>VFQQ010002125.1_pt1 | contig 23915 bp, 35 predicted proteins | sample 3512341 | NCBI WGS metagenome assembly VFQQ01 (sample SAMN10412373, study PRJNA504923) | tailings metagenome | isolation source: Relicate 2 Philex TSF1 revegetated site | place: Philippines: Tuba, Benguet | collected 2017-08-29 | reverse complement strand
TGATTGCCCCGATCGCCATGGAAGAAGGCCTGCGCTTCGCCATCCGCGAAGGCGGACGTACCGTCGGCGCCGGCGTGGTCGCCAAAATCATCGCTTAAGGAGCGGACATGTCGACCAAACAGAAAATCCGCATCCGCCTGAAGGCGTTTGACTACAAGCTGATCGACAGTTCGGCTGCCGAGATCGTGGACACCGCCAAGCGCACCGGCGCGATCGTCAAGGGCCCCGTGCCCCTGCCGACCCGCATGAAGCGTTTCGACATCCTGCGTTCGCCGCACGTCAACAAGACCAGCCGCGACCAGCTCGAGATCCGCACCCACCAGCGCCTGATGGACATCGTGGACCCGACCGACAAGACGGTGGACGCCCTGATGAAACTCGACCTGCCGGCTGGCGTGGACGTGGAAATCAAGCTGCAGTAAGGCTTCTCGCCGAAGCTTTCCGCCGGGCGTTGCCCGGTGGGGCTTGCAGAGAAAAAGCCCGCCGGGTATACTGGCGGGCTTTCCGGCTTCTGGCCGGAGATTTCGTGGTGCCGATTGATCCTTGAGGTTGACGGCCCCTTAGCGCGAAACTTCGGTTTCGCACCATCAGCCCCGGCCAATTGAAGTCGGGAACGGAGAAAACAATGAGTCTTAGCAACTCCCTCGGGTTGTTGGGTCGCAAGGTGGGCATGATGCGTCTGTTCACCGATGATGGGGACGCAGTGCCTGTCACGGTGGTCGATGTGTCGAACAACCGAGTGACGCAAGTCAAAACCCTGGCCAACGACGGCTACGATGCGCTGCAGGTCACGTTCGGTGCCCGCCGCGCTTCCCGCGTGACCAAGCCCGAAGCGGGCCACCTGGCCAAGGCCGGCGTCGAAGCCGGTGAAATCATCCAGGAATTCCGCGTCGCCTCCGACGTTGCTGCCCAGTACCAGGCCGGTGCTGTGGTCGCCCCCAACGCGATCTTCGCGGCGGGTCAGAAGGTGGACGTGCAGGGCACCTCGATTGGTAAAGGCTTTGCCGGCACCATCAAGCGCCACAACTTCAGCTCGCAGCGCGCATCGCACGGCAACAGCCGTTCGCACAACGTGCCGGGCTCCATCTCCATGGCCCAGGATCCTGGCCGCGTGTTCCCCGGCAAGAAGATGACCGGGCACCTCGGCGATGTGACCAAGACCATCCAGAATCTGGACATCGTGCGTGTTGACGAAGCCCGTCAGCTGCTCATGATCCGCGGCGCCGTCCCCGGCTCCAACGGCGGTTTCGTGACCGTGCGTCCCGCCATCAAGGCCAAAGTGGCCAAGGGAGCGAACTGATGCAAGTTGAACTCCTGAACGACCAGGGCCAGGCCTCGTCCAACGTGGACGTGCCCGAGACCGTGTTTGGTCGCGACTACAACGAAGCCCTGATCCACCAGCTCGTGGTGGCTTACCAGGCGAACGCCCGTCAAGGCACGCGTGCACAAAAAGACCGCCAGATGGTCAAGCACTCGACCAAGAAGCCGTTCAAGCAGAAGGGCACCGGCCGCGCTCGCGCCGGTATGACGTCCTCGCCGCTGTGGCGTGGGGGCGGTCGCATCTTCCCGAACAGCCCCGACGAGAACTTCACCCAGAAGCTCAACAAGAAGATGTACCGCGCCGGCATGGCGTCCATCTTCTCGCAGCTGGTTCGCGAAGGCCGTCTGGCCGTCGTTGACTCCATCAAGGTGGATTCGCCCAAGACCAAGCAACTGGCCGACAAGTTCAAGGCCATGAACCTTCAATCGGTTCTGGTGATCGCCGAGGAAGTCGACGAGAACCTGTACCTGGCTTCGCGCAACCTGCCCAACGTGCTGGTGGTCGAGCCGCGTTACGCCGATCCGCTGTCGCTGGTGCATTACAAGAAGGTCATCGTCACCAAGGCGGCGATCGACCAGCTCAAGGAGATGTTCGCATGAGCACCGCCCAATTCGACGAAGGTCGCCTGATGCAGGTCCTCGTGGCACCGATCGTGTCCGAGAAGGCCACCCAGGTTGCCGAGCAAACCAACGCCGTGCTGTTCAAGGTGCTGCGCGATGCCTCCAAGCCCGAGATCAAGGCGGCTGTTGAACTGATGTTCAAGGTGCAGGTCAAGGGCGTTTCCGTGCTCAACCAGAAGGGCAAGTCCAAGCGCTTTGGCAAGACCGTCGGTCGTCGCGACCACGTTCGCAAGGCCTATGTGACGCTGATGCCGGGTCAAGAGCTGAACTTCGGCGGAGAGGGCGTTTAATCATGGCAGTCATCAAGATGAAACCGACTTCGCCAGGCCGTCGCGGCATGGTGAAGGTCACGCGTGACCACCTGCACAAGGGTGAAGGTTTTGCGCCGCTGCTGGAACCCCAGTTCCAGAAGGCCGGCCGCAACAACAACGGTCACATCACCACCCGCCACAAGGGCGGTGGTCACAAGCACCACTACCGTGTGGTCGATTTCCGTCGCAACAAGGATGGCATCCCGGCGAAGGTCGAGCGCATCGAGTACGACCCGAACCGCACCGCGCACATCGCGCTGCTGTGCTACGCCGACGGCGAGCGCCGCTACATCATCGCCCCGCGTGGCGTTGAAGTGGGCGCCACCCTGCTGTCCGGCTCGGAGTCGCCGATCCGCGTGGGCAACACCCTGCCGATCCGCAACATCCCGGTCGGTTCGACCATCCACTGCATCGAGCTGCAGGTTGGCAAGGGCGCGCAAATCGCCCGTTCCGCCGGCGCCTCGGCTGTGCTGCTGGCCCGTGAAGGCATCTACGCTCAGGTGCGCATGCGCTCTGGCGAAGTGCGCAAGGTCCACGTGGATTGCCGCGCCACCATCGGCGAAGTGTCCAACCAGGAACACAGCCTGCGCCAGTTGGGCAAGGCCGGTGTGAAGCGCCACATGGGCATCCGCCCGACCGTTCGCGGTACCGCGATGAACCCGATCGACCACCCGCACGGTGGTGGTGAAGGCAAGACCGGCGAAGGCCGCGCTCCGGTGGATCCGTGGGGCAACCTGACCAAGGGTTATCGCACCCGCAACAACCGCCGCACGCAGTCGATGATCGTCTCGCGTCGCAAGAAGTAAAGGGTTGACAACATGACTCGCTCACTCAAAAAAGGTCCGTTTGTCGACCACCACTTGCTGGCCAAGGTTGAAAAAGCCCAAGCCAACAAGGACAAAAAGCCCGTCAAGACCTGGTCGCGCCGCTCGATGATCCTGCCCGATTTCATCGGCCTGACCATCGCCGTGCACAACGGCAAGCAGCACGTGCCCGTGTACATCACCGACCAGATGGTGGGACACAAGCTCGGCGAGTTCTCGCTGACGCGCACGTTCAAAGGCCACCCGGCCGACAAAAAAGCGAAGAAGTAAGGACTAACCATGGAAACCCGTTCAATCGTTCGAGGCGTTCGCCTCTCGGTCGACAAAGGCCGACTGGTTGCCGACCTGATTCGTGGCAAGAAGGTCGACCAGGCGCTCAACATCCTGACGTTCACGCAGAAAAAAGCTGCCGGCATCGTCAAGAAGGCCCTGGAATCCGCCATCGCCAACGCTGAACACAACGACGGCGCCGACATCGACGAACTGAAGGTCAAGACCATCTACGTCGAGCAAGGCACCACGCTCAAGCGCTTCTCGGCCCGCGCCAAAGGCCGCGGCAACCGCATCAGCAAACCCACGTGTCACATCTACGTGACGGTTGGCAACTGAAGAGGTCACAGGAATATGGGACAGAAAATCAACCCTACCGGGTTCCGCCTCGCAGTTTCCCGCAACTGGGCCAGCCGTTGGTACGCCAGCAACCGCGATTTCGCGGGCATGCTGGCCGAAGACATCAAGGTGCGTGAGTACCTCAAGGGCAAGCTGAAGAACGCCGCCGTTTCGCGCGTCGTGATCGAGCGTCCCGCCAAGAACGCCCGCATCACCATCTACTCGGCACGTCCGGGCGTGGTGATCGGCAAGAAGGGCGAGGACATCGAGAAGCTGAAGAAGGAACTGGCCGCCAAGCTGGGCGTGCCGGTCGCGGTCAACATCGAAGAAGTGCGCAAGCCCGAAATCGATGCCAAGCTGATCGCCGACAGCATCACGCAGCAGCTCGAAAAGCGCATCATGTTCCGCCGCGCCATGAAGCGTGCGATGCAGAACGCGATGCGCCTGGGTGCACAAGGCATCAAGATCATGTCGTCGGGCCGTCTGAACGGCATCGAGATCGCACGTTGCGAGTGGTACCGCGAAGGTCGCGTGCCACTTCACACCCTGCGCGCCGACATCGACTACGGCACGTCCGAAGCCAAGACCACCTACGGCATCATCGGTGTCAAGGTCTGGGTCTACAAGGGCGACACCCTGGGCCGCAACGATGCGCCCGTGGTGGCCGAGCCGCGTGTGGAAGAAGAGCGTCGCCCGCGCGGTCCGCGCCGTGAGCGTCCGGCAGGTCCTCCTGCCCGCGCTGCGGTTCGCCGCCCTGGCGCCAATGCCGCCCCGGCCGATGGCAGCGACAAGCCTGCCGAAGCCACCGCTGGCACCGAAACCAAACCCGCCGTTAAGCGCGTTCGCAAAGACGCCGCGCCCGCATCTGCAGCTGCGGACGGCAAAGGAGAATAAACATGTTGCAACCTGCTCGCCGCAAGTTCCGTAAAGAACAAAAAGGCCGCAATACCGGCGTTGCCACCAGCGGCGCCACCGTCGCTTTCGGTGACTTCGGTCTCAAGTCGACCGACCGCGGCCGTCTGACGGCCCGCCAGATCGAGGCCGCACGTCGTGCGATCTCCCGTCACGTGAAGCGTGGTGGCCGCATCTGGATCCGTGTGTTCCCGGACAAGCCGATCTCCCAGAAGCCTGCCGAAGTCCGTATGGGCAACGGCAAGGGTTCGGTGGAGTACTACGTGGCCGAGATCCAGCCTGGCAAGGTGCTCTACGAAATCGTGGGCGTGCCCGAACAGCTGGCCCGTGAAGCCTTCCAACTGGCTGCCGCCAAGCTGCCCCTGCGCACCACGTTCGTGACGCGCATGCTGGGTCAGTGATTCAGGAGAACACAAGATGAAAACTGCTGAACTGCGCCAAAAGGATGTGGCCGGCCTCGAAGCCGAAGTGAAGTCGCTGCAAAAGGCCCATTTCGGTCTGCGCATGCAGAAGGCCACGCAACAACTGAACAACAACGCCACGCTGGGTGACACCCGCCGTGCGATCGCTCGCGCCAAGACCATCCTGGCCGAGAAGCAGCGCGCTGCCGCTGCCAAATAAGGAGTGACCATGACGGAAGCTAAAACATCCCTCAAGCGCACCTTGGTTGGCAAGGTGGTCAGCGACAAGCGTGCCAAGACCGTGACGGTGTTGGTGGAGCGCCGTGTGAAGCACGAGCTGTACGACAAGATCGTGGCGAAGTCCAGCAAGTACCACGCTCACGACGAAAAGAGCGAGTACAAGATGGGCGACGTGATCGAGATCACCGAAAGCCGTCCGCTGTCCAAGACCAAGAACTGGGTCGCGACGCGCCTGGTGCAAAAGGCCGCTCTGGTCTGAGCCCCATTGCGTTGCCCCGCAGCGCAGATCGAAAAAGCGACCGACAATCGGTCGCTTTTTCTTTTTCCGGGCCTGAGATGAAACAGGCCCTCCATCCACGGCCTGCGGGCCACACAACGAGGAGCACAGCATGATCAAGGTGGGTGACAGGATTCCGGCGGCGACGCTGATGGAATACAGCGAAGTCGAGGGCAACGGCTGCAGCATCGGGCCGAACCCCGTCGATGTGCAGAAGGCATCCGCTGGCAAGACGATCGCCGTGTTTGCCCTGCCGGGTGCGTTCACGCCGACGTGTTCTGCCAAGCACGTTCCGGGCTTTGTGCAGCACGCCGCCGATTTCAAGTCGGCGGGCGTGGACGAGATCTGGTGCCTCAGCGTGAACGACGCTTTTGTGATGGGCGCATGGGCGCGCGATCAGAAGACCGGTGACAAGGTGCGCATGCTGGCCGACGGCAGCGCCGACTTCGCCAAGGCCACCGGCCTGACGCTGGATCTCACCGGCCGCGGCATGGGCTTGCGCAGCAACCGCTATTCGATGCTGGTCAAGGATGGCGTGGTCCAGTCGCTGAACATCGAGGGACCGGGCAAGTTCGAGGTGAGCGACGCGGACACGCTGCTCGCCCAGGCCAAGGCCGGCGCCTGACGCCTGCTCGCCCATGAAAAAGCCGCCGGTGGTGACACCTGGCGGCTTTTTTTCGGCTGACGTTCAGGCGGTCAGAGATCCACCTTGAGGTAGTGCGCGCCGGGAATGGGGTTGTGGTAGTACGGCGCGACCTCGACGAAGCCCATTTCCTGGTACAGCGCCCGCGCCGTTTCCATGTCGCTCAGTGTGTCGAGCAGCATGGTGGTGTAGCCCGCGAGCTGGCCGTCCGACAGGATGCGCTCGACCAGCAGGCGCCCCAGACCAAAGCCGCGAAAGGCCGGGCGCACGAACAGGCGCTTCATTTCGCAGGCGTTGAGGTGGTCGGTGTTGTACAGGGGGCGCATCGCACAGCAGCCAGCGGGCTCGCCATCGATGCAGGCCAGCAGCAGGGCGCCGGCGGGCGCGGCGTAGGCGCCGGGCAGCTCATCGAGCTCGGCCGCGAAGCCCTGGAAGCCGAGGTCGATGCCGAGTCCGGCCTGGTAGTCCAGGAACAACTCGCGGACGGCCTGCAGGTCGTCGGGAAACTGGGCCGGTCTCAGCGAGACCACGGCGGCTCCGGTGTCGGTCATGGTGTCGGGAACTGCGGGCGTGGCGCCCGGGGTGGCATGGCCAGCCACTATACGACAGCCCCGGGGCCGCGTTTTCAGAACGCGTTGCCCAAGCTGACCAGCCAGCTCACCGCCGCAGCGCACAGGCCCAGCACCACCAGGGCCAGCACGCGGCTACCGGCAGAGTCCCGCGCATGGGGCACGGCCACCGGCACCTGCTTGTCGCCCACCACCATCGGGCGCACCAGGCTCTGCTTCTTCGCCCACTTGTAATAGGCAATGGCCAGCACGTGCAGACCCACGAGCGCGAAGATGATGAGTTTGCCGATGTCCTTGTGGTAACCCGTGGCCAGGGAGACCGTGTCCCCGGAGACGAACCGCACCAGTGGGCCGAAGAATGAAATCTCGTCGTCGCTGATGAGGCCGGTGCCGACCTGGGCCAGCAGGATCAGCAGCAGCGCGAACACCGACAGCGCTCCCAGCGGCGTGTGACCCACCTGATGCTCCGGCCGACCCTGCCCGCGCAGGTAGGCCACCAGCGACGATGGGGCATAGACGAAGCGGGCAAAGCGGGACCAGTGGCCTCCGATGAAGCCCCACACCAGACGGAACAGCAGCAGCGTGAGCACGGCGTAGCCCAGGCGCAGGTGCCAGTTCATCCAGTTGCCACCCACACTGCCGGTGACGATCAGTCCGATGACGCAGGCCGCTAGCAGCCAGTGGAAAAGACGGGTGGGCAGATCCCAGACGCGGATGGTGTGCATGGTGTTCGTGGGTGGTTGGAATTGGAGCCGAAAGAATGGAGAAGGTATATCGCAAATCGTTCCAATGGAACTTTGGCTATATGCCTACACTCCTCAGCGGGTGGCCTGTAAGCCACGCCTGATCGCCCCACAACCTCCTCAGGAGTTTTCATGAAAATAGCCGTTCCACTCGCATTGGCGCTTGCCATTGGCACCCTTTCCGTGCCGGCCTTTGCGCAGTTCCAGAAGCCAGAAGATGCCATCAAGTACCGCAAGGGCGCCCTGACCGTGATGGGCAACCACTTCAGCCGCATCGGTGCGATGGCCAATGGCCGTGTGCCCTTCGACGCCAAGGTGGCCGCCGACAACGCCGCGATCGTGGAAACCATGAGCAAGCTGCCCTGGGCGGGTTTCGCGGCGGGCACCGACAAGGGCGATACGGCCGCGCTGCCCGCGATCTGGACGGAACAGGCCAAGTTCAATGAGGGTGCGGACAAGCTTCAGGCGGCCGCCACCCAGCTGTCGGCCGCCGCCAAGACCGGCAATCTGGACGCAGTGAAGACCGCCTTCGGTGCCACGGCGCAGACCTGCAAGGCCTGCCACGACGCCTTCCGCAAGTAAGCGCCTCCACCCATGAAAAAAGCCGGGCACGATGCCCGGCTTTTTTCATGGTGGTGTGACAGCCTTCAGACCTTCTGCGCGAGCAATTCCTCGATCAGCGCATGCAGCGCCGGGAAGTCGGGCTCGCCCACATAGCGTTTGACGATGCGGCCTTGCTTGTCGACCAGGTAGGTGGTGGGGGTGAGCTTCACGTCGCCCCACTGCTTCGCGATGTCGCCCGTGTTGTCCAGCGCCACCTTGAAGGGCAGCTGGCGCGACTGCGAGAAATTGAGCACCCAGGCCGGTGGGTCGTACTCCATGGCAACGGCCACGGTTTCGAAGCCCTGGCTCTGGTACTTCTGGTAAGTCGCCACGATGGATGGCATTTCCTTCACGCAGGTCACACAGGTGGTGGCCCAGAAGTTCACCAGCGTGACCTTGCCCTTGAGGTCGGCGGTGGTGGCCTTGCTGCCATCGAGCAGCACGAAGGTGGAATCGGGTGCGGGGTCGCGGCCGGCACAGCCGGCCAGCCCCAGCGCACCGATGGCCCCCAGTGCAACCGCGGCCTGCAGGGTGCGCCGGCGGTGTTGGCCGCAAAGGCTGAGATCGGTCATTGTCTTTTCACTTCCCGGGGGCTACATTGCCCCACGTCTTTCATTGAACAGCATGTTTTAGCCGGAGGAACCGCCATGCAGCGCCGTCAGTTTACCCAGTCCACCGCGTTGATCGGTCTGCTGGTTCTTGCCGTCCATCAACAGGCCAGGGCCTTGTCTCTGGGCGATCTCACCGAAGGCGATGCGAGCCAGGGCATCAAGGTGGCCCTGGAAAAGGGTGCCCTGGCTGCGGTGGCCTTGCTCGGCAAGACGGATGGATTCCTCGGCAATCCAAAAGTTCGAATTCCCTTGCCCGGCTATCTGGAGGACGCCTCGAAACTGCTGAAGATGACCGGTCAGGGCAAGCGCGTGGACGAGCTGGTGACCAGCATGAACCGCGCGGCGGAAGCGGCCGTGCCCATGGGGCGCGACGTGCTGGTGGGGGCCGTGAAGTCCATGAGCGTGACCGACGCCAAGAACATCCTGAGCGGCGGCGAGAACTCGGTCACCCAGTTCTTTGCCGAAAAAACGCGCAGCCCGCTGGGCGAGAAGTTTCTGCCCATCGTCACCAAGGCCACGGAGAAGGTGGGCCTGGCCAACCAGTACAACCGGGTCGCGGGCAAGGTGGCCGGTATCGGCCTCGTCAAATCAGAGGATGCCAACATCCAGCGCTACGTCACGGGCAAGTCGCTCGATGGGCTTTACACCATCATCGGCGAGGAAGAGCGCAAGATCCGTCAGGACCCGGTCGGCACCGGCAGCGCGATCCTGAAGAAGGTGTTCGGCGCGCTGAAGTGAGCGCAGCCTTTCACTGCGTTTGAACGTTTACTTGAGTTTCTGGCGGGCTTCGGCCAGCCGGGCTTCCAGGTACTCGCCATAAAAGTCGGGCACGGCGATGCCCACCAGGCGTTCTGCCAGCTCGCGCCCGTCCGGGCCGAAGAACAGCACTGTCGGGGTGAAGCGGGCTTTCCAGTTGCGTGCCTGTTCGGCTGGCGTGGTCAGTTGCCCGTCGAAACCCTGCAGGTTGCCGGTGCGGTCCATCACGTCCAGCTGCACGGCGTGCGCCTTGCCTTCGCGGCGCATGGGCAGCAGGTAGTGGTTGCGCACGATCGCGCAATACGGACAACCCGTCAGCGTGGTCATGACCACCAGCGGTTCGCCGCGGGCGGCCGCGGCTTGCGCCGCGCCCCGCAGGGAAGTGGGGCTGGGCAAGGCCTGTGCGGCGGCAGGGGCAGACGGTGATGTGGCGATGTCGCTCATGATGGGAAAGGACGGAAAGGGCCAGGTGGTCAGACCGCGCCGCTGCGCCGGAGTTCGGCCAGCCGCTCGGGCGGGCAGGCCAGCCAGTCGCTCAGGACCTCGGCGGTGTGTTGCCCCAGCGTGGGCGGCGGCAGGTCGTTGCGCACCGGCGTGGCACCGAGCTTGAGCGGACTGGCGACCAGATCGACCTGGTCCGCCAGGGGGTGCGACCAGGTGTGCACCATCCCGCGCGATCGCACGTGTTCGTCGGCAAACACCTCGGCCAGGTTGTTGATCGGACCGCAGGGCACCCTGGCGGCTTCGAGCGCGGCCAGCCAGTCGGCCTTGCCACGCGTTTTCAGGATGCCCGCAAGCAACGGCACGAGCACGTCGCGGTGGCGCACACGGTTCTGGTTCTGCGCGAAGCGTGCGTCTCTGGCGAGTTCGGGCTGTCCGGCCACGGCGCAGAACTTGGCGAACTGGCCGTCGTTGCCCACCGCGAGGATGATGTATTGCGCCTGACCCTGCGCGTCGGGTGCCACCTCGAACGCCTGGTACGGCACGATGTTGGCGTGCGCATTGCCTGCACGCCCCGGCACCTTGCCGTCTTCGCGGCCGCGCACCAGGTAGTTGGCGCCCAGGTTGGCGAGCATGGCGACCTGGGTGTCCAGCAGGGCCATGTCGATGTGCTGGCCCTCGCCCGTGCGCTCGGCGTGGCGCAACGCGGCCTGGATCGCCACCACCGCGTACAGGCCGGTGAACAGGTCGGTCACGGCCACACCCACTTTTTGAGGTCCGCCGCCGGGCGCGTCGTCGCGTTCGCCGGTCACGCTCATCAGTCCACCCATGGCCTGGATGGCGAAGTCGTAGCCCGCACGGTCCTTGTAGGGGCCGGTCTGGCCGAAGCCGGTGATGGAGCAATAGACCAGCTTCGGGTTGATCGCGCGCAGCGTGGCGTGGTCGAGCCCGTAGCGCGCCATGTCGCCGACCTTGTAGTTCTCGACGAACACGTCGGCCCTGGCCGCCAGTTCGCGGATCAGCGCCTGCCCGGCCGGCGTGGCGATGTCGCAGGTGATGGAGCGCTTGTTGCGGTTCGCGCCCAGGTAGTACGCGGCCTCGGCGGTGTCGTTGCCGTCGCGTCCGCGCAGGAACGGGGGGCCCCATCCGCGCGTGTCGTCACCCCCGGGGTGGTGGTCGCCCGGCGGGCGCTCCACCTTCACCACGTCGGCACCCAGGTCGGCCAGGGTCTGGGTGCACCATGGGCCTGCCAGCACGCGCGAGAGATCGAGTATGCGGATACCATCCAGAGCGTTCATCTCGCCATTGTGCGCGACACCGCCCTCGCAGCGGTGTCCCGGCGGTGGCCTCTGTGGCTGGAATCCCATGTCTGTTCCTGTACCCGGCGCCGCGCCGCGCCGCCGCTTGCGCCCGCTGGGGCTGGCGCTGTCTGCCTGGCTGGTTCTGGCCGCCTGCAACCCCACCTTCAACTGGCGCGAACTGCGTCCGGAAGGCACACCCCTGCTGGTGCTGATGCCCTGCAAGCCCGAGTCGGCCACGCGACAGGTGCCGCTGGATGGTGGCGCGCCCATGGACCTGCACATGCACAGTTGCGACACCGGTGGCCTGACCTTCGCCGTGGCCTGGGCCGAGCTTGGCGATGCGGCGCGCATGCCCGGCGCGTTGAACGGCTGGCGGCGCGCCACGCTGGCGGCGGTGCAGGTCGATCCGGCGCGTGCCGACGACCCCGCGACCACCTGGAACGCAGCCGTTCCGGGCGCCACGCAAACCTTCGGCCTGACCGCCGACGGGCGCAACCACCTGGGCCAGCCGGTGCAGGTGCGCGCGGTGCATTTCGCGCGTGGCACGCAGGTGTATCAGGCGGCGGTCTATGGGTTGAAGCCCGGTGACGAGATCACGGGCACCTTCTTTGAGGGACTCAAGCTGCCATGAACACGACTGCCCGCCCCGGTCCGGTGCGTCACGACGGCATGGCAACGCCGCGCCCCCTGATGGACGACGTGCTGGCGCCGCGCACGGCCGTCATCGTGTTCCTCACCTTCGCCCTGGCGTACTTCCTGTCGGCGCTGCTGCGCGCGATCACGGCCACGCTCTCGCCCACGCTGAGCGCCGAGATGTCGCTCAACGCGGGTGACCTCGGCCTGCTGGCCGGTGGTTACTTCTTTGGTTTCGCGCTCACTCAGCTGCCGCTGGGCAACTGGCTGGACCGCCACGGGCCGCGAACCGTGATCCTGTGGTTCCTCGGCGTGGCGGTGGCGGGCTGCGCCGCTTTCGCGCTGGCCACCAGCTTCACCTGGCTGCTGGCCGCCCGCGTGCTCACCGGCATGGGCGTGAGCGCCTGCCTGATGGCGCCGCTCACCGGGTACCGCCGCTGGCTCACGCCCGCCGCGCAGATGCGCGCCAACTCCTGGATGCTCATGACCGGCTCGTTCGGCATGGTGGCGGCCACATTGCCCGTGCAATGGCTGATGCCGCTGACCGGATGGCGCGGTCTTTTCTGGATGCTCGGCGGGCTGATCCTGCTGTCGATGGTCGGTATCCTGGCGATGGTTCCGCACTGGCGGCGCACCGAGCCGGTGGCCACGGCCCCGGTCGGCGAGGCCGGTTACGGCATGGTGTGGCGCCACCCCTATTTCCGGCAGATGGCACCCGTCGGCTTCGTCAACTACGGCGGCATGATCGCGGTGCAGACGCTGTGGGCGGGGCCGTGGATGGTCAGGGTGGCGGGCTACACGCCCGAGCAGGCGGCCGGCGGCCTGTTCGGCATCAACCTGTCGATGTTGTGCACCTTCTGGCTCTGGGGCGTGCTCAACCCGCGCCTGGCAGGCCTTGGCTGGCGCCCCGAGCGGTTGATCGCATGGGGCCTGCCGCTGAGCTTTGCGATCCTCGGCGCCATCGTGTTGCTGGGGCCGCGCGCCGGCTGGCCGCTCTGGGCGCTGTATTGCATGAGCTGCACCTTTGTCTCGCTGTCGCAGCCCGCCGTGGCGCTGGCCCTGCCGGCCGAAGCCGCGGGCCGCGCGCTGTCGGGCTACAACCTGGTGATCTTCGGTGGCGTCTTCGTGGTGCAGTGGGGCATCGGCCTGCTGATCGACGCGCTGGGGCTCTTTGTGGGGGACGAGGTGTCCCGGTACCGCGGTGCCATTGCCATCTTTGCCACCTGTGGCGTTCTCGCCTACGCCGTGTTCATGCGCGCCCATCTGCGCCACCGGACGGCGCTGCAGCCGGGCTAAACTGCGGCCATGAACGGCATTCTCATCATGGCGCACGCGCCGCTGGCCTCCGCGCTGCGCCAGTGTGTGCTCCATGTGTTTCCCGACAGCGCCGACGCGGTGTCGGCGCTGGACGTGCAGCCCAATGTGCCGCCCGAGGAGTCGCTGGCGCAGGCCCGCGCGCTGATGCGCCAGATGCACATGCCGCAGACACTGGTGGTGACTGACGTGTTCGGTGCCACGCCGTGCAACGTGGCGCAGAAGCTCATCGACGGCATCAATTCCAAACTCATCACGGGCGTGAACCTGCCCATGCTGCTGCGCACCGTGTCGTACCGCCACGAATCGCTGGACGCGCTGATCTCGCGCGCCATGATCGGCGCGACGCAGGGCGTCATCCAGGTGGCAGTGACCGCGCCCCAGAACCAGGCCAGACGAACCACGCATGATCAAGACCACCGTGACCATCAGCAATAAGCTCGGGCTGCATGCGCGCGCCTCGGCCAAACTCACCAAGCTCGCGGGCGGCTTCGCCAGCGACGTCTGGATGTCGCGCGGCGAACGGCGCGTCAATGCCAAGAGCATCATGGGCGTCATGATGCTGGCCGCGGGCATCGGCAGCGTGGTCGAGATCGAGACCGACGGCAAGGACGAACAGGCGGCGATGGATGCCCTCGTCGCGCTTGTCAACGACAAGTTCGGCGAGGGCGAGTGACCATCTCGATCCACGGTCTTGCCGTCTCCCGGGGCATTGCCATCGGGCGGGCGGTGATCGTCGCCTCCAGCCGCGTGGACGTGGCGCACTATTTCGTGCAGGCCGATCAGGTGGCGAGCGAGATCGAACGCCTGCGCCAGGCGCGCAACGCGGTGGCCGAGGAAATCGTGAAGGTGCAGCAGAGCCTGCACGAACTCGGCCCGAACGACGCCCACCCCGAACTCACGGCCCTGCTCGACGTGCACCTGATGCTGCTGCAGGACGAGCAGCTCACCAGCGGTGTGAAGCACTGGATCGTGGACCGCCACTACAACGCCGAATGGGCGCTGACCACCCAGCTCGAGGTGATCGCGCGCCAGTTCGACGAGATGGAGGACCCGTACCTGCGCGAGCGCAAGGCGGACCTGGAGCAGGTGGTCGAGCGCATGCTGCGCTTCATGCGCGGTGCGGCGTCGCCGGTGGCGCCGGGCGAGCAGGGCAAGCCGAATCAGGACAGCCCCGCCGAGGTGCCGCTGGTGCTGATCGCGCACGACCTCTCGCCCGCCGACATGCTGCAGTTCAAGCAGAGCGTGTTTGCCGGCTTCGTCACCGACGTGGGCGGCAAGACCAGCCACACCGCCATCGTGGCGCGCAGCATGGACATCCCCGCGGTGGTGGGCGCGCGCTCGTCCAGCCAGCTGATCAAGCAGGACGACTGGGTGATCATCGACGGCGATGCCGGCGTGGTGCTGGTCGATCCCTCGCCCATCCTGCTGGCCGAGTACGGTTTCAAGCAGCGCCAGGGCGAGGTCGAGCGCGAGCGCCTCTCGCGCCTGAAGCACACGCCGGCCGTCACGCTCGACGGACAGAAGATCGAGCTGCTGGCCAACATCGAACAACCCGAGGACGCGGCGGCCGCCCTCAAGGCCGGTGCCGTCGGCGTGGGCCTGTTTCGCAGCGAGTTTCTCTTCATGGGGCGCAGCGGCAAGCTGCCCGACGAGGAAGAGCAGTACCAGGCCTACCGCCGCGCGGTCGAAGGCATGCAGGGCCTGCCGGTCACGATCCGCACCGTGGACGTGGGCGCGGACAAGCCGCTGGACCGTGGCGCTTCGCGCGCGGGCGATGACCACCTCAACCCCGCGCTGGGCCTGCGCGCGATCCGCTGGAGCCTGTCCGAGCCGTCGATGTTCCTCGCGCAGCTGCGCGCCATCCTGCGCGCGGCCGCGCACGGCCCCGTGCACATGCTGATTCCCATGCTGGCGCACGCCAGCGAGATCCGCCAGACGCTGGTGCTGGTGAACCGCGCCCGCGAGCAGCTCGACAACAGCGGCATGGCCTACGGGCACATCAAGCTCGGCGCGATGATCGAGGTGCCCGCCGCCGCGCTGACCATTCCGCTGTTCCTGCGGTATTTCGATTTCCTGTCCATCGGCACCAACGATCTGATTCAGTACACGCTGGCCATCGACCGCGCCGACGAGGCGGTCTCACACCTCTACGACCCGGTGCACCCGGCGGTGCTGCAGCTGCTGGCTAGCACCATCGAGCAGTGCCGGGCGAAGGGCAAGGGCGTGAGCGTGTGCGGCGAGATGGCGGGCGACGTCAGCCTCACGCGGTTGCTGCTGGGCCTGGGGCTGCGCAGTTTCTCCATGCACCCCTCGCAGATCCTGGCGGTCAAGCAGCAGATCCTGCGTTGCGACACCTCGCGCCTGCAGACCTGGGCGCAGAGCGTGCTGGCCGCGGAGGACCCCGCGGCGCTGATGACCGACTAGTTGCCGTGTTCCGGCGCCGGCTGCGGCTGGTGCGCCGAGATGCCCGCCAGCACGCTGGCACTCACCAGCACCATGGCCAGGGCCTCCAGCGCCGTCGGCCAACGCGCTTCCCACAGGAAGCCGTAGAGCAGGGCGAACAGCGTTTCGAACAGGATCATCTGGCCGATCATCGTCAGCGGCAGCAGGCGGCTGGCGCGGTTCCAGAAGGCGTTGCCGAGGATCGATGCCACCACGGCCATGCTGGCCGCCACGCCGACGAAGCTCCACCACTGCGCATCGGTGTGGTCACCCAGGCTTGTGCCCACGAAGGCCGGCACCGCCAGCAACAGGGCCAGGCCACCCGTGACCACACCGGTGAGCAGGCTCCAGTCGTGCGACGACACGTGGTCCAGCCGCACCAGCCAGCGGCTGTTGCTCACGGCGTATGCGGTCCAGGCCGCGAGCGCGCCCAGGGCACAGAGGAAGCCCGTGAGGCGGTCGCTCACCGGTGCGTCCGACGGCATGCCGAGCGACTGCCACGCCACGCACGCGATGCCGGCGATGCCCAGCGCCAGCGTGAGTGCCAGCCGGTGCAAGGGCACCGCACCATGGCCGCGGCTGCCAATGAGGGTGACGGCCACCGGCAGGAAGCCGATGACCAGCGAAGTCATCGCCATGCCACCGAGTTGCACGGCCGATGCCAGCAGCACGTAGTACAGGATGTTGCCCAGCAGGCTCAGCCGCAGCAGGGCCCACCATTCCGCGCGGCCCAGCCGGGGGGCCAGCGCGCGCCAGCGCGGTGCGATCAGCGCCACGGCCACCAGGCCATAAGCGAGGTAGCGGGCGGCCGAGAGCTGCAGGGGAGAGAAGTCGCGGGCGAGTTCGGGGGCCAGGAACACCAGGCCCCAGGCTGCGCCGGCGGCGGCGCCGAAGCCGATGCCCAGTGCGAGCGAATGGGTGTGCTGGGTCATGGGCGGCGGGGCGAAGGCGGAAGGCGCATGCCCCGAGCTTAGTCGGGCGCGTCGTCGCGATCCGCCGGTCCGTCGTCGCGTTTCGCGGATGTGCGGCGGGAGGTCAGCCGCGCAGCGAATCGCGGCGCAGGGCGGCGGTGAGGGCCGATGGCGAGCGGTAGCCGACCCGACGGGCGGCGTCCGCCACGCTCACGCCGTCTGCGCGCCAGACGCGCGCCTGGGCCAGCCGTTGCCGGCGCAGCCACTGCATGGGGCTGTCCCCCTGTTCGGCCTGGCAACGCGCGGTGAACTGGGAGGCGCTCAGGTTCACCATGCCAGCGAGGTCGGCCACGGTCAACGGGTGTTGCCAGCGCGGCTGAAGCCAGCGGCTCAGTGCGTCCCAGTCGATGGCCCGTTGGTGGCGTTCTGCCGCTGCATCGGCAGAGCGTGTGTGGCGCACCCAGGCCTCCAGCAGCAGGCCGGCACCGAGCCGGCGCGCCCGGGGCAGATCGGCTGCCACGGCCTCGGCGAGGTAGTGAGCCAGAGGCTGGACACCTGCCGGCGGTGATGTGCTGGCCCGTGCCCATGCCGGATCGTGCGAATCCAGCACCAGGCAACGTGTGACGCCCTGGCCCTCGAAATCGTGGCGTTCGCCGGGGGGCACCACGCAGCCGTCGCCGGCGGCGATGCGCTGTCCGCGGCCCGCCACCTCCAGTTCGAGCACCCCTTCCAGGCCGACCAGGATCTGGAAGTGATCGTGGTCGTGGCTGCCGTGTGAGGCGCCGTAGTCGCGCACGCTCAGTCGGTCATGCGCGGCGGACATGTCATTTCGCCAGGGCGGGGTTGAGCACGCCGTGCGCCTGCTGGTCGGCGTGGTACGAGCTGCGCACCATGGCGCCCACGGCGGCGTGCGTGAAGCCCATCTCGTAGGCCTTGGCCTCGAACATCTTGAAGGTGTCGGGGTGCACGTAGCGGCGCACCGGCAGGTGGTGGCCACTGGGCGCGAGGTACTGGCCGATGGTGAGCATGTCGATGTCGTGCGCTCGCATGTCGCGCATGACCTCGAGAATCTCCTCGTCCGTTTCGCCCAGGCCGACCATCAGGCCGCTCTTGGTCGGCACGTGCGGGAACAGGGCCTTGAACTTCTTCAGCAGGTTCAGGCTGAACCGGTAGTCGGAGCCGGGGCGCGCTTCCTTGTACAGGCGCGGCACGGTTTCGATGTTGTGGTTCATCACATCGGGCGGCGCGGCCTTGAGGATGTTGAGCGCGCGGTCGTCGCGGCCACGGAAGTCGGGCACCAGCACCTCGATCTGCGTCAGGGGCGAGAGTGCGCGGGTCTGCTCGATGCAGGCGACAAAGTGGCCTGCACCGCCGTCGCGCAGGTCGTCGCGGTCCACGCTGGTGATCACCACGTACTTCAGGTTCAGCTGCGCGATCGTCTTGGCGAGGTTGTCGGGCTCGTTCACGTCCAGCGGGTCGGGGCGGCCGTGGCCCACGTCGCAGAACGGGCAGCGGCGCGTGCACTTGTCGCCCATGATCATGAAGGTGGCCGTGCCCTTGCCGAAGCACTCGCCGATGTTGGGGCAGCTGGCTTCCTCGCACACCGTCACCAGCTTGTTGCTGCGCAGGATGTCCTTGATCTCGTAGAAGCGCGTGGTCGGGCTGCCGGCCTTGACGCGGATCCATTCGGGCTTCTTCAGCACCTCGGCCGGCACGATCTTGATCGGGATGCGCGCGGTCTTGGCCTGGCTCTTCTGCTTGGCCGTGGCGTCGTAGCTGGCAGCGGGCTGGGCGTCGCGGACGGTGCTGCTGGCGAGGGCCGTGGAGGTGTCGGGGCTGGTCATGGCGTGGGCGCGGTGGCGCGGTTGGGGTCAGGGGCTCAGGGTGGCGACGAGCTTCTGGCTCAGCACCGCCGCGGCGTCGTCCCAGGATGCCGCGACCCCGATTGTAGAAAGGTCGACCGTTTGCAGGCCCGCATAGCCGCAGGGGTTGATGCGCTGGAAGGGTTGCAGATCCATGGCCACGTTCAGCGCCACACCGTGGTAGGTGCAATGGCGGCTGACCTTGATGCCGAGCGCGGCGATCTTGCCGAGACCCTCGAAATCGGGTGGGGGCAGGGGTTCGCCGGGTGTGCGCCTTTGCGGGCGCTGCGGCAGCAGCGCGTGGCTGCCAGGGTCGTCCAGCCGCACGTAGATGCCGGGCGCGCCGGCCACGCGGTGGCCCGTCACGCCGAAAGCGGCGAGGGTGCGGATCACCGCCTCCTCCACGCGGTAGACGTATTCCTTGACGAAATAGCCGGCGCGGTCCAGGTCCACAAGGGGGTAGGCCACCACCTGCCCGGGACCGTGGTACGTCACCTGGCCGCCCCGGTTCGTCGGCACCACCGGAATGTCACCCGGCGCCAGCAGGTGGTCTTCGCGGCCCGCCAGGCCCTGGGTGAACACAGGGTTGTGCTCGCAGACCCAGAGTTCGTCGGGCGTGTCGGCCGTGCGCGCGGCGGTGAAGGCCTGCATGGTTTCGTAGGTGGGCGCGTGGTCCACCCGGCCGAGCGCGCGGACGATCATGACCGGCCCCGCCGCGGCGCGGGTGTCACAGCACCACCTTGACCATCGGGTGCGTGGTCAGCGTGCGGTACAGCTCGTCGAGCTGTTCCCGGCTGGTGACGTGCACCGTGAGGGTGAGGCCCAGGTAGTTGCCTGCCTTGCTCGGGCGCAGCTCGATCGTGCTGGCGTCGAAGCCGGGGTCGAAAGCGCGCGCGACGTGCGTCATCGCAGTGACGAAGCCGTCCACATTGGCGCCCATCACCTTGATGGGAAAGTCGCTGGGGTAGGTGATGAGCGATTGCTCGGGGGGGATCTCGGGAGGCAGTTCCATCATGTCGGTTTCCGGTTGTTCAGATCGATTGCGTGGCCACCGCCTGCCGGTAGCCCGCGTAGAGGCGGGCGTAGACGGGGCCGGGTCGGCCGGAGCCCACCGGCGCGCCGTCCAGCAGGGTGATGGGCAGCACTTCCTTGGTCGCCGAGGACAACAGCAGCTCATCTGCCGACAGCACCTCGTCGCGGGTGACGCGGCGCAGTTCATGGCGCAGCCCCTGCTGGCGGCAGAGCTCCTCGATAAGCCCGAAGCGGATGCCCTCCAGCACCAGGTGGTCCCTGGGCGGCCCGATGACAACGCCATCCTTGATCACCCACACATTGCTGGATGCGCCTTCGCTCAGGAAACCGTCGCGAAACATCACGACCTCCACCACCCCGGCGTCGGCGGCGATCTGGCGCGCCAGCACCGAGCCCAGCAGGCTGGTGCTCTTGATGTGGGCCTTGCGCCAACGGAAATCGTCGGCGGTGACGCAGGCCACCCCGAGGGTGCGCTGCTCGGGCGTGGCCAGCTTCATGGGGCTCGCCATGACAAGAACAGTGGGTTCGAGCCCCGGTGGCATCACGTGGTCGCGCAGCGCCACGCCGCGCGTCACCTGCAGATAGACCAGCTGATCCTGCACGCCCCGGGCCTGCTGGTCGGCGATCAGGCGGCGGGCGATCTCCAGCCACTCGGCGCTGGAGAAGGGATTGGGGATGCGGATTTCGCCAAGGGATCGTTCCAGCCGTGCCATGTGTTCGGCAAAGCGGAACAGCCTGCCGCCGTACGCGGGCAGCACCTCGTAAATGCCGTCCCCGAAGATGAAGCCGCGGTCCAGCACACTGACGCGCGCTTCCCGGAGCGGGCCGTAGACCCCATCCAGAAAACACAGGGAGTCGGGCAGTTCGGTCATGTCGGGGATTATCGGCGTCGCTCCAGGCCAGCATGGCGCGCACGGCCATACCGTCCGCCGAATATTGACGATGGGCTGGGGTTTCTACGTATAATGGGCGGCTTTGCAACCCAGGCGACTTGTCGTCTGTTTGTCACGCGCGAGGTCGAACATGACGCAAGGCCATTCGATCCCGCCCGGCTGGGCAGACCAGGTAGATGGGGAGCAGGAATCCGATTTCAAGCCATTGACGCGCGACGAAGCGCAGCAGTGGCGGGTTCGTCAGCCAGTGCTTTCGCTCTGGCGGCTGGTTCTGGTGCAGTGGCTGGTCGGGCTGGCTGCGGGCGTTGTGGGTGGGCTGCTGTGGCAGTCGTCCTCGGTGGCCTGGTCGGTTCTGTATGGCGCGGCGGCGGTGGCAATTCCCTCGGCTCTCATGGCCTACGGGTTGACCTCCAGTGCAATGTCCCGTTTGTGGGCGGCGCACGCCAACGCGGCATTTGCCGGCTTCCTGCTGTGGGAGGGTGTGAAGATCCTTTTGGCCGTGGCCATGCTGGCGGCGGCTCCCTGGGTGATTTCCCCCTTGAATTGGTTCGGCCTTCTGGTCGGACTTGTGTTGGTTCTCAAGGTCTACTGGTTCGGGTATTTCATCCAGGCCAGGCGATCGAATGCAAACGGTTGACTCTCCGGCTCATCGGACAAAACGAACATGGCAGCTGAAGGCACTCTGACTCCGGGCGAATACATCCGCCACCACCTCGTCCACCTGACGAACCACAAGCAGGAATCCATCGTCGATTTCTCGGTGATCAACATCGACTCGGTGGTCGTGAGCGCCCTGCTGGGCCTGCTGACGGTGTTCGTGCTCTGGCGTGCTGCCCGCTCGGCCACGGCCGGCGTGCCAGGCCGCTTTCAGGCCGCCGTCGAGATCCTGGTGGAAATGGTCGACTCCCAGGCCAAGGCCGTGATCCACAACGCCAAGAGCCGCAAGCTCGTGGCCCCGCTGGCCCTGACGGTGTTCGTCTGGATCTTCATGATGAACTTCATGGACATGATCCCGGTCGACCTGATTCCGCAGATCTGGCACAGCGTCGGCCCTGCCATGGGCTACCCCGACTACCTGCGTGTCGTGCCTACCGCCGACCTGTCGACCACGCTGGGGCTGTCGGTCTCCGTGCTGTTGATGTGCCTGTTCTACAACATCAAGATCAAGGGCCTGGGCGGCTGGGCGCACGAACTGGTGAGCGCACCGTTCGGCACCAGCAAGAACCCCCTGTGGGCGCTGCTGCTGGGCATCGTGAACTTCCTGATGCAGATGATCGAATTCGTCGCCAAGACGGTATCGCACGGCATGCGGCTGTTCGGCAACATGTTTGCCGGTGAACTCGTGTTCATGCTGATCGCCCTGCTCGGCGCCTACGCCACCCTGTCCCTGGGCGGCGGGCTGTTCTTCATCGGGCACCTGATTGCGGGCACGGTATGGACCCTGTTCCACATCCTGGTCATCACCTTGCAAGCGTTCATCTTCATGATGCTGGCCCTGATCTATCTGGGGCAGGCGCATGACGCGCACTGACGCGGCTGTCTAGGTCGTATTCGGTTTCTCTCGTTTCTTTCTTTTCTCAACAAACTTCCACTTCATAGGAGTCATCATGGAAAACGTTCTGGGTCTTGTCGCACTGGCTTGCGGTCTCATCGTCGGTCTGGGCGCCATCGGCGCATCCATCGGCATCGCGCTGATGGGCGGCAAGTTCCTCGAATCGTCGGCCCGTCAGCCCGAGCTGATGAACGACCTGCAGACCAAGATGTTCATTCTGGCCGGTCTGATCGACGCTGCCTTCCTGATCGGCGTGGCCATTGCCCTGCTGTTCGCTTTCGCGAACCCGTTCACGCTGTAATTCGGCTCGCTGCCCCGCGCGGGCTGGCGTTGCGGTGACGGCCTTCACTCCCGTCTCCACGACCCGCCACCTGTGCCGGCAGCCGGTTCGTCTCCCCTCTTGTCAACACACAGAAAGGCGTTGCGATGAACATCAATGCAACCCTCTTTGCGCAGGCCATCGTCTTCGCGATCCTGGTGTGGTTCACGATGAAATTCGTGTGGCCTCCCATCGCCAAGGCGCTCGATGAGCGTGCGTTGAAGATTTCCGAAGGCCTGGCAGCGTCCGAAAAGGCCAAGACCGAACTGGCCGTGGCCAACAAGCGGGTGGAAGAGGAGTTGAGCAAATCGCGCAACGAATCCGCCACCCGTCTGGCCGACGCCGAGCGACGTGCCCAGACCGTGATCGAAGAAGCCAAGGCCCGTGCCACCGAAGAGGCTTCGAAGATCGTGGCAGCAGCCCGTCAGGAAGCCGAGCAGCAGGTCGTCAAGGCCCGCGAAGCCCTGCGCGAGCAGGTGGCGGCCCTGGCCGTCAAGGGTGCCGAGCAGATCCTCAAGCGCGAAATCAATGCCGGCGTCCACGCCGAATTGCTGGGCCGCCTGAAGACCGAGCTCTGATCCGAGCCTGACGCCACCGACCGGCATTCAAAGGACCACCATGGCAGAAATCGCCACCATTGCCCGCCCCTATGCGGAAGCGCTGTTCAAGGCCGCAGGCTCTGACGCGGCTGGCGCCGCGGCCTGGCTCGACGAGCTGGCTGCCCTGGCCGCCAATGAACAGCTGCGTCAGTTCGCCGACAGCCCCAAGACCGAGCCCGATCAGGTGCTGTCGCTCATGACCGGCCTGCTCAAGAGCAGCCTGCCCGCCATCGGACAGAACTTCCTGCGCACCGTGATCGAGAACGGCCGCATCGAGGCCCTGCCGGAGATCGCAGCCCAGTTCCGCGCCTTGAAAAATGCGCAGCTGGGTGCTTTCGACGCGGTGGTTCACAGCGCCTTCGAGGTGGACAGCGCCGCGCTGGCCGATCTCTCCGGCGTGCTCGAGAAGCGCTTTGGACGCAAGCTCAACCTCCAGGTGAAGCTGCAGCCCGATCTGATCGGCGGCATTCGCGTGGTGGTGGGCGACGAGGTGCTTGATACCTCGGTCAAAGCCCGCCTGGAACAAATGAAGATTGCCCTGACGGCCTGACGGCTGTTTTTCCGGGCGCGCCTGCACACCATTTAACGAAAGAAGGAAAGAGTCATGCAACTCAATCCCGCCGAAATCTCCGAACTGATCAAGTCCCGCATCGAGGGGCTGGGTGCCTCCAGCGACGTGCGCAACCAGGGCACGGTGGTCTCGGTCACCGACGGTATCGTCCGTGTCCATGGCCTGTCCGACGTGATGCAGGGCGAAATGCTGGAATTCCCGGCCAACAAGGACGGCGTGCCGTCTTTCGGCCTGGCGCTGAACCTCGAGCGCGACTCCGTCGGCGCCGTGATTCTGGGTGAATACGAGCACATCTCCGAAGGCGACACCGTGAAGTGCACGGGCCGCATCCTGGAAGTGCCGGTCGGCCCCGAGCTGATCGGCCGCGTGGTCAACGCGCTGGGCCAGCCCATCGACGGCAAGGGCCCGGTCAACGCCAAGCTGACCGACGTGATCGAAAAGGTGGCCCCGGGCGTGATCGCCCGCAAATCGGTGGACCAGCCGGTGCAGACCGGCCTGAAGTCGATCGACTCCATGGTGCCCGTCGGCCGCGGCCAGCGCGAGCTGATCATCGGCGACCGCCAGACCGGCAAGACCGCCGTGGCGATCGACGCGATCATCAA
>VFQQ010002124.1_pt1 | contig 23931 bp, 25 predicted proteins | sample 3512341 | NCBI WGS metagenome assembly VFQQ01 (sample SAMN10412373, study PRJNA504923) | tailings metagenome | isolation source: Relicate 2 Philex TSF1 revegetated site | place: Philippines: Tuba, Benguet | collected 2017-08-29 | reverse complement strand
CTGCAGGCTGGCCGAGAGCCAGCCGTAGGGTGCGGCGTCCTCGGCCAGGATGGCCCCAAGGCTGCGACGATCGACCGGAATCGCGAGGTGCGAATCCGCCTGCACGAAGCCATGGCCGGGGAAATGCTTGCCGCAGTGGGCCATGCCACTCTGCAGCAACCCGTGCATGAGGCTTTGCGCCAGCAGCGCAACCATGCGCGGATCGCGACCGAAGGCGCGGTCACCGATCACCGAGCTTTCGCCGTAGTCCAGGTCCAGCACGGGCGCGAAGCTCAGGTCCACGCCGCACGCCCGCAGTTCGGCGCCCAGCACATAGCCCGTGGCCGTGGCCGTGTTCATGGCCTCCAGCGCCGAGGCGCCCTCGCGTTGCCCGGGGCGCATCCATCGCGCACCCAGCGCGGCCATGGGCGGCAGGTGGGTGAACCCATCGGTGCGAAAACGCTGCACCCGACCGCCTTCATGGTCCACGGCGATCAGCAGGTCGGGGCGCACCGCCTTGATCTGGCGGCACAGGGCCGTGAGCTGGGCACGGTCTTTCCAGTTGCGCCCGAACAGGATGACGCCTCCCACCAGGGGATGCGCCAGGCGCTGGCGGTCGATCGTGGTCAGTGCGTGGCCAGCGACGTCGATGACGAGGGGAGCGTGGGGATTCATGGGGTTCTGGGAAAGGGGTGGCTCAGTCCCGCTCGACGACCACAAAGCTGGCGGCGTAGTCGGTCTCGTCGGTCACGGTCACGTGTGCGCGCAGGCCCTGGGCTTCGAACCAGGCCCTGAGTTCGCCGTGCAGCACGATGACGGGCTTGCCCGAAGGCAGGTTGGTGATTTCGCAGCGCCGCCAGGTCATGGGCATGCGCATGCCAAGGCCAATGGCCTTGGAGAAGGCTTCCTTGGCGGAGAAGCGCGTGGCCAGGAAACGCAGGCCTCGTTGCGGATTGCGTGCGCTGCGACGACGCCAGACGGTGATCTCGGCCTCGGACAGCACCTTTTCCACGAAGCGCTCACCCTGGCGCTCGAACGTGGCCTGGATGCGGCGGATGTCGCAGATGTCGGTGCCGATGCCGTAGATCATGTCGGGACAAAGGCTTCGGCGATGCAGCGGTGGTAGTCGGCGATGGTGGCGGCATAGCCCATCTCCAGCGCGTCCGAGATCAGCGCATGGCCGATGGACACCTCGCTGACGCCCGGCACGCTGCGCAGAAAACTGGTGAGGTTGTCCCGGTTCAGATCGTGCCCGGCGTTGACGCCGAGCCCCGCATCCAGCGCGGCCTGGGCGGCCGCGCGAAAGCGCTCGAGTTGGGCGCCGCGTTGTGGCGTGGACCAGGCGGCCGCGTAAGGCTCGGTGTAGAGCTCCACCCGGTCGGCGCCGACCGCCTTCGCCGCCGCCATCAGGGCCGGTTCGGCATCCATGAACAGGCTTACGCGGGCGCCCAGCGACTTCGCCTCGGCAATCAGCGGGCGCAAGCGCTCGGCATCGGCGGGAAAGTTCCAGCCGTGGTCGCTGGTGAACTGGCCCTCGCTGTCGGGCACAAAGGTCACCTGGTGCGGTCGGATCGCGCTCACGAAGCCCATGAGGTTGTGAAAGGGATTGCCCTCGATGTTGTACTCGCGGTCCGGCCAATCCTTGAGCAGCGCGGCAAGGTCGTGCACGTCGTGCGCACGGATGTGGCGCTCGTCCGGACGTGGGTGCACGGTGATGCCGCGCACGCCCGCCTGCAGGCACAGCGTGGCAGCGCGCGTGACCGAAGGAATGCCCAGGTGGCGCGTGTTGCGCACCAGGGCCACCTTGTTGAGATTGACCGACAACGCGGTCGGGTGATGCAGGGAGGTCATGGAGCGCTCATGCTGGATTTCGGATCGGGAGCGGGATCGCCGTCCAGCTCCATCGGCGGGGGGCGCCGGGTCATGGCCTGCACGTCGAGCATCAACTGGCGGGTCTTGAAAACGCGCACACCGCAATGGTAGTGCAGCAGGTTGCGCAACGGCAGGCGAATGGCCTGCAGGCAGGACGCGCAGGCACGCAGGGTCGGAACGAACGGCGCGGGCTCGTCCATCGCCCACTGCAACTCCAGCCACTGTTCACCGGTCAGCGCCTGCTCGTCGCCGGCTTGCGCGGCACTGAGGCCACTTTCCGGCAAAAGCACGTAGCGGCGCTGCGGATCGAGCCCGACCAGCGTGTTGCCCTCCTGCGAGAGGTCCGGCAGCAGCCCCACGTCGCGCAACAGCAGCAGTTCGAAGGCGCGCAGGATGACTTGCTGGGCATCGCTTTTCTCGGCCAGCAACTGCACGGCGATGGTGAAGTGATCGAACAGGCGCTCATGGGCATCATCGCGCGCAAGCAGGCGCATGAGCAACTCGTTGAGGTAGCTGCCCGAGACCAGCGCTTCGCCGGTGGGCATGACATGCCCGCCCTGCCATTGGGCCGCCTTGAGGGTGCGCACCTCGGCGTCACCGGTCCAGGACACGTGCAGCGGCTGCAGCGGCAACAACACCGGACGAAACTGGGAACTGGGCCGCTTCACGCCCTTGGCCACCAGCGCGATGCGGCCGTGGTGGCGGGTGAAGACCTCAAGCACCAGGCTGGTTTCACTCCAGTCGTAGCGGTGCAGAACGAAAGCGGGCTCGTCGCTGAAACGTTTCAGGGCCATGGGGCGCGGTCTCGTGCGCTCAAGGCACCGGGGTCACTCGTAGCCGAACGACCGCACCCGGGCATCGTCGTCCGCCCAACCCGAGCGCACCTTCACCCACAGCTCGAGGAACACCTTGCAGTCCCAGAGCTTCTCCAGCTCCTGGCGGGCCTCGGTACCGATGCGCTTGAGCTTCTCGCCGCCTTCACCGATGACCATGCCCTTGTGCCCCTCGCGCTCGACCACGATGGTGGCGGCGATGCGCTTGAGGGCGCCCTCCTCCTCGAACTTGTCGATCACCACGGTCGAGGTATAGGGCAGTTCGTCGCCGGTCAGGCGAAACAGCTTCTCGCGCACCATCTCGCTGGCCATGAAGCGCTCGCTGCGGTCCGTCAGCTCGTCCGGGTCGTGCATCCAGGCCTGCTGCGGCAGGTACTTTTCGCAGATGGTGAACAGGCGCTGGACGTCCTTCTGGGTCTTGGCCGACATCGGCACGAACTCGGCAAACGGGTGGCGCTCCTGCATGGAGCGCAGCCACGGCGCCAGATCGGCGCGGCGGTGCACCAGGTCGAACTTGTTGGCCAGCAGCACCACGGGCACGTTCGCCGGCAGCAGCGACAGCACCTTGGCATCGGCCAGGTTGAAGTGCCCCGCCTCCACCACGAAAAGGATCAGGTCCACGTCGCTCACGGCACCCAGCACGGTCTTGTTCAGCGCGCGGTTGAGGGCGTTGCCATGGCGGGTCTGGAACCCCGGCGTGTCCACAAAAACGAATTGGCTGGGACCCACGGTGCGCATGCCGGTGATGCGGTGCCGCGTGGTCTGGGCCTTGCGCGAGGTGATGCTGACCTTCTGGCCCACCAGGGCGTTGAGCAGGGTGGATTTGCCGACGTTGGGCTTGCCCACGATGGCCACGTAGCCACAACGCTGATCGGCAGGGTCCACCGGTTCCGGCGCTTCTTCGACAGCAACGGCGGGGACGGACGTCTCCTTGCCCAGCGCACGCGCCAGCATGGCATCGAGCTCGGGATTGGAAGGGGGTTGGGCAGGAGCAGCGGACATGGGTTCAGGAAGACTGGGCAGCGCGGGTGACCACGGGGGCCTCGTATGCGGGGGCACTGGCAGGTGCCGACATGGCATGGAGGTGTTGCAGCATGGCGGCCGCAGCCGCCTGCTCGCCGGCGCGCCGGGATGCCCCGATGCCGCGCTCGCAGTGACCGGTTTCGGTCACGGTGCACTCCACGTCAAAGGTCTGCTGGTGCGCCTCGCCCAGCGTGGCGACCACGCGATAGACCGGCAACTTCATTTTGCGCGCCTGCAACCACTCCTGCAATTCGGTCTTGGGGTCCTTGCCCATCGCGCTCATCTGGGCGTTGAGTTCGATGCCGCTGTAGAGCCGGTGCACCACCGCGGCGGCCGCTTCGAAACCCGCGTCCAGGTAGACCGCGCCGATCACCGCCTCGAGGGCATCGGCCAGGATGGAGGGCCGCTTGTGGCCGCCCGAGCGCTTTTCGCCATCGCCCAGGCGCAACCCCACCGAAATTCCGAGCCCGGTGGCAATCTGGGCCAGCGTGTCCTGTTTGACCAGGTTGGCACGCACGCGCGAAAGATCGCCCTCGGGCAATTGGTTGAGTTTCTCGAACAACAGGCCCGAGACGGCCAGGCTGAGCACCGAGTCGCCGAGGAATTCCAGGCGTTCGTTGTGATCGGCGGTGAAGCTGCGGTGGGTCAGCGCGCGCTCGAGCAGGCGCGGGTTGGCGAACTGGTGTTGCAGGCGCTTCTGCAGCGCCACAAGCTCAGGGTTCAAGGAGCGAGGCGCCCGCCAGGACGCTTCCAGTCCGCAGCAACCGTCATTTGGACCGACCCTCGTACTTCATCACGAGGTTCGCCGGTCCCACAAGGTGGATCTCACGCACATAAGCAAAGGACACGACCACCCGATCGCCCTCCTTGCCCACCGTCAGGTCCTTGCCGGAAATGGTGCGGATGTCGTCGATCTGGGCCGCCTTGTCGAAGGTGCTGCGCACCTCGGCCACCGTCGTGCCGGCGGCCGACTTGTCCACCGCCTTCTGAACCGCCATGTACTCGATGTAGGTCGGCGCCACCTGGGCCAGGATGACGCCCGCATAGGCCAGCAACGCACCCACGATGATCAGGCCGACGAAGGTCAGTCCCTGCTGTTGACGTTTCAATGCCATGACTTCATTCTCCTGAGGCTTGCTGTCACTCGAACGACCCGATGCGGCCGAGATCGCCGAAGTTCATCCAGACGAAAAAGGCCTTGCCTACGATATTCGCTTCGGGCACAAACCCCCAATACCGTGAGTCGAGCGAATTGTCCCGATTGTCGCCCATCATGAAATAGTGACCCGCCGGCACCTTGCAGGTGACACCCTCGACCGAGTAGCGGCATTGATCGAGGTAGGGAAAGTCGGCAGAACGGTTGATGAACGCCGCCCGGTCGTCGTCATTGAGCGTGTTGTAGTGGCGCGTCCCCAGGGTCTCGCGGAACTGGCGCGAGTAACGCATGCTGTCGCTGTCGAAGAATTCGGACTGCGCCGTGCGCGGCACCGGCTGACCGTTCACGGTCAGTTGCTTGTTGATGTAGGCCACCTCATCCCCGGGCACACCGATCACCCGCTTGATGTAATCCAGACTGGGCTGTGGGGGGTAGCGGAACACCATCACGTCGCCGCGCTGGGGTTCGTTGTTGGCCAGCACCTTGGTGTTGAACACCGGCAGGCGCACACCGTAGTGGAATTTGTTCACCAGGATCAGGTCGCCCACGCGCAGTGTGGGGATCATGGAACCCGAGGGGATCTTGAAGGGTTCGAACAAAAAGGAGCGCAGCACGAAGACCGCCAGAATCACCGGGAACAGGCCGGCCGTCCAGTCCAGCCACCAGGGTTGCATCAGCAGCTTGTGGCGCGCACTCTCCACGTCGCCCTCGATCTGGCTGAAACCCTGCTGGATCAACGCCGCCTTGCGCGCGTTGTGTTCGTCCAGCAACTGCTTGGCAGCGCGGCGGCGCTGCGGCAGGAAGATGGCACGCTCGGCCAGCCAGTACACGCCCGTCACCACGGTCGCCATCATCAGCAGCACCGCGAAGCTGCCCTCAACCACACCGGAGTACCAGGCCACGGCGTAGGCACCAATGGCCGCCAGGATCACCGCGGTGATCGTTCCCATCAGCGCCTGCATCAGTCCTGTACCTGCAAAATGGCGAGGAAAGCCTCCTGGGGCACCTCCACCGAGCCAATCTGTTTCATGCGCTTCTTGCCTGCTTTCTGTTTTTCGAGGAGTTTGCGTTTCCGCGTGATGTCACCGCCGTAGCATTTTGCCAGCACGTTCTTGCGCAGCGCCTTGATGGTCTCCCGCGCGATCACGTTGCCGCCAATGGCCGCCTGGATCGCCACGTCGAACATCTGGCGGCTGATGATCTCACGCATCTTGGCGGCCACCGCCCGACCCCGGTACTGGGACTGCGTGCGGTGCACGATGATGGACAGAGCGTCCACCTTTTCCCCGTTGAGCAGGATGTCCACCTTGACCACGTCGGAAGCCCGGTACTCCTTGAACTCGTAGTCCATGGAGGCGTAGCCACGGCTGACCGATTTGAGCTTGTCGAAGAAGTCCAGCACGATCTCGCCCAGCGGCATGTCGTAGGTCAGCATGACCTGCTTGCCGTGGTAGGCCATGTTGAGCTGCACGCCCCGCTTCTGGTTCGCCAAAGTCATCACCGCGCCCACATATTCCTGCGGCATGTACAGGTGCACCGTCACGATGGGTTCGCGGATCTCCTCGATCCGCCCCTGGTCGGGCATCTTGGAGGGGTTCTCCACCATGATCACCTCGCCGTCGGGCTTGACCACCTGGTAGACCACGCTCGGCGCGGTGGTGATCAGGTCCTGGTCGAACTCACGCTCCAGCCGTTCCTGCACGATCTCCATGTGCAGCAGGCCCAGGAAGCCGCAACGGAAACCGAAGCCGAGCGCCTGGGAGACCTCGGGCTCGTAGTGCAGCGAGGCGTCGTTGAGCTTGAGTTTTTCCAGCGCATCGCGCAGCGCGTCGTACTGGTTGGCCTCGGTGGGGTACAGGCCGGCGAACACCTGCGGCTGTACTTCCTTGAACCCGGGCAGGGCCTCCGTGGCGGGGCCCGCGTTGTTGGGAAGTTTTTTCTCCAGGGTGATGGTGTCGCCCACCTTGGCCGCCTGGAGCTCCTTGATGCCGGCAATGATGTACCCCACCTCACCGGCATTGAGCGCTTCCCGCGGCTCGTTGGCCGGCGTGAACACGCCCAGGCTGTCGGCGTTGTAGACCGTGTTGGTGGCCATCATCTTGAAGCGCTCGCCCTTCAGCAACCGCCCATCGACCACGCGCACCAGCATGACCACACCCACATAGGCGTCGTACCAGCTGTCCACGATCATGGCGCGCAACGGGGCATCGGGCGTGCCCTTCGGCGCCGGGATGCGGGCCACCACGGCTTCCAGGATGTCTTCGACCCCCATGCCGGTCTTGGCCGAACAGGGAATCGCCTCGCTCGCATCGATGCCGATCACGTCCTCGATCTCGCTCTTGGCATTTTCGGGATCGGCATTCGGCAGATCCATCTTGTTGAGCACGGGAACCACCTCCACACCCAGCTCGAGCGCGGTGTAGCAGTTGGCCACGGTCTGGGCCTCGACACCCTGGCTGGCGTCCACCACCAGCAGCGCACCTTCGCAAGCCGAAAGCGAGCGCGAGACCTCGTAGGAGAAATCGACGTGACCGGGTGTGTCGATCAGGTTGAGGTTGTAGACCTGTCCATCGCGCGCTTTGTATTTGAGTGCAGCGGTCTGTGCCTTGATGGTGATGCCGCGTTCTTTCTCGATGTCCATCGAATCGAGAACCTGCTCGCTCATCTCTCGATCGGACAGGCCTCCGCACAGGGAAATGATGCGATCGGCCAGCGTCGACTTGCCATGATCGATGTGGGCGATGATCGAGAAATTGCGGATGTGATTCATCAGGAAAACGGCTCGGACACGAGAGAAACCGCGGGCTCCAGCAGGAACAAGCGGCCATAAAAAACGGGCGCGTCAGCTGCTGACGCGCCCGTAACCAACAATCAATGGCAACTGCGATAGTTGGGGTTTCATTGTAGGCAAAAAGCCCGAAAAGCAAACCACCGAACTGGCGCCAAAGCCTTGTTGCAGCGCAGCAACAACCAAGTTATGCACAGATCATCCACAGAAAATTTGGACAGCTTGTGAGGGGCTGTGGATGACCTGGGGGCTTCCTGTGACACTCCCACATCGTGGATAGACGGAGCACATGGACACAGGAATCTGTTCAGAACGGGCGCCATTTTAGCGAAATCGGTCAAGAGCTGATCGAGGTTTGTTAGCGGTCACAAACATTTGTTTTTTTGAGGGCGCGAAGGGCTCAGGAAAACCCCGTGTGGCAAAACGACCAACGCCGAAAAAAACCCCCAAAACCCAATCGGGTCCGGGGGTTATTGATGCTGGCAGGGGCAGGCGTTCAGCGCTGCGGGCGAATCACCGCGTACTGTGCCCACTCGCCTCGCCGGAAGAGCACGTTGATGGGTTTGGTCTTGTCGGCCTTGCCCAAGGCGGCCTCCAACTCCTTGACGGTGCCGGTTTCGGTGTTGGCAATGGCCACGATCACATCGCCCTCGCGCAAACCGGCGCGGGCCGCAGAACCCTCGGCAGAGGCGATGCGAACCCCGCCCTTCAGATTGAGTTCCTTCTTCTCGGCGGCAGTGAGATCGGCCAGGCTGAGGCCCAGGGCCTGAAGCGCGTTGCTCGATTGCGGCTTGCTCGGTTCGGGTGCGGCGGCTCGCACTTCGGGTTTCTCGGGCTCGAGTTCGGCCACGGTGATGGAGAGTTCGCGCTGGCTGCCGCGGCGGAACACGGTCATGGCGCTCTTGTTGCCCGGCTTGGTGTTCCCCACGAGGCGCGGCAGATCCACCGATTTGTCGATCTCCTTGCCATCGAACTTCAGGATGATGTCGCCGGGTTCCACACCCGCCTTGGCGGCGGGCGAATTGGGTTCCACCCCTCGCACCAGGGCGCCCTTGGGCTGACCCAGGCCGATCGACTCGGCCACTTCCTTGCTCACCTGGTCGATCTGCACGCCGATGCGCCCACGTGTCACGCGGCCGGTGGCCTTGAGCTGGTCGGAAACGCGCACCGCCTCATCGATGGGGATGGCGAACGAAATGCCCTGGAATCCACCGGAGCGCGAGTAGATCTGGCTGTTGATGCCAACCACCTCGCCTCGCATGTTGATCAGCGGTCCACCCGAGTTGCCAGGGTTGATCGCGACGTCGGTCTGGATGAAGGGCAGAAAGTCACCCGTGTCGCGCTGCTTGGCGCTGACGATGCCGGCGGTCACGGTGTTTTCGAGTCCGAAGGGCGAACCGATGGCCATCACCCACTCACCCACGCGCAGACGGTTCACGTCGCCGATCTTCACCGCCGTCAGGCCCGTGGTCTCGATCCGGACCACCGCCACGTCCGTGCGCTTGTCTGCCCCGACGATCTTGGCCTTGAACTCGCGCTTGTCGGGCAGCGTGACGATGACTTCGTCGGCGCCATCGACCACATGCGCATTGGTCATGATCAAGCCGTCGGCGCTGAGGATGAAGCCCGAGCCCACGCCGCGCGGCTGCGCCTCTTCGGACGGGCCGCCCCGATCGGGACGGGGCGTGCGCGGCGTCATGCCAGGGGGGATCGGAATACCGAAGCGGCGGAAGAACTCCAGCATCTGCTCATCGGCGCCACCGCCGGAGCCACTGCTGGCGCTGGCGCGTTCCAGGGTGCGGATATTGACCACCGAAGGACCAACCTGATCGACCAGGTCGGTGAAGTCGGGCAGGCCACGAACGCTGCCGGCCGGAGGAACGGTGGGCACCACGGCCGCCTGCGCCACCGCAGGCGTGGGCGTCACCAGGAACGTGGCGCCGCCAAAGGCCAGCACCGCGCCGGCGAGCAGGGACGACACCGAAGGGTTGGGGGCAAAACGCGTCATGTTGGTCCTTTGATGCTCAAACGCTGAATGAATGGGACGATGCGGGGACATGGGAATTCCCCCACATGGTGCCGCAGGCGTGCCCTGCAAGAGGGGCGATCCCGATCAGCGGGTTCGCTCCAGCGCCAGGGCAAAGCGGCGCAAGGTCTGTTCGGGCACTTCGCCCAGCACCGTGAGCCAGTGCTCGCCCACGCGCCGATTGACGGAATGGGTCGCGCCCACCACCGCCGATGCTTCCTGAACATGGCGCTGCGGATCAAAGGGCTCGACAAAAAGGGAGACCGAAGCCAGCCCATCGGAAAAGACCCACTGCATCGGCGCCATGCCCGGCGCCTGAGCGGTGCCGCTGTCGCGGGTGTGGCAACTCATGGCGCTGAAGCCCGGCACCGGCTCCTTGAGGCGCCAGCCTTCGGCTTCGGCCGTGGTTTTCTTCAAGGCGGGCTTGTGCACCTCGTAGCCGCGCGTGTCCTTCATGAGCTTCTTCAGCTTTTCCATGCTGACCGGCGCGTCGAGCTGCAGCTCTGAGAAGGCCATCTGCTCGAGCACCCCCCCCTGAAGGCCCAGGGTCTGGAGCTTGACCACGAGACCGGATTGCTGCTCAGACCAGATCCGGTAGCCAAAACGCAACTCGTCGCGCGGGAGGATCTCCACCATGTCGGCCAGATGCCCGGCGACACGCTGCACCCCGACTTCGCGCGCCTGGTAGAACTGCGGAATCAGGTTGTTGGGCGTGCGAAGCGACTCGGGGAACATGCCCAGCGAGTCCCGCTTCTCCACCAGAGCGGTCTTCGCCTCCGGCACGAAGGTGATGACGTCGCTGTTGCGGCGAATCGTGGTGCGCGGCGTGCCGGTGAGCGTGTCGACGCGCTCCATTTGCTGGTTGCCGTCGCACACATGCCAGATCTTGGAGGCTGACATGGACGAGCCTGCCGACACCACCAGCGTACCCACATAGGCCCGCTGGCGGGAGCCCTCGTGCATGCGCGTAAGCCATTCATTGACGCTGCGCGTGCTTGTCTGTGTCGATCCGGCCGTCTGGGCATGCGCAGGAACGACCAGGCCGGACGTCAGCGCCAGCAGCGCCACGGCACCCCAGCGGCGGATCCCGGGCCAGGCAGGCTCGGGTGAAGAAAGATGCGAGGAGGCCTCAAGAGAATGCAAGGACAAGGCAAACGTCATGGCGTTTCAACGGCCGGAGGGGTCGTAAGTGGCTCCACGGATGAAACCGGTGGGCATCTGCAGCGCGGACATGCCACCGTGCTGCCGGTGCTCGGCCAGTAACTCTTCGAGCCTGGCGTCGCGAATCACGGCACCCTGGCCAGTGTTCACCACCACTTCGGTCGATGGGGAGGAAGGCGCCACACTGGCCACGGGAACGACGGCAGGCGGTGCGGCCGGCGCGGGTACAGCGGTGATGCTGGCCAGTTGCGGGCCCGAAACGCCACCGGCGCCCGAAGGTGCACCGCCGATGAGGTTCCAGCTGACCGCCATCACCGCAGCCACCGAGGCCACGCCCGCCACCATCTTCCAGCGAAAGACGGCGTCGTTGGCGGCCACAGCGGGCGCCGGCTCGAGGCGGGCCACCACAGGCTGTGCAGGCCGGGCCACGCCCTCGGCCTGAAGGCGCTGACGCACACCCGCGAGGAAATCGCCCGGGGCCTGCGCGCTCACCACGGTGGCCGAACCGCGCAGGACGTCGCCAATCACCTGATAGGCGTGCCAGGTGCCCAGGTCTTCCGGATGGGTATTGATGTCCGCAATCAAACCGCTCAAGGCGGTGGTGCCGATTTCACCATCGGCGAGCGCGGACAGCGCCTCCTGGGGATTTGAGGGGTTCGGATTCGTATCTGCGGCATTCATGATGGACATCCCAATTTCGCGAAGCGGGAAACAGCCGTCGTGGGCGGCTGCCCCTGCCCCTACCAGCGTTTCCCTGTCTGACGCTCCAGCATCGGCTTGATGCGTCCCGAAATCGCCTCACGGGCCCTGAATATCCGGGAACGCACCGTTCCGATCGGACACTCCAGCGCCGCGGCGATCTCTTCATAGCTCATGCCCTCGATCTCCCGCAGGGTGATCGCCATGCGCAGCTCTTCGGGCAGCGCCTCCATGGCGGCATTGACCGCCTGGGCGATTTCCTTGCTGGCCAGCACCGCTTCGGGCGTCTCGGTATCGGCCACTCCAGAATTTAGTTCGCGTTCCGGGGCGGAAGTTTCATCATCATCCGCCGATTTCATCTGCGACTGGAAGACCAGCGGGTCGCGCTTGAGTTCCATGAGTTGTTTCTTGGCGGTATTGACCGCGATGCGGTAGAGCCAGGTGTAGAACTGCGCGTCGCCCCGGAACTGGGCCAGCGCCCGGTAGGCGCGGATGAAGGTTTCCTGGGCGATGTCCTGGACGAGATCGCTGTCCCGGACCATGCGCCCGATCAGGCGCTCGACGCGGCGCTGGTACTTGACCACCAGCATCTCGAAGGCTCTCTGCTCTCCGGCAAGCGTGCGTTGCACCAGCATGACATCGCTGTCCGGCGGCGGGGGAGCGGTGTGGTCTTCAAGTGTCATGCGCGGGAAAATATAACCCAAGCGCTGCGCGCCAACGGGCGCGCAGGAGTGGCTTTCAGGCGCGCGGTGAATGGAGCGCGCGCCGCAGGTCGTTCCAGCGCGCCGGGGCTCGCCAATGCTCCATCCAGGTCCAGCGGGGATGTCGCCCCGCACCCTGCAGGCGCACCAGGGCCAGGATCTGCAGATCGGCCACGAGCTCGATGCCGCTGAGGCTCGTCGTATCCCCTGGCTCCGTGCCGCGCCAACGCCATGCGCCCTGACCCTCCGAAGGCACCATGGATGCCGCCGGGGCGTGTGCATCCCATTCCAGCCACCCTCGAGGCGAGCGGAGCCAGTCGCGTGCGGCCCAGATCCCCCAACCCAGCCAGAGCAACATCCCGGTCCCGGTCACCCACCGATGGGCCGGGGACGGTTCTATCGCCGTCGTCCACCACAGGATCAGCATCAAAAGGGAGACGATCGCCAGCAGCCCAAGCAGCGCCGCGAGCAAGCGGCAACGCCCCACCGGATAGATCACCGACGGGGCGTTGTGCATGCGGGAAGGAAGGAATAGGCGCGATCGTCGGGATTCAGGCGCGCCGGAAAACCAGCGTGCCGTTGGTTCCACCAAAACCAAAATTGTTCTTCACGGCCACATCGATCTTCATGTCGCGCGCGGTGTTGGCGCAGTAGTCCAGGTCGCACTCCGGGTCCTGGTTGAAGATGTTGATGGTGGGTGGGCTCTTCTGGTGGTGCAGCGCCAGCACGGTGAACACGCTCTCGATGCCACCTGCGCCACCGAGCAGGTGGCCCGTCATGGATTTGGTCGAATTGACGACGACCTTCTTCGCCTGGTCCCCCAGCGCCGCCTTGATCGCATTGCTTTCGTTCACATCGCCTAGTGGAGTGGAAGTGCCGTGCGCGTTGAGGTAGTCCACCTCATCGGCGTTGACGCCCGCATTGCGCAAGGCGTTGACCATGGCGCGGCGCGGGCCGTCCATGTTGGGGGCGGTCATGTGCCCGGCGTCGGCGCTCATGCCGTAGCCGCTGACTTCCGCGTAGATGCGCGCACCGCGCGCGCGCGCGTGCTCGTACTCCTCCAGCACCATCACGCCGGCACCTTCACCCAGCACGAAGCCGTCGCGGTCGCGGTCCCAGGGACGGGAGGCGGTGGCCGGGTCGTCGTTGCGGGTGGAGAGCGCGCGCATGGACGCGAAGCCACCCACGCCCAGCGGCGAGACCGTGGCTTCAGAGCCACCGGCCACGATCACGTCGGCATCGCCGTATTCGATCTTGCGAGCCGCTTCACCGATGCAGTGCAGGCCGGTTGTGCAGGCCGTCACCACCGCCAGGTTGGGGCCTTTGAAGCCGAAGCGGATCGAGACATGGCCTGAAATCATGTTGATGATCGAGGCCGGCACGAAGAACGGTGAAATCCGGCGTGGGCCCCGGTTCATCAGCTCGGTGTGGGTCTCTTCGATCTGCGGCAAACCGCCGATGCCCGAACCGATGATGCAACCGATGCGCGTGGCGAGTTCCTCGTCCAGCGCGTCACCCACCGGCAGGCCCGAGTCCACAACGGCCTGGTGGGCGGCGGCGATGCCGTAATGGATGAAGGTGTCCATCGACCGCGCTTCCTTGGTGCCGATGTACGAACCCAGATCAAAGTTCTTGACCTCGCCCGCAATGCGGCAGGCAAAGTTTGTGGCGTCGAATCTGGTGATGGGACCGATGCCCGACTGGCCTGCCAGCAGGTTGGTCCAGGCTTCTCCCACGGTGTTTCCCACGGGGCTGATGCATCCCAGGCCGGTGACGACCACGCGACGACGACTCATTCTTGATCCTCAGGACAGTGCGTTGAAAGTCCAACGCGTCGACCCCGGAGCGCCTGGTGGACTCCAAGGCAACCCGGCGGTCAGGCGTTCGCCATCAGGCTTTCTGGTGGGCCATCGCGTAGTCGATGGCGTTCTGAACCGTGGTGATCTTCTCGGCGTCCTCGTCGGGAATCTCGATGCCGAATTCATCTTCCAGGGCCATCACGAGTTCAACCGTGTCCAGCGAATCGGCACCCAGGTCGGCCACGAAGGCTTTCTCATTGGTAACCTGACCCTCTTCCACGCCGAGTTGCTCGGCAATGATTTTCTTCACACGTGCTTCGATATCGCTCATAAGTCCCTCTGAGGGTGGTTGAAATACAGGCCGCCATTCTAGCCATCCCAGGGAGGTCTCCCCAGATGGCCCGCCGGGCGGCTTACGCGGCGCAGGAACGCTGTATGCCCGCAGGCTCAGGCCATGAACATGCCGCCGTTGACGTGCAATTCCTGGCCCGTGACATAGGACGCCTGCGGGCTGGCCAGGTAGGCCACCGCGTGCGCGATGTCGGCGGGTTTGCCCAGATGCCCCAACGGGATCTGACCCAGGAGTGCCTTCTGCTGCTCTTCGGGCAGTGCGGCGGTCATGTCGGTCTCGATGAAACCGGGCGCCACACAGTTCACCGTGATGTTGCGGCTGCCCAGTTCGCGGGCCAGTGCACGCGTCATGCCGGCCACGCCGGCCTTGGCGGCGGCGTAGTTGGCCTGGCCCGCGTTGCCCGATGCGCCCACCACGCTGGTGATGCTGATGATGCGGCCATAGCGCTGCTTCATCATGGGGCGGATCACGGCACGGCTCATGCGAAACACGGCCTTCAGGTTGGTGTCGAGCACCGCGTCCCAGTCGTCGTCCTTCAGGCGCATGGCGAGCATGTCCCGGGTGATGCCGGCGTTGTTCACCAGCACCTGGAGCCCGCCATGGGCTTTGACGATCTCGTCGATCAGTGCGTCGGCCGCCACGGCATCGTTCACATCCAGCTTGGCTCCGCGGCAACCGCTGGCAGCGCCGGGCACGGCAGCAAGCACCGCGCCAATTCGAGCGGCGCCCTCTTCGCTGGTGGCGGTGCCGATCACGGTCAGGCCGCGCACGGCCAGTTCGTGGGCAATGGCTGCGCCAATGCCACGAGAGGCGCCAGTGACCAGGGCCACCTGGCCGGCAAATTTGATGTCAGACATGGATTCTCCAGGTGTCAGGCGAGCAGGGCCTTGACCTCTGCCAGCGTGGCAGGGTCGAACAGGGCGGCGCTGTTCAGTTCGGGGTCCACCCGCTTGACCATGGCGGCAAGAACCTTGCGAGGACCACATTCGACCACGGTGTCCACCTGCAGGGCCTTGATGGCGCGGATGCACTCGACCCAACGCACCGGGCCGAAAGCCTGACGGTACAAGGCGTCGCGAATGCGATCGGGATCGGTTTCGGTTGCCACATCGATGTTGTTGATGACCGGAATCTGCGGCGCCAGGATCACCGTGGCGGCCAGTTTTTCCTTCAGCTTCTCGGCCGCCGGCTTCATCAGGCTGGAATGAAATGGCGCCGAAACCGGCAAAGGCAGCGTGCGCTTGGCGCCCAGGGCCTTCAAAACCTCACAGGCCTTGTCGACGGCTGCCTTGCTGCCGGCGATCACGGTCTGTACCGGGTCGTTGTAGTTCACGGCTTCCACCACCTCCAGGCTGTCCGGGCCAAAGCTGGCCTGCGCTTCGGCACAGCCGGCCTCGACGCTGTCGGCGTTCAAGCCAAGCACTGCCGCCATGGCACCAGTACCCGAAGGCACGGCATCCTGCATGGCCTGCGCGCGAAAGCGCACCAGCGGGGCGGCCTGCGCCAGCGTCAAGGCGCCCGCAGCAACCAAGGCCGAGTACTCGCCGAGCGAGTGGCCGGCGACGGCAGCGGGCGCCTGTCCGCCTTCTGCTCGCCAGGCACGCCAGGCGGCAACACCCGCCACCAGCATCACCGGCTGGGTATTGACCGTCAAGGCCAGCAACTCGGCCGGGCCGTCATGAATGAGTCGGCCCAGATCCTCGCCCATGGCGTCGGACGCTTCTTGCAAGGTCTCGCGCACGGCGGGGTGATCGGCCCAGGCATCGAGCATGCCCACGGCCTGGGAACCCTGCCCCGGAAAAACAAACGCAAAATTCTTCTTCATGGAATCTCTCTTCAGATGGGGATGGCAGCGAGGCGGACTCAGAAGTCCAGCAGCACCGAACCCCAGGTGAAACCGCCACCCACACCTTCGAGCATGAGGGTGTCGCCTTTCTTGACCTGACCCTGGCGCACCGCGTGATCCAGCGCCAGCGGGATCGACGCCGCCGACGTGTTGCCGTGCTGGTCCACCGTGACCACCACCTTGTCCATGGGCAACTTGAGCTTGCGCGCGGTGCTCTGCATGATGCGGATGTTGGCCTGGTGCGGAATCAGCCAGTCGATGTCGGCGGTGGTGCGGCCCGCCTTCTCCAGCACGGTGCGTGCTGTCTCTTCCAGCACGCCGACCGCCAGCTTGAAAACGGCCTGTCCGTCCATCTTGAGCAATGGGTCGCCCAGGATCTGCCCGCCGGACACATGCCCTGGCACGCAAAGGATGCCGGTGTGCTTGCCATCGGCGTGGATGTCGGTGGCCAGGACGCCGGGGATGTCCGACGCCTGCAGCACCACGGCGCCCGCGCCATCACCAAACAGCACACACGTGGTGCGGTCGTCAAAATCCAGCAGACGGCTGAACACCTCGGTACCCACCACGAGCGCGTTGCGCGCGCCCCCTGTGCGGATCATGGCGTCGGCCACCGTCATGGCGTAGATGAATCCACTGCACACCGCCTGCACGTCGAAGGCGGGGCAACCGGCCGCACCCAGCTTGTGCTGCAGGATGGCCGCCGTGGACGGAAACACCATGTCGGGCGTGGAGGTGGCCACGACGATCAGGTCGATTTCGCCGGCATTCAGGCCGGAAGCCTCCAGCGCCCGGCGGCACGCCTGCAACGCCAGATCGCTGGCGTAGACGCCATCGGCCACGAAATGGCGTGCGCGGATGCCGGTGCGCTCGACGATCCAGTCGTCGCTGGTCTCGACACCGCGAGCGGCCAGCATCGTCACCATGTCGGCATTGCTCAGCCGCCTGGGCGGCAGGCAACTGCCGGTGCCGGAGATGCGGGCGTAACGTGTCATGCGGGAAAAATCGAGGAAATCAAAGGGTCGGGATGCTCTTGAGCTCGCTGGGCAGGGATTCCGGCGAGATCAACGGCCTGGCATGGGCGATGCGGTCCCGGACGTTGTCCAGCAGGTGGTTGTGGGCTGCATCATAAGCCCGGCTCAACGCCATCTCGAAAGCAAAAGCGTCCGCCGAGCCATGACTCTTGAACACCAGGCCTTGCAGGCCGAGCAGCGCCGCGCCATTGTATCGACGGTGGTCGACACGACTTTTAAACGACATAAGCACTGGATAAGCGACGATAGCCGCCATTTTCCGGAAGATATTGCGCGAAAACTCTTCACGGATGAAACCGCTGATCATCGAGGCCAAGCCTTCGCTCGCCTTCAGCGCCACGTTGCCAACGAAGCCGTCACACACCACGATGTCGGTCGTGCCCTTGAAGATATCGTCGCCTTCGATATTTCCGAAAAAGTTCAAATCGCCGGTGTTGGCAGCATTTCGAAGCAGAACACCTGCTTTTTTGATCACTTCACTGCCTTTGATGACTTCCTCACCCACGTTCAGCAGGCCCACCGTCGGCTCCTTGCGCCCGGTGGCCGCCGCCACCAGCGCAGACCCCATCACGGCGAACTGCAGCAGGTTTTCCGCCGTGCACTCCACGTTGGCGCCAAGGTCCAGCACTGTGGTGGCACCGCCTCGCGCGTTGGGCATCTGCGTGGCGATCGCCGGGCGGTCAATGCCCTCCAGGGTCTTGAGAACGTAGCGGGCAATGGCCATCAAGGCACCCGTGTTGCCCGCGGAGACGGCGGCCTGGGCCGCCCCCTCCTTCACCTGGTTGATGGCCACACGCATGGAAGAGTCCTTCTTGCGCCGCATGGCCACCTCCACCGGGTCGTCCATGCTCACCACTTCGGTGGCAGGCACCACACGGCAGCGCACGTTGTTGAGGACCTGAGGCCAGGCCCGGAAGACCTCGGGCTTGCCCACCAGCAACAGCTGAGCCTGCGGGTGGCTGGCCAGGAAAGCGCTGCAGGCTGGCAGCGTCACCGCCGGACCGACGTCCCCGCCCATGCAATCCACGGCAATGGTGATCATGAAGGCATCCTGGAAGCGTAAAAAAAGCCCGCATGCGACATGCGGGCTCCAGCCTCAATCGCCAACCGGCTCCTCATCGCGATGTCGCGGCGAGGCCAGAGGCGGCCCGTCATTCAGGCTTCAGACTTGTTTTTCAGCACCTGACGGCCACGGTAGAAGCCGTTGGGGCTGATGTGGTGGCGCAGGTGGGTTTCGCCGGTGGTGGGCTCCACCGCAATGCCCGGCACGTTCAGCGCGTTGTGCGAACGGTGCATGCCGCGCTTGGACGGGGACTTTTTGTTTTGCTGGACGGCCATGGTGGGCTCCTGAATTCGGTAGGTTGGCGCCTGACCCGCGCACACTGATGGTTCAGGTGCCTCTGGATGCCAGCGCAAAGCCAAGCATTATAGCGTGAAGCATCTTTGGATGCCAGTTCATGTCTTCTTGAGGCGCTCCAGGGCAGCGAACGGGTTCCTTGGCGGTGCCTCTTCATCGGGCACGCCGGGATCGCCGGCCTTGAGGACCACATCGACCGGACAGGTCGAATGCAGGGGAACCAGGGGCAAAGCCATCAGCAGTTCGTCCTCCAGGACGTCGAACAGGCTGGGGCGGGGCTCCATGGCCAGCAAATCCTCTTCGGCATCGTCGTCCTGCGCTTCGGCGGTGGCTTCATCCGCGACGAAGCGGAACCAGCGGTCCACCTCAAGGGGCGTGTCCACCGGTCCCAGGCAGCGCTGGCAGGTCAGGGGCAGGCTGGCGTGGGCGGTCAGGCGCAGCCAGGGCGACGGTGCGCCGCCGCTCGCGCCGGGCCGCAACTCGGCCGCCGCCGTCCATTGCACGTCGCCCAACGACGGGGCACCGCTGTCGGCCTCCTCGCGCAGCCTGGGCAAGCGCGCCAGGGGTGTCTCGATCTGCAAATGGCCCTGCGCCTCGGCAAAGGCGCGTGCATCCAGTCGATCGGGATTCCACGCGGATTTCTGGGATGGCTTCATTCGGGCAGTGTAAAAGAATGCAGGGAGAATACCGCCCATGACTTCAGCTCCCCAAGCCACGCGCACCCTGATCCTGGGCTCGACCTCCCGATACCGGCACGAGTTGCTGACGCGACTGCGCATTCCGTTCGAGGCCGTGCCTCCCGATGTGGATGAAACGCCAGCCCCGGGCGAGAACCCCGCCGACCTGGCCCTGCGCCTGGCACTGGCCAAGGCGCGCGACGTGGCGCGGCGCTTTCCCCAGGCGGTGGTGATCGGCAGCGATCAGGTGGCCGACCTGCACGGCGAACCGCTGGGCAAGCCCGGAACACACGAGCGCGCGGTGGCTCAACTTCGTCGCATGAGCGGGAAGACGGTGATCTTCCAGACCGCGCTGGCGGTAATCTGCGTGGAAACGGGCTTCGAGCAATGCGAAATCGCGCCGGTCCGGGTGGTGTTCCGTACCCTGAGCGATGCCGAAATCGAGCGTTACCTGCAAGCGGAACAGCCCTACGATTGCGCGGGCAGCGCCAAGAGCGAGGGGCTGGGCATTGCGCTGCTGGAGCGCATCGACAACGACGATCCGACCGCCCTCGTCGGCCTTCCCCTGATTCGCACCTGCCAATTGCTGCGTGCCGCCGGGGTGAGTGTATTGTGAGCGCCCACTCCGAAAACGCAGGCGCGCTCTACCTCGTTCCCACGCCACTGGATTTCGGCATGGACATGGACGGGGCCGCTCCGGTTGGCCAATGGCTGCCGGCCGAAACCCTGGCCGTGGCCAGCCGGCTGACGCACTGGATCGCGGAAAACGCCAAGAGCACGCGCGCTTTCCTCAAGCGCGTGGAGTCCGCCACCGGCCTGGCCGCACCGCTTCAGGAGCAGCACATCACCGAACTGCCGCGTGCGGCCCACAAGAAGGGCGATCATGCGCCGCAAGCCGATGGCGAACCGGCGGCGCGAGATCTGCTGGCGCCGGCGCTCGCGGGCCACGACGTGGGTCTGGTGAGCGAAGCGGGGATGCCCGCCATTGCCGACCCGGGCAGCTCCGTCGTGCGCGCGGCGCACGCCCTGGGTTTGCGGGTGTTGCCCCTGACGGGACCGATTTCCATCATGCTGGCGCTCGCGGCCAGTGGACTCAACGGACAGCAGTTTGCGTTCGTGGGCTATGTGCCCCAGGAAACCGCCGAACGCGCCAGGCGTCTGCGTGATCTGGAGGCCCTGGCCCTGAAGACCGGACAGACACAGATCCTCATCGAGACGCCCTACCGCAACGTCGCCCTGCTGCGGGCGCTGCTGCAGACCCTGCATCCCCACACGCGCCTGGCGGTGTGTGGCGCACTCACGCTGGAACAACAGACGAGCCGCAGCGCGCTGGTGAGCGAGTGGCGGCAGTTCCCGCGCCTGCAGGACGGCCTGCCGCTGCAGGCGCCCTGTGTGTTCCTGCTGGGTCGTTGAGCGTCAGCCCATGATGCGCTTGAGGTGCGCGCTCACCGAGCCGCTGAGTTCCTGGTTCGCCAGCGCCAGGTCGATGGTGGCCTCCAGGAAACCTTCCTTGCTGCCGCAGTCGTAGCGCTGCCCGTCGTAGCGGAAAGACTGCACTTTCTCGTGGCCGATCAGCGCCGCGATGCCATCGGTGAGCTGGATTTCGCCACCCGCGCCGCGCGGCTGGCGGCGGATGCTCTCGAACACCGCCGGGGTCAGGATGTAACGACCGGCCACCGCCAGGGTGGAGGGGGCGACCTCGGGGGCGGGCTTCTCCACCATGGCAAACACCTCGGCCAGTTGCTGCTGGGCACCGTGCACGTCCACCACGCCGTAGCGCTTGGTCTCCGCCCGCGGCACGTCCTGCACCGCCAGCACGGTGCCCGGGCTTGCCTCATAGGCCTGCACCATCTGCTGCAGCACGGTCGGGCCACCCTTGGCCTGGTCGCGACCCATCATCAGGTCGTCGGCGAGCAGCACGGCAAACGGCTCGTTACCCACCAGCCGCTCGGCGCACAGCACCGCATGGCCCAGGCCGAGCGCGCGCGGCTGGCGCACGTAGACGCAATCCATGTCGGCGGGCTTGATGGAGTGCACGAGCTCGAGCAAGGCGCCCTTGCCCGCGGCTTCGAGTTCGACCTCGAGTTCATAGGCGGTATCGAAGTGGTCCTCGATGGCGCGCTTGTGGCGCCCGGTGACGAAGATCATTTCGCGGATGCCGGCCGCATAGGCCTCTTCCACCGCGTACTGCATGAGGGGCTTGTCCACCACGGGCAACATTTCCTTGGGGATGGCCTTGGTGGCAGGCAGGAAACGGGTACCGAGGCCGCCGACGGGGAACACTGCTTTCCGAATGGTCATGGAGTTGTGCCTTTTGTTGCGGGTTCGTGAAGTTTGGCTCACCATGGTAACGGCGTGCGCGCCAGCGACTTTCGACAGACTACACTGCCTCGGGTCGACCGTTGAATACTGCCGCTTCGCAGCTCCGAGTTCGACTCAAACGCAACATTCAGCGCCCATGAGCATCACCCCCGTCATTCTTTGCGGGGGCTCAGGCACCCGCCTGTGGCCCCTGAGCCGACAAAGCTTCCCCAAACAGTTCGTGCCGCTTCTGGGCGACAGGAATCTGTTGCAACTCACGCTGGAACGCCTCGCCTGGTGTGGTCAGCCGGCCATCTGCGTCGCCAGCGAGGACCATCGCTTCCTCGTGGCCGACGCGCTGGAATCCCAGCACACCACAGGCCAGGTGCTGCTCGAACCGGCCGCGCGCAACACCTCCGCCGCCATGGCGCTGGCCGCGCTGCTGGCGCGCTCACCGGGTTCGGCGGATCCTTTGCTGCTCTTCTGTCCGTCCGACCACCACATTCCCGACGCCGGCGCCTTCGCCCGGACCATCGAGCAAGGTGTGGCGGCGGCCGAGGGCGGCGCCATCGTCACCTTCGGCGTGGTGCCCAGTTTTCCAAGCAGCGCCTACGGTTACATCCAGCAGGGCGATGCACGAGCCGACGGCAGCCGAAGCGTGGCGCGCTTCATTGAAAAGCCCGCACCTGCGGCGGCCCAGGCCCTGCTGCTGCAAGGCAACGTGCTCTGGAACGCCGGTATCTTCCTGGTGCGCGCCAGTGTGCTGATCGATGCGCTCGCGCGGCATGCCGGGGACATCCTGCAATCCTGCGAGCAGGCCATGGCCCAGCCACGCAGCGAAACCGTGGGACGCGTGAGCTTCGTGCGCCCCGAGGCAGCGCCCTTCCTGGCCTGCCGCTCGCAAAGCATCGACTACGCCGTGATGGAGCCACACGACAACGTGGCGGTGGTGCCCTTTCAGGGCCAATGGAGCGACGTCGGCAGCTGGAACGCGGTGGCCGAGCTCAGTTCCGCCGATGGCGAGGGCAACCGCGTCACCGGCCAGGGCCACGCCCTGCATGCGCGCAACACGTTCATTCATGCACCCGGACGCACCGTGGTGGCCTTGGGCACCCAGGACCTGCTCATCATCGACACGCCCGACGCACTGCTGGTGGCACAGCGCGACCACGCCGAGCAGGTCAAGGACGTGGTGGCCCACCTGAGCCAGCGGAACATCTCGCAAGCGGCCACCCACCGCCGCGTGGCCCGGCCCTGGGGCTGGTACGACAGCGTGGACATGGGCGAGCGCTTTCAGGTCAAGCGCATCGGCGTGAAGCCGGGCGCATCGCTGAGTCTCCAGAAACACCATCACCGGGCCGAGCACTGGATCATCGTCAAAGGCACGGCCGAGGTCACGCGCGGGCAGGAGGTCTACCTGCTGTCGGAAAACCAGTCGACCTACATTCCCATCGGCGAGGTTCACCGCCTGCACAACCCCGGCAAGATGGTGCTGGAGATGATCGAGGTGCAGTCCGGGAGCTACCTGGGCGAGGACGACATCGTTCGGCTCGAGGACATCTACGGCCGCCAGCCCGATGCAGCCAAAGCGGACAAGTGATCCCATGAAAATCCTGCTCACCGGCGGTGCCGGCTACATCGGCAGCCACACGGCGCTGGCGCTGATCGAAGCGGGCTTCGAGCCCGTGGTAGTAGACAACTTCGCCAACAGCCACCCGGCGGTGCTCGATCGGCTCGCCCGGATCGCAGGGCAGCCGGTGTCGCTCGAGCGCGGCGACGTGCTCGATACCCCGTGGCTGCAGGACGTGCTGCGCCGCCACCGGCCGGCCGGCGTGGTGCACTTCGCGGGCGACAAGGCGGTGGGCGAAAGCGTGGCCCAGCCGCTGAAATACTTCCACAACAACATCGGCGGCGCCGTCAGCCTGCTGCGCGCCATGGAAGCGGCGCATGCTGAGACCCCGGGCGTCGCGCCGACGCTGGTGTTCTCCAGCAGCGCGACAGTGTATGGGGACCCGGCCAGCGTGCCCATCACCGAGGATTTCCCGCGCAGCCACACCAACCCCTACGGCCACAGCAAGCTGGTGATCGAGGACATGCTGTACGCCCTGAACGCAGCGCGTCCGGCCTGGCGCATCGGCGTGCTGCGGTACTTCAATCCGGTGGGCGCGCACCCCAGTGGACTCATCGGCGAGGACCCGTCGGGCATCCCCAACAACCTCATGCCGTACGTGGCCCAGGTGGCGGTCGGTCAGCGCGACCAGCTCAACGTGTTCGGCAACGACTACCCCACGCCGGACGGCACCGGCGTGCGCGACTACATCCATGTG
>VFQQ010002123.1_pt1 | contig 23937 bp, 15 predicted proteins | sample 3512341 | NCBI WGS metagenome assembly VFQQ01 (sample SAMN10412373, study PRJNA504923) | tailings metagenome | isolation source: Relicate 2 Philex TSF1 revegetated site | place: Philippines: Tuba, Benguet | collected 2017-08-29 | reverse complement strand
CCCAAGGTCACGCTGCTCAACGAATACTCCGCCTCCGACGGCGACATCTTCCCCTTCCGCTTCCGCGAGCACGGCCTCGGCCAGCTCATCGGCAAGCGCTCCTGGGGCGGCGTCGTCGGCATCAGCGGCACCCTCCCCTTCACCGACGGCGGCTCGCTCAACAAGCCCGAGTTCGCCCCGTATTCGAAGGACGGCAAACAGTGGGTCATGGAAGGCCACGGCGTCGACCCCGACATCGTGGTCGACAACGACCCCGCCCGCGAATTCCGCGGCGAGGACCAGCAGCTCGACAAGGCCATCGAGGTCATCCTCGAGGAGCTGAAGACCAAGGGCATGAAACTCCCGCCCCCGCCGCCGTTCCCGGTGCGCTGAGCGCCTCCCCAACCACGAAATCCCCCGGGCCGGCCATCCGCCGGCCCTTTTTCGTGCCCGCGCCCGCCCGCCTGAAACAAAATTTGCCGAGGGATTCCCCTTCCCCCAACGTAGCACGGGACATGTCCACCGACCCGCTCTCCTCGCTTCTCTCCCGCTGGCGCCATGAACCGCGCCCGGCCGCGGACTTCGCCGCCGGCGTGTGGGCGAAGATCGACGCCGCCCGCGGCGACGAACGCGTCGTGACCGCCTTCCGCTGGGCCCTGCCCCTCGCCGCCTCCCTCGCCATCCTCCTCGGCATCAGCGCCGCCCGCCTCGAGGCCCGCCAGCAGCACGCCGAACGCATGGCCGACTACTACGTCCGCACCATCGACCCGGTGCAGATGGCCGAGCACGGCTCCCACGGCCCATGACCAAGCGCCTCCTCCTGCTCGCGCTCGTCGTGATCGTGGCCGGAGCCGCCGCCTACGGCGTCACCCGCCTGCTCACGCCGCCGCCGCCGGCCGATGAGGACCAGATCGCCTGGCTCACCCGCGAATTCCGCCTCACCCCCGAGCAGGCCGCGCGGATCGAAAAGATCCACCTCGACTACATCCCGATCTGCTCGGACCACTGCGCCGCCATCATCGCGGCCCGCGAGCGCCTCGCCGCCGACCCGCAGAGCGCCGCCCTCCGCGCCGAGGCCGCCCGCCTCGAGCGCATCTGCCAGGAAGCCACCCTCCAGCACGTGCGCGAAGTCGCCGCCTGCATGCCCGAGCGCCACGCCCGGCGCTTCCTCCAACTCGTCGAGCCCCGCATCGCTCGCCACCAGCACGAAGGCCCCTTCGGGCTGAAATGACGGCCGGCGCCCCAGAGACCGACGAAGCCGCCATGGCGGCGCTCCAGCGCGGCGACGACCTCGCGCTCAACCGCCTGATGGACCGCTGGCAGGCGCCGCTGCGCAGCTTCCTCTACCGCACGCTGCACGACGAGCAGGACGCGCTCGACCTCGCGCAGGAAACCTTCGTCCGCGTCTACCGCCACCGCGCGCGCTACCGCACCGGCGCGAAGTTCTCCACCTGGATGTTCCAGATCGCGCTCAACCTCGCGCGCGACCACCTCCGCCGCCGGCGCCGGCGCCCCACCACCTCGCTCGACGAGGCGCCCGAACCCGCCACGACGCAGCATCCCGGCACCGCCGCCACCGACGCCGAGGCCGCCGCCGCCGTGCGCGCCGCCGTCGCCGCCCTCCCCTTCGAGTTGCGCGAAGCCGTCGTGCTCGCCGAGTTCCAGCACCTCCCGCATGCCGAGATCGCGACGATTGTCGGCGCCACGCCCAAGGCCGTCGAGACCCGCCTCTACCGCGCCCGCGAAAAACTCCGGACGCAACTCGCGCGCTACCTCCAAGGCTGACGCGCGTCGGTAGGGCCAGTCTGTGACTGGCCTTCTTGCCGTTCGCCACAGACCGGCCCTACGCCCGGGGACGCGCACCGCCTTCGGCCGCGCGATTAACGCCCGCCCGCAATTCCCACCCGCTGTGCCGCTCGCGCGCCGATTGTCCGTCGACAACCGCGCCCATCCGCGGCGATGGTGACGCGATGTCCTTCGCCACGTTCGATCCCGCCACCGGCCGCCCGCTCCGCACCCATCGCCCGCACACCGCGCGCGGCGTCGAGCGCACGCTCGCCCAGGCCGACCGCGCGTTCGCGGCGTGGCGCGCGTTGAGTTTCGCCGCCCGGGCGCGCCACCTGCGCGCCGTGGCCCGCGAGTTGCGGCGCGGCGCGGAGGACTACGCCGCGCTCATCACGGCGGAGATGGGCAAGCCGGTCACGCAGGCGCGCGCCGAGGTGGAAAAATGCGCGCTGAATTGCGACTACTTCGCCGCCCATGCGGCCGCCATCCTCGCCGACGAACGCCCGGCCGGCGCACCGGCGCACCGCTACGTCACCTACCAGCCGCTCGGCGTCGTGCTCGCGATCATGCCGTGGAATTTCCCCTTCTGGCAGGCGTTTCGTGCCGCCGCGCCGGCCCTCATGGCGGGCAACACGATGGTGCTGAAGCACGCCACCAACGTCACCGGCTGCGCGCGGGCCATCGAACGCGTGTTTGCCCGCGCCGGCGTGCCGCGCGGCGTCTTCGCCACCCTCGTGCTCGACGGCGCGCAGACGGAGCCGCTGGTCGACGATCCGCGCATCGCCATGATCACGCTCACCGGCAGCACCGCCGTCGGTCGCCGCGTGGCCGCGCGCGCGGGCGCGGCGATGAAGCCGGGCGTGTTCGAACTCGGCGGCAGCGACGCCTATGTCGTGCTGGCCGACGCCGACCTCGCCGCGGCCGCGGCGCTGTGCGCCGAATCGCGTCTCTACAACACGGGCCAGAGCTGCGTGGCCGCCAAGCGGCTCATCGTCGTCGGGCGCGTGCGCGCCCGCTTCGAGGCCTTGCTCGTCGCGGAAATGGCGGCGCGGCGCGCCGGCGATCCGCGCGATCCGGCGACGCAGCTCGGGCCGCTCGCGCGCGAGGATCTGCGCGCCGAACTGCACGCGCAGGTGACGCGCAGCGTGCGCGCCGGCGCACGACTTCTGCTCGGCGGGCAGATGCCCGGCGGCCGGGGCTGGTTTTATCCCGCCACGGTGCTGACCGGCGTGCGGCCGGGCATGGCGGCCTTCGACGAGGAATTGTTCGGGCCGGTGGCGGCGGTCGTGCCGGCGCGGGACGAGCGCCACGCCCTCGCCCTGGCCAACGCGACGCCGTTCGGACTGGGCGCGGCGGTTTTCACGCGGAAGCGGAAACGCGGCGAACGCCTCGCACGCACGGCGCTGCGGGCGGGCAACGCCTTTGTGAACGAGTTCGTGCGCTCGCACCCGACGCTGCCCTTCGGCGGCGTGGGCCTGAGCGGTCACGGCCGTGAACTCGGCGCGTGGGGGCTGCGCGAGTTCACCAACGTGAAGGTGATCAGCGTGAGCTGACGCTCAGGCCGCCGGCGTCGTTTCGGACGCGCCCCAGTGCGCCTCCATCTCGCACCGCACGCGCTCAGCCGATACGCGCAAGCGGAGGAAACGGCGCAGGATGCCGCGGTTCGCGGTGTCCATGTGGTATTCCCCGGCCTCCGCGTGAAAAAAGCGGCGGCTGCGGATATCGCCGACGCTGCGGACGAATTCGTGATCCGCGGAGAAATAATCCGGGATCAGGCGGAGAAGCGGCACGAGCGGGCGCGCATGCCAGTAGAGTCCGCGACGAAAAAGCTGGGGTTCAAACTGGTCCAGGCTCAGCCCGAGGCTCTGGCAGTAGCGTTCGCGAAAAGTAGGTTGCATCAGTCGTGGGGTGACCGCCCGATGACGATAGGTGTGTGTGTGCCCTCCAGCAGACTGCGGTCGCTCGGAGCGCGCAAGGCCGCAGACACCCCAGACGAACTAGGGACGTTTAACCCGGAAAGGAACCGCGCGTGCGCACAGGCGACCTCGCGCCATCGGAAGGCAGGTCGGCCATTACGCCCCACGCGCGCCCCTGTTCGCGCCCGGCGAAAATCCCAAAACTTTGGTGCAGACCCGCAAAGTGGCGGAGAGGGTGGGATTGGCCGGGCTTCGCCCGGGTGCTCCGCACTCGCGCTCCGCGCGCCCCTTCTCCGCTTCGGCCTTTGGCCTGCGCTCCGTCGAACCAAGGTTCTCATCCCACCCCAAGTGCGACGCAGCTTTAAGGAGGCGCGACCGCCTCATCGGAGGTCAGATTTGTCAAAATGGCGGAGAGGGTGGGATTCGAACCCACGTTAGGGATTAGCCTAAACCGCATTTCGAGTGCGGCGCGTTCAACCACTCTGCCACCTCTCCGGAAGCAAGGTGCGAAAACGTAGGACGCCGGACCCAAAACGGAAGCAGAAAAATCAGCCGGCGCGGATCAGCCGTTCTCGTCCTCGTCGCCGGCGGGGGTCCGGCGGTTGGCGGGCAGCTGCTGCGGCAGGAAGAAATAGTAGAGCATCAGCTGCCAGCTCCGGGACGACCGGTAGAGCAACGCGGGCACCAGGAAGGCGCCGGCGAGCGCGATGACGATGGCGGCCGTGTCGCCCAGCACCCCGAAATACCAGAGCAGCACCGTGGGCAGGAGAAACAGGAAGCAGGTGACGCCGTAGTTGAGCGCCATGGCCCCGAGGAAAAAGCCCTCCTCGCGCTCGAGTTTCAGGCCGCAGGCGGGGCACTGGCGGTTGAGCTCGAGGAGCTTTCCCGGGCGGAAGAGCGTCTGGCCGCCGCAATTCGGGCAGCGATTCGCCAGGCCGCGCCGGATGATCTGCTGTTGGGTGACATTCATGGACGGAAAAGAAAAACGCCCCACCTTACGGCGGGGCGTTCGACAAAGCAATGCGCAGGACTCAGGCGCCGAGCTGGAAGCGGACGAAGCGGCGGATCTGCATGTTCTCGCCGATCTTCGCGATCTTCTCGGTGAGGAGGTCCTTGATCGTCTTCTCCGGGTCCTTGACGAAGGGCTGGTCGAGGAGGCAGACCTGCGAGTAATACTTCTCGAGCTTGCCCTCGACGATCTTCTGGATCGCGGCGGGCGGCTTGCCGGCGAGTTGCGCGGCGGCGATGTCGCGCTCCTTGGCGAGCTCGACCTCGGGAACTTCCTCGCGGCGGACGTAGCTCGGGCTGGCGGCGGCGATCTGCAGGCAGATGTCGCGGCAGAACGCCTTGAAGTCGTCGGTCTTGGCCACGAAGTCGGTCTCGCAGTTGACCTCGACGAGGACGCCGACCTTGCCGCCGACGTGGATGTAAGCCTCGATGAGGCCGTCGGAGGTGGAGCGGCCGGCCTTCTTGGCGGCGGAGGCGACGCCCTTCTTGCGAAGGATCGTCTCGGCCTGCTCCATGTTGCCCTGGGCTTCGTCGAGGGCCTTCTTGCAATCAAGGAGACCGGCGCCGGTTTTTTCGCGGAGTTCCGCGACCATGCTGGCTGAAATGGCGGACATTGTGTTTCGGATTATTGGTTAAACTCAGACGTCCTCGGTGGAGACGGCGGACTTCTTGGCGCCGGCGGCGCGGGTGGTGCGCTTGCGCGGGGCGACGGCGGGCTTCTCCTCGACGAGTTCCTTCACGTCCTGCGGGAGCGCGACCTTGTCGAGCATCTCCTCGGTGTCGGTGGCGGCGGAGGAGGCGGCGGCATCGGCGGCGGCCTTCTCGGCGCGCTGCACGCGGCGGGTCTCGCGGTGGGCGAGGCCGGCCTGGATGGCGGCGACGATCGTCTCGACGACGATGCGGATCGACTTGGCGGCGTCGTCGTTGCCCGGGATCGGGTGCGAGAGCTGGGTCGGGTCGGAGTTGGTGTCGACGAGGCCGACGCAGGGGATGCCGAGGCGCTTGGCCTCGAGGACGGCGATCTCCTCGTAGCCGGCGTCGATGACGAACATCGCGCCGGGGAGGCCGTCGATGTTGACGATGCCGTCGAAGTTGCGGGTCATGCGGGCCATCTCGCGGCGGATGGCGGACTCCTCCTTCGAGGAGAACTTCGAGAGCTCGCCGTTGGCATCCATCGCCTGATACTTCTTAAACTTGGCGAGGGACTTCTTGATGGTGGAGAAATTGGTCAGCGTGCCGCCCATCCAGCGGGTGGTGACGTAGGGCATGCCGGTGGCGGTGGCGGCCTCCTTGATCAGCTCCTGGGCCTGGCGCTTGGTGCCGACGAGGAGCACGTCGTCACCCGAGGCGACGAGGTTCTCGAGGAACGAGCAGGCCTTTTCGAGGGCGGCGTGGGTCTTCTCGAGGTCGATGATGGTGATGCCCTGACGGTGACCGAACACGTAGGGCTTGGAGCGCGGGTTCCAACGCTTGGTCTGGTGACCGAGGTGGACGCCGGCATCGAGGAGGTCTTTGGGAGTGACGTTCATGGATCTATGTATGTCGAATACACAGGTCGGCCAACTGGGCCGCCTTGCGATCAGACTGGGCCGCGAAGCGCTGCTCCTGTTCCGGGACAGGGCTGCGCGGCGAGTTTCGGTGGGTTGGTTAAAGGAACAGGAAGGGCCGAAAACAGAGATGCGCCCGGGGCGGCGCAAGCCCTTTCCGGAGAATTTTGAAAAATGGCCGTTGACAGGCCAAAATGTGGTTCGCAAGTTCACCGCTCCTTTGTTGCAGGGTGGAGCAGCCTGGTAGCTCGTCAGGCTCATAACCTGAAGGTCGTTGGTTCAAATCCAACCCCTGCACCCAATTTGAGGCCCTCCTACTGCTCGGGAGGGCCTTCTTGTTTAACGGGTTGCGCAAAACCGGCCCGCCGGGCCGATCGCCTACGCCTCACGGCGCGCCGCTGACCCACGCGAGGCCGTCGGGGCCCTCGCCGGGTTTGAAGTCGCTGACGACCTCCAGCTTCTCCAAATCGAACACCGCCACGACGCCCGCCTGCATCCGCGCGATGTAGGCGCGCTGCCCGTCGGGTTGCACGAGGATGCCGACCGGCGCTCCGTCCATCGGCACGCGCTTGATCACGGCGCGGCTTTTCGCCTCGAGCACGAGGCACTCGCCCGCCTTCGGGTCGCTCACCAGCGCGCGCGTGCCATCGGGGGTGAACTTGATGCGGATGGGCATCTGCGCCACGGACACGACCTCCACGACCTTCCTCGTCGCCGTATCGATGATCGAGATGCCGCCGTCATCGTTGTGGCCGACCCAGACCTCGCGGCCGTCGGGCGTGACCTCGACCGCTTCGGGCTTGGGCCCGACGGGCACCTGGGCGATGCCTGCCGGCGTGGGCGGACCGCCGAGCGCGATCATCGTCGCGTCATTGGAAAAAATGTTGGCCACCCACAACTGCTTCCCGTCCGGCGTGGCCGCGAGCATGTGCCCGAGACTGCCGCCGGTGCCCATGATCCAATCGATCTTGCCGCTCGCCGGGTCCACGCGCGCGACCGTGCGCGTCAGCTCGGAGGTGAAATAGAATTTTCCGCCCAGCTCGAGGATGCCGTGGGGGCGCAGCAGGCCGGGCAACTCGACGCGCTGGCGCTCCTTCTTTTCCACGAGATCGATGATCGAGAGCGAATTGCCCGGCACCTGCGCGCCGTAGTTGGTCACGACCGCGGTGCGTCCGTCGGCGCTCACCGCCACCTCGTGCGGGCCGACGCCGACCGGGATGCGGGCCGACACCTGCAGCGTGGCCGGGTCGACGACGGCGAGCGTGTTCTCGAACTTGTTCAGGACGAGGAGCGAATCGGCGGCGGCGGCGGTGACGGCCAGCAACGCGCCGGCGAGCAAGGCAAGAGGGCGGGGTTTCATGCCCGCCACTTCACCCACCGCGCGCCCCGAAGGCGAACGGGGTTCGACAGGCGGAGCGAGGAACGGGGCGAGCGGCGCCGGCGCTGCGGCGTGCGCGTCGGCATCCGTGCCGTCCGGTCACTTTGCCTCGTGCACGATCTCGCCGCCGACGATCGTGTAGAGGCAGCGCGTGCGCAGGATTTCCGGCTCGGGGATCGTCATGATGTCGGCCGAAAGCACGGTGAGATCGGCCCACTTCCCCACTTCGATGCTGCCGCGCTCGTGCTCCTCGAAGGTCGCGTAGGCCGCCCCGAGCGTCATCGCCCGCAACGCCTGCTCGCGCGTCATGCGCTCCTCGAGCCGCCAGTCGTCGTTGGCGAACCCGTCCAGCGAGCGCCGCGCCACGGCGGCGTAGAACTCGATCATCGGCTCGCCGCGCTCGACGGGCGCGTCCGAACCGGCCGCGATCACGGCGCCGCTGCGCAGCAAGGATTGCCACGCGTAGGCGCCGGCCAGGCGCTCCCGGCCGAGCCGCGCCGGCGCGAAGAAGAGGTCGCCGATCGCATGCGAAGGCTGCATCGACGCGATCACGCCGAGCGCGGCGAAACGTGGGAGATCGTCCGGATGGATGACCTGCGCGTGCTCGATGCGCCAGCGCGGCTCGGCGACTTGGCGCTCGGCGGCGGGGACTTGGGCGAAGACTTTTTCGTAGGCGTCGAGCACGACGCGGTTCCCGCGGTCGCCGATGGCGTGCGTCTGCACCTGGATGCCGGCGCGCAGCGCCTCGACGAGAAACGCCGCGAACTTTTCCGGCTCCTGCAACAGCAGGCCGGTCGAGTCGTAATCGGAGTAAGGCGCGAGCAGGGCCGCGCCGCGCGAGCCGAGCGCTCCGTCCATGTAGAGCTTCACGCCCCGGCGCGTGTAGCGGCCGCCGCTCTCGCCGAGCACGGGACCGGCGGCGAGGAGCTTCTGCGCGGAGCCGTCCGAGCCGCTCACGGCGTCGTAGATGCGGAGCTTCACCTTGCCCTCGGCGATGATCCGGCGGAGCAGTTCGGCGTGCTCGTAGCTTTGCCCGGCGATCTGCACGCCGGTCCAGCCGAGCCGCGCCTCGCGCTCGGCGGCGACGATGAAGGCGCGCTCGGTCTCCGCCGGCGTGGGCGGCGGCACGAGGCGCAGGACGAGCCGCATCGCGTGGTCGACGAGCAGGCCGGTCGGTTCGCCGGCGGCGTCCTTCAGAATCTCGCCACCGCTCGGGCTGGGTGTGTCGGCGGTGACGCCGGCGAGGCGGAGCGCGAGGGAATTCGCGATGAGCGCGTGTCCGTCGGCGCGCGTGAGGGTCACCGGATGGTCCGGTGCGACGGCGTCGAGGTCCTGGCGCGTGGGAAAGCGTTTCTCCGGCCAGTGCGTCTCAATCCAGCCGCGGCCGACGATCCAGGACTTTGGCGCCGCGGCGGCGACCCGCGCCGCGAGCCTGGCCTGCAGGTCGGCGATGCCGGCCGTGCCCTCGAGGTCGAAGGACAGCTCGCGCATGCCGATGCCTTCGAGATGGAGGTGCGCGTCGTTGAGCCCGGGCACGACGGCCGCCCCCGCGAGGTCGATGACACGCCGGGCTTCCGCGCGATAGGCGGCGGCGCCGGCGTCATCGCCGACGTAGAGAATCCGGCCGGCGCGCACGGCGAGGGCGCTCGCCGTCGGACGCGCGGCGTCGAGCGTGTGGATGCGGCCGTTGACGAGGACAAGGTCGGCGGGCTGGGCGGCGAGGGCCGCGGGCAGGAGGGCGAGCAGCAACAGGGCGCGGTGGGGCATCGCGCGAGTGAAGCCAAGGGCGCCGCGGTGGCAATGCTGCGGCCGGACGATCAGCCACCGGCGGGTGACATTCCCGGACGAGGAATCTCCAGACGGATGCGCGTGCCGGCACCGAGTTCCGAGCTGATCCAAAAACGACCGCCGAAACGCTTCGTCACAAGGAAGGCTTTCGTGAGCCCGAAGCCACCTCCCATCGTGCGCAAGTGGACCACGTTACTGCCCCGCCGCCCATAGTGCACCACCGTCGCGATCTCCTGCGGCGGGATGCCGCAGCCGCTGTCCATCACCGCGAAGCGCAGGCTGGTCGCGGTTTCGTCGAGCCCGGCGCTGATCGCGCCGCCCAGCGGAGTGTATTTCCGGGCATTGGCCATCAGATCGCGCATGACGTCCTTGAAGACGGGCGGCATCGAAACCGTGCGGTGGTTCGTGCTCTCAATGACAAAATCGACGTAATAGTCGGACGGCCCCTGTTGGGCGAGGTTGTAGAGGATCCGGTAGCGACCGTGGCTATTGCGTTCAATGGCCGCGAACACCGCGACAAAATCCTGGCGCAAGGCGACAATGGGAAAATCGGCCCAAGCCAGCGGTGCCTGCGCCCGCGCGAGCAGTTCCTGCGCCCGGAGGCCGAAGATCGCGAACACACTGCGGATGTTCTCCACGGATTCGCCGACCTCGGGCAGGATGGCCCGCTGCGGATACGCCGCCAGGGCGAGCCGCACGTGCGCCTCGACCTCGTCGCGCCAGTCCGGAAGCCTCGCCGCCTCGCGCAGGCAGGCGGCCGGGTCCGTCAGACTCGCCTGAAAGCGTGCGCAACTCTCCAACGCCGGTCGCAACAGGTCCCCATCATCCGCCAGGGTGCAGCCGAGCACATAGAGTTCGCCGTGCAGCACGTTGAGCATGTTAAGCAGCGAATGCGCGTCCAGCAGGGAGGTCTCACCCGGACTCAAGGGTGGAATGTCCCGGATCTCGATTTCCCGGCGGGTGGTGGTGTTCATGGGGAAGAAGAAGAGGACGGACTCGGCAGGATACGCCCGAGTGCCGCGAGCAGCTCAGGCACGGTGAACGGCTTGCGCAGCAGCGGGACTGCCGGCCGGTTAACCTGCCGGAGCGCCGTCGCCAGCGTGTCCTGGTCGAGGAGACCCGACATGAACAGGATGGGAAGATCCGGCTTCAGCCGCAGCATCTCCGCCGCGGCCCGATCTCCAGTCATCAGGGGCATCATGATGTCGGAGATGACCGCGTGAATCTCCGTCCGGTGGAGCACGAAGGTCGTCATCGCTTCGCGCCCGTTCTCCGCTTCCAGCGTCACGAAGCCTTGTTGTCGCAGCAGGCGGCCGGCGATCTCGCGCACGGCGGGCTCGTCATCGCAGATCAGCACACACCTCCCCTCGCCGCGCAGGTCCGGCCATGCCGCCGACACCGGCGGCTCACCCGCCTCACCCGCCAAGGCCGGCAGGTAGACCCGAAACTCCGCCCCGGCACCCGGGGCCGAGTGGACATCGATGCCACCGCCGTGGCTGCGCACGATGCCCAGGACAGTCGGCAGCCCGAGCCCCGTGCCTTTCCCGAGCGGCTTGGTGGTGTAAAAGGGCTCGAACAGGCGGTCGCGCGTCTCAGGCGACATCCCCGAGCCGGTGTCACGGACGGTGAACAGCACATACCGGCCGGGGGCGAGCGGTCCCGCAACCGTGTCGAAGCGCTGCGTCAGGACCACCGGACGGACATCCAGCGTCAGGATGCCGCCTTGCGGCATCGCATCGCGGGCGTTGACGGCAAGGTTGAGCAACACTTGGTGCAGCTGCGTCGTGTCGCCGAGCACTGTGGGAACGCCCGGCTCGACCTGCCGGCGAATTTCAATGTGGCGCGGGAAGGTCTCCTCCAGAATGACGACGAATTCCCGGAGGAGATCGCCCGGCCGAACCGGCGTCCGGTCGCCGTCGATGCCACGCGCGAAAGTCAGGACTTGCCGCACAACCCCCGTGCCGCGCCGGGCGGAGGCTTCAATCAGGGCCAGCGCATGATCCTGAGCGGCGTCCGGCCGGTGCGCGCGGAGCAACTCGACACTGAGCAGGATCGGCGCGAGCACGTTGTTCAAGTCGTGCGCGATGCCCCCGGCGAGCAGCCCGATGCTCTCCATGCGCTGGGAGCGCAGAAATTGCCGCTCAAGGCGCTTCTCCTCGGTGATGTCCTGTTTGATGGCGATGAAATGCGTGATGCGCGTGCCGCCGTGCTTGACCGGCGCGATGGTCATGCGCTCGGGATACTCCGCTCCGTCGCGGCGACGATTGATCAGCTCTCCGTTCCAATTTTCGCCGGCCAGAATCGTCTGCCAGAGTCGCGTGTAGAACTCCGGGGGCTGGCGGTCGGATTTGAGCAGCCGGGGCGTCCGTCCCAGGACCTCCCCGAGCGCATAGCCGCTCATGCGGCAGAATCCGGGATTCGCCTGCTCGATCACTCCGTCGCGAGTCGTGATGAGCACGCCCCAAGGCATCGCCTGGATCGCCGTGTCGAGCAGGTTCAACCGCTCGGCGGTCCGCCGACGCTCCGTGAGGTCCGCATGCGTTCCGATCATGCGGATCGGTCCGCCGGCGGCATCCCGCTCGACCACCCGTCCGCGGGAGAGAATCCACTTGTAGCTGCCGTCCTTGCAGCGGAAGCGCATCTCCCGCTCGTAACTCTCCGTGCGCCCGGTGAGGCAGTCCTCGAGGGCGGCCCGGCCCGGACTCCGATCCTCCGGGTGAATGAGGCCTTCGGCCGTCCCGTAATTGCCCGCGCATTCATCCGGTCCGAATCCAAGCATGGCCATCCACCGGGGCGAGTAGAAGACGCGTCCGCTCGGCACATCCCAATCCCAGACCCCGTCGCCGGCGCCCTCGAGGGCGAATTGCCACCTACGCTCACTGTCGGAAAGCGCCGCGAGGGCCCGCCGGCTCTCGGTGATATCTCGCATCAACAGGAGCAACCGCCACTCGCCGCGAAACTGGAAAGGCACGAACGTCGCCGCCAGACTGAGCGCACGCCCGAAGGACGTGACCAGTTCGGTCTCGACCTGCACGCGGGTCCCGGTGGCGAGAGCGCGGCCGGCGCCGTCCAGCATTCCGCTGCCTCTCCACGATTCGATGGCGTGGAAGTTGAGCCGGAGCAGCTCCGCCTCGGTCGCCCCCACCATGGCAGCCGCGGCGGGATTGACACTCACCGTCTGGCCGCGGTCGTCGTAGGTGATGATTCCAATCGGGCTCGAGCTGATGACGGCCTCCGTCAACGCCAACGCGTCCGCCACCTGCTGCTCCGACTCCTTCGCCGCGGTGATGTCGGTGTGTGTGCCGAGCATCCGCCGCGGGCGATCCTGCGCGTCTCGCTCCACCACACAGCCGAGTGACAGGATCCACTTCCACGTTCCGCTGCGCGTGAGCTGACGGAATTCCACGCGATACTCCGGGCGGCGGCCCGCGAGGTAATCCTCGAAAATCCGCCGCACCGGCGCGCGATCCTCCGGATGCAACCGCTCGGTCCACGCTGCATTGGTCTCGCGAAACTCCTGCGGATCGTAACCGAGCATCGTGGCATATTCCGGAGTGACAATCGCAACGCCGGTCTCGAGATCCAGATCGTAGATACCCTGCTGCGCCGCCTGCAATGCCAGCCGCAGACGCTGCTCGCTCTCCCGCACGGCGCGCTCCGCGGCGCGCCGCTCCGAGATATCCTGCGCCAGCACGAGCTTGCCCGGCCGCTCGCCGAACGGGAGCTCGTGCGACGTGATCTCGACGTCCACCAACCGTCCGTCGGCCAGCCGGTGCCGCCACTCGCCGGCCTGCTCGACCCCGTCCGCCGACCGGGCCACGCTGGCTAGCAGGCGCGGGATATCCTCGGCCGGCCGGATGTCGCGGATGGTCATGCCAAGGAACTGCTCGCGCGAATAGCCGTAGTGCGCGACCGCGGCGTCGTTCACCGCGAGAAACGCCAGCGTCTCGCGATCGTAAACCCACATGGGGAACGGATTCGCCAGGAAAATCTCCCGGAACAGCCGCTCGCTCTCGCGCAGCCGCTCCTGCACCTGACGGCGTTGAGTGACGTCGTGCACGATCGAATACAGCAACCGCCGCCCCGCGACCGTGATCGGGCCGCTCACCACTTCGACGTCTCGCACCGAGCCGTCAGCCCGGCGATGGACGAACTCGAATAAGTGATTCTCCTCCCGCCCCGCCCGCTCCATCGCCCGCCGAACCTCGGCCTCGTCCGCCGTGTTCAGGTCTGTGACCCGGCGCCGGACGAATTCGGCCTGCGTCCACCCATAGTAGCGCACCGCCGCTGGGTTGGCATCGACGATCGCACCCGAGTCTGGATCGACGAGCAGCATGACCGCGTGGTTGTTCTCGAACAGGCTACGGTAACGGCCCTCGCTCTCGGTCAGCTCCGCTTGCAGGCGCTCCCGGCGCAGACGGCGCGCCAGCAACGTCCCCACGATCACCGTCGTCACGGGGTAGACCGTGAATAGCGGCAGCGCGATCTCGCCCCGTGCATGCCCCCGGACCTCCGCCGGGAGCCATCCTGTCGCCGCCAGCATCGCGGCATGCACCACCAGACCGAATCCCAGCAATTCGAGCGGTCGCAGGTCCGGCAGCGCCGCGACCCCGCGCCACTTTCGCCATCCCACGCCGATCAAACCCGACAGCGCGATCACGCCCAAGCCCATCCCCATGCCCGCACCCCCTTGAGCCCAGCGAAACAACGCCGCCACCCCCCCCGCCACCAGTGTTGGCCACGGCCCAAGAAAAAGACCGGCCAGCGAAACCAGGATCGAGCGCGTGTCAAAAATCACGCCGGACATCCGCGGAAAGGCCGCCGCCATCAGGCCGATGCAGAGGCCACCCAGCATCAACCCGGCCACCAAGTCCCACCAAAACCCGAAGCGAGCCCGCCGGCGTCCCACGGTCAAATCGAGCACCGCCAGCAACGCGAGCAGGAGCGTGGCGTTTTGCAACAAGGCGATGATCAGGTCGGCATGCATCACGGTGCCGCAAGCAACGAATCCACGCCCGCATAAACCGATCCCCCGGGTGGAGGGAAGAAGGCGAACCCGACATGGTCGCGCGTGGATGGTTCGGGTGACAAAGATGGACGCGCCCGGAAGGCGCCTCCTTTCACCGCCCATTATGCCAGCGAGCCGTCAGGCTCACTCTTCGGCGGTTGCGGAGCGAGCCGCATATCTTGTCGGGGCCGAATGGCCCGCCAGGGCGCGCCGTCTCCGCACCGCCGCCCGTGTTGATCCGTAGACCCGCCAGAGGGATGGTGGACGCTACTGGACTCGAACCAGTGACCCCGTGCGTGTGAAGCACGTGCTCTAACCAACTGAGCTAAGCGTCCAAAACGAGCGGCGACGGTTACGGACGCCCCGGGTGAAATCAAACCTTCTTTTTTCCGCCGGCCCCGAGCGGCGGAGCGGGCTCCAAGGCCTCCCGCATGGCCTCCAGCAACTCGCTCTCGGCATAAGGTTTCGGCAGCAGTGTGCGCACGCCCAGGGCCTCAAGGTCGAGCGGCTCGCCATCATCCGTCGCGGTGGCCATGAAGCCGGAGGAACTGATGATCGCCAAGCCCGGCGCCACCGCCCGCAACTCGCGCATCAACGCCGCCCCGTTCATCCGCGGCATCATCATGTCGATGATCGCCGCGGCGTAGTCCCTCCGCCGCAGGCGGAACAACTGCAGCGCCTGCACGCCGTCAACCGCGACCACGACCGCGAAGCCGTGCCGGCGCAACACCTGCTCGGCCACGACGCGAATCGGCTCCTCGTCATCGACCACCAGCACGAGTCGTCCGGCGCCGCGGATCGCCACCGGCACCTCCGCCGCGGCCGGCTCCTGCGGCGGTCGCGCCGGCACGGGCAGCAGCACGCGGAACGTGGTCCCCCGCCCCACCCGCGTGTCGATCTCCACGCCGCCCCCGTGGCTGCGCACGATGCCGTAAACCGTCGAAAGGCCGAGGCCCGTGCCCTTGCCGCGCGGCTTGGTGGTGAAGAACGGTTCGAAAAGGTGGTCGAGCACGTCGTCGGTGATGCCCGTGCCGGTGTCGCCGACGGCGAGCTCGACGTAGGTGCCGGACGCGAGCTGCGGCGTGCGGCGGGCCCGCGCCTCGTCGACTTCCGCGACGTGCGCGGCAAACGTCAGCCGGCCGCCGCGCGGCATGGCGTCGCGGGCGTTGACGGCGAGGTTGAGCAACACCTGGTGCAGTTGCGTCAGGTCGCCGACGATCGCCGGCAGGTCGCGGCCGCACTCGACGCGCACCTCGATCTCGCGGGGGAAGGTCTCGCCGGCCAGTTGCGCGACTTCCTTCATGAGGTAGCGCGGCTGCACGGCCGCGCGCTCGCCGTCCACGCCCCGCGCGAAGGTCAGCACCTGCTTCACGATGCTCGCGCCGCGCTGCGCCGCCTGCGCGACGAGGTCGAGACGGGCGACCGCCTGCGGCTGCATGGTCCCGGTCTTCAACAGTTCGGTCGAGAGGAGGATGGGGGTGAGGACGTTGTTGAGGTCGTGCGCGATGCCGCTGGCCAGCATGCCGACGCTCTCGAGGCGCTGCGCGCGGGCGAGCTGCTGCTCGAGTTGGCGGGCGTTGGTGATGTCCTCCTTGATCGCCACGTAGTGCGTGATCTCGCCGCCCGGCGCACGCACGGGCGCGATGGTCATGTGCTCGTGATAGGTGGTGCCGTCGCGCCGGCGGTTCTGCAACTCGCCGGTCCAGACCTCGCCCCGCCCGATCGTCTCCCACATCTGGCGATAGAACTCCGGCGAGTGCGCGCCGGAGCGCAGGAGGCGGGGATTGGCGCCGATCACCTCGGCGGGCTCGTAACCGGTCAGGCGCGTGAAGGCCGGGTTGACCCACTCGATGCGACCCGTCGCGTCCGTGATGACGAGCCCGGCGGGCGCGGCCCGGAGCGCGGCGTCAAGGAGACGGAGCTGCTCGGTGGTCTTGAGGCGCTCGGTGAGGTCGCGCACGACGACGATGAGTGAGCGCCGCCCGTGCAGGTTGACGGAGCTGATCGTGCTTTCCGAGGGGAACGTGCTCCCGTCGGGCCGGCGGTGCGTCCACTCGAAGGGCGGGAAACGCTCGTGCCAGACGCGCTCGAGAATCTCGCGGGCCCGGAAGATCGAGGAGCTCCCGTCGGGCTGGCGCGCGGGAAAGAAATCCACGATGCGGCGCCCGATCATCTGCTCGCGCTTGGCGCGGAAAAGCTCCAGCCCGCGCGCGTTGGCGGCGGTGAGGACGTAATGCTCGTCGGCGGTGAAGATGGCATCGTTGGCGCTGTGAAAGATCGCGCTGAACTTCTCCTCGCTCTCCCGCCGGGCCTCGAGCGCCACGGCCTGCGCGGTCACGTCGTGCGCCACCACCATCCGCGCGCGGCGATCCTGCCACGAGATCTCGTGCGAGACGATCTCCACCAGAATCTCCGTGCCGTCCGCCAGTCGGTGGCGCCAGGGGCCGGAGGCCTGGAGGATGTCCGCGGTGGGGTCGGCGAGGTTCCGGCGGAGGCGCTCCGCCTCGGCCGACGACCGGAGGTCGAACAGGGTCAGCCCCAGGAATTGCTCGCGCGAATAGCCGTATTTCTGGACGGCGCAGTCGTTCACCGCGAGAAAGCGCAGCGACTCGACGTCGTAGATCCACATCGGGTGCGGGTTCTCTTCAAACAGCATCCGGTAGCGCACAGCCTGCTCCTCGATTTCGCGCTCGAGCCGGCGTCGCCGGGAGATGTCCTTGTGCGTGCCCACCATGCGCAGCGGCCGGCCGGCCGGATCACGCTCGATGACCGTGCCGCGATCGAGAATCCAGCGGTAGACGCCATCGCAGCCGCGCAGCCGATACTCGGCCTCGTAGGTCGCCCGGCGGCCGGCGAAGTAATCGTCGAGCGCACGGTCCACCCCCGCGCGGTCTTCCGGATGCAGGCGACCCTCCCACTCCTCGATCCGCGGCCGGAACGTCTCGGCCGTGCAGCCCAGCATGGCGACCAACTGCGGCGAGTAATACACCTCGCCGGTCTGCACCCGCCAATCCCAGACGCCGTCGCCCACCCCGTCGAGCGCCATGCGCCAGCGCTCCTCCTGTTCACCCAACGCCGCCTGGGCCCTGTCGAGACGCCGCAGCAGGTGCGCCAAAAGAAAATGGAGCACCCCAGTCGTCACACCCACGAACAACAGGCCCTTGATCAGGCCGAACCACGCCATGGTGTGCAAGTCGCCCAATCGCGCGAGCAGACCGTCCGAGACGACGATCCAAGCCACCGCAGCCAGCGCATAAACCAGCGCCATCCGCGCAGGCAGATGTTGGGAAACCGACTTCATCCGTTGTCAGTTTCATCCTACGACAACGTCCGCGCGCCGCCTGCGCATCGTTTGCGGAATGCGCGCCGTCTCGCGTTCCGGCCGCCAGCCGCCGCCGAAGCGCCGGCGGCGGCCGCGAAGGATTTGACAAGGAATGCGCAGGGGGGGCGCCACCCCGGCCGATCTTACGCGGTAGTTATGCCCCCCGTAGCTCACTCTCCCTCGCGCCCCCGCACCCTCACCGTCAGTCAGCGGCTCCTGGCCGCCTTCGCGGTCATCGGCCTCATCATGGCCGCGACCGGCAGCTTCAGCCTTTACGGCCTGCGCCGCGGCCACGACTCCCTCCGCGAAGTCGCGGCCCAGCGATTGCCCGCCATGGACCAGCTCCTTCGCCTGCGCGCCGCCGGGGCCGAGAAGACCGTCGCCCTGCGCTCCCTCTCCCTGCCGGGCCTCGATCCCGCGCAACGCGAGCGCCACTACGTCTCCTTGGCCCGCCTCGAAACGGAGATCCGCACCTTGCTTGACGAGCACGACCGCCTGACCCGCGACGCCGACGACGAATCTGCGTGGACCGAACTCAAATCGAGCTGGCAGGCCGCCCAGACTGCCGCAGACCGCGCGATCGAGCTCAACCGCACCCTCGACCGGAAGGGAATCCCCCACCCCGTCGCCCTCGCCCGCGAGATCGAGCGCTTCACCAAGGATCACCACGCTGTCGCCCAACGCGTGCTGCACCTGCTCCACGAAGGCGAGGCCTTTGCCGGCAGCCACGATGCCACCGCCTGCCACACCGGGCGGTGGCTCCCGACGTTTCGCCCGGACAACGCCGACCTCCGCCAGGCCGCACAGGAAATCGTCGAGCCGCATCGCCGCTTCCACGAAGCCGTGGCGCGGATCCAACAGCATCACGCCGCCGGCCAATCGGACGCCGCCCTCGCCGCCTACCGCACCCTGATGCTCCCGGCCATGCAGGAAGTTTTCGCAGGCTTCGCCCGCATTCTCGCCGTCGTCGACGAGGCGGTCGCGCTCGAGCGCGAACGCGACGCGCTGATGTTCGGCCCGGTGATGGCGACCCGCGCCGAGGCCGAAAGCGCCCTGCAAGTCATCGTCGACGACAACCGCCGGCACGTGCAGATCCGGCTGCACGAAAGCGAAGCCTCCGCCCGGCGCATGCTCGTCATCGGCCTCGTCCTCACCGTCGCGGGCGTGGCCGGCGCGGCCGGTCTCGGCACCTTCAGCGCTTGGCGCCTCAATCGGCTGTTGCGCGGCACCGCCCGCGGCCTGACGGATGGCTCCCGGCAGATCGCCGACGCCGCCGGGCAGGTCGCCGCCACCAGCCAGGGCCTCGCCGAGGGCGCCAGCGAACAGGCCGCGTCCCTCGAGGAAATCAGCTCTTCGCTGGAGGAGCTGGCGAGCACCACCCGCCACAACGCCCAGAACGCCGACGCCGCCAAGGCCGCCGCCGACACCGCGCGCGCCGCCGCCGAGCACGGCGCCGCCGAGATGCAAAAAATGGAAGCCGCCATGGCCGGCATTCAACAGTCCTCGGCCGACATCTCGAAAATCATCAAGACCATCGACGAGATCGCCTTCCAGACGAACATCCTCGCGCTCAACGCGGCCGTCGAGGCCGCGCGCGCCGGCGAGGCTGGAGCCGGTTTCGCCGTCGTCGCCGATGAAGTGCGCAGCCTCGCCCAGCGCTGTGCGGTCGCCGCCCGCGAAACCACCGAGAAAATCTCCGACGCCGCCCACCGCAGCCAGCAGGGCGCCGCGTTGACCGTCGGCGTCACCGCCAGCCTGCGCGAGATCGTCGGCAAGGCCCGCGAGGTCGATCGGCTCGTCGCGGAGGTCGCCACCGCCTCCCGAGAGCAAAGCACCGGCCTCGAGCAGGTGAACAGCGCGGTCAGCCAGATGGATCAAGTCACCCAATCCAACGCGGCGAGCGCCGAGGAAGCCGCCAGCGCCGCCGAGGAACTCAACGCCCAATCCGGCGAACTCCGCCGCGCCGCCGACGCCCTCGCCGCCCTCGTTGGACTGGACAACAACCATGCCGCCGCCGCGCCGGGACGACATTCGAACCAAGCGGAGGCCGCCGCATCCGGCGCGCGACTGACGCCATCGACCCCGGCAAACACCGCCACCCAAGCGACGGCAGCTACACGGACCCGGAGTCCCCGCACCCGACGCGCGCCGGTCGCATCTTACCGCTGAAACAGGGTTGCAGCGACTGCCTGCCGCCGGCCTCGGGAGGGGCCGGCGGCAATGCGCGGCGCCACGCCGCCTGGCCTCAATCACCTCGCCAAGCCTCGCCCCCGCCCGCCCGCCCCCCCGGAACATGACACTTATTAAGTGTCATGTTCCGCCAACCCGCTCGGACTTAACTTGATCCGGGACGTGTTTGCGGGGGCTCCAGGATGAAGCGCCGGTTCACTTTTTCGTCCGCACGGGGCGTTTCCGCTCGGGGAAGAGCGTGCTGCAGAGCTCGCAGACCGTGCCGTCGCAGCGGTGCGCCGTGCAGTGTTCGCGGCCGTAGAAGATGATTCGCAGGTGGAGCGCGTTCCACGCCTCCGACGGGAAGAGCTTCTTCAGGTCGCGCTCGGTCTGCTCGACGTTGCGCCCGGCCGTGAGTTTCCAGCGTTGCGCGAGGCGGTGGATGTGCGTGTCGACCGGGAACGCCGGCACGCCAAAAGCCTGCGCCATCACCACCGACGCCGTCTTGTGCCCGACGCCGGGCAGCGCCTCCAGCTCCGCGAACGTGCGCGGCACGGCGCCGCCGTGGCGTTCGAGCAACAGGTGCGAGAGGCCGCTGATCGCCTTCGCCTTCTGGGGCGAAAGGCCGCAGGGGCGGATGATGGCCTGGATCTTCTCGACCGGCACGCATGCCATGGCGCGGGGGTTGTCCGCCACGGCCCAGAGGTGCGGGGTGACCTCGTTGACGCGTTTGTCCGTGCATTGCGCCGAGAGGAGCACGGCCACGAGCAGCGTGTAGGGGTCGCGGTGGTCGAGCGGGATCGGCGTCTCCGGGTAAAGTTCCGCCAGCCGCCGCGCGATGAAGTCGGCGCGCGCCTGCTTGGAACTGAAATCCGGCGTCGTCACGCCCCGCAGCGCAGTCGCCCCCGCCCGCCCGCGCAAGCCGAGAACGGAAACCGCGTCGGGCGCGGGCGCGTGTTGGTTCGCTCTGAGCATGGGGATGGCGTGCAGGCCTGGGACGTGCGCGTATCATCTTGGCCGGTCACAGACCGGCCCCACTGCCTGCTTCGCCTCGGGCCGGCGCGTGCGCTTGCGCGTGTCATACGATAAGCCCTCCCACCGCGGCCGAAACGTCCGCCTAATGCGCCGCCGCGCCGCCCAAAACTCAGTTGCGAGCCCCCGCCCCCGGCCTAGCGTGCGCGGATGGCTTCGTCCCGCGACCTTCTTGCCCCGCTCGACACGTTTGAACGCCGCCACACCGGCTCGCCCGCCGCCGATGTCGCCGAGATGCTCCGCACCGTCGGCTTCGACTCGATCGACGCCCTCGCCGACGCGGCCGTGCCGGCCAAGATCCGCCTCAAGCGCCCGCTCCGCCTCCCCGCCGCCCTCGGCGAACGCGAGGCCCTGGCCGAACTCCGCGCCCTCGCGGGCAAGAACAAGGTGTTCCGCTCGTTCATCGGCATGGGTTACTACGACACCGCCACGCCGGGCGTCATCCAGCGCAACATCCTTGAAAACCCGGGCTGGTATACCGCCTACACGCCGTATCAGGCCGAGATTTCGCAGGGCCGCCTCGAGGCGCTGCTGAATTTCCAGACGCTCGTCACCGACCTCACCGGCATGGAGATCGCGGGCGCCTCGATGCTCGACGAGGGCACCGCCGCCGCCGAGGCCATGATGCTCGCGCACCGCGTGAAGCTCGGCGACGCCGCCGGCGCCTCCGCGTTCTTCGTCTCCGAGAAGTGCCACCCGCAGACGATCGACATCGTCCGCACCCGCGCCAAACCGCTCAACGTCACCGTCCTCGTCGGCGACCACCGCAGCTTCGATTTCACGGGCGCCAACGTCTTCGGCGTCCTCGTCCAATACCCGGACACCACCGGCAGCATCCACGATTTCGCCGCGTTCTTCGAGAAGGCCCACGCCGCCGGCGCGCTCTGCGTCGTCGCAACGGACCTCCTCGCGCTCACGCTGTTGCAGGCGCCGGGCGAGTTCGGGGCCGACGTCGCCGTCGGCTCGGCGCAGCGTTTCGGTGTGCCGATGGGCTTCGGCGGACCGCACGCGGGCTTCCTCGCCACCAAGGACGCGTTCAAGCGCCAGATGCCCGGCCGCCTCGTCGGCGTCTCCAAGGACGCGCAGGGCAATCCCGGCCTGCGCCTCGCCCTCGGCACGCGCGAGCAACACATCCGCCGCGACAAGGCCACGTCCAACATCTGCACCGCGCAGGTCCTCCTCGCCGTCATGGCGTCGATGTATGCCGTCTACCATGGCCCCGCGGGCCTGAAGAAGATCGCCCAGCGCACGCGCCTGCTCACGTCGCTGCTCGCCCACGCCATCAAGGCCACCGGCGCCCAAGTCAACGCCGAGCCCGTGTTCGACACGCTCACCGTGTCGGGCGTCGACGCCGCCAAGATCCACGCCGCCGCCCTCGCGCAGAAGATCAACCTCCGCCGCGTCAACGACACCACCGTCGGCCTCTCGCTCGACGAAGTCACCTCGACCGCCGAGGTCGAGACGCTCGCCGGCCTCTTCGGCGCGACGCTCGATCTGTCCTCGGACGTCAGCCTTCCGGCCTCTGGCCTCGACCGCACCTCGGCCTTCCTCACCGCGAAGGTGTTCAATTCCTATCACACCGAGCACGAGATGCTGCGTTACATCCGCCGCCTTGAGGCGAAGGACCTTTCGCTCGTCCACTCGATGATCTCGCTCGGCTCGTGCACGATGAAGCTCAACGCCACGAGCGAGATGTTCCCCGTGACGTGGCCCGAGTTCGGCGCGCTGCATCCGTTCGCGCCGGCCGACCAGACGAAGGGTTACGCGAAGCTGTTCGCGCAGCTCGAGAAATGGCTCAGCGAGATCACCGGCTTCGCCCAAGTCTCGCTCCAGCCCAACGCCGGCTCGCAGGGCGAATACGCCGGCCTCCTCGTCATCCGCGCCTACCACGAATCGCGCGGCGAGGGTCACCGCAACATCTGCCTCATCCCGACGAGCGCGCACGGCACCAATCCCGCCAGCGCCGCCATGTGCGGCATGACCGTCGTCCCCGTCGCCTGCGACGCCAACGGCAACATCGACGTCGCCGACCTCAAGGCCAAGGCCGAGCAGCACAGCGCCAACCTCTCCGCGCTCATGGTCACGTATCCGTCGACCCACGGCGTGTTCGAGACCTCCATTCGCGACATCTGCAAAACGATCCACGCGCACGGCGGCCAAGTCTACATGGACGGCGCGAACATGAACGCGCAGGTCGGCCTCACCTCGCCCGGACACATCGGCGCGGACGTCTGCCACCTGAATCTCCACAAGACCTTCTGCATCCCGCACGGCGGCGGCGGCCCCGGCATGGGCCCGATCGGCGTCGCGAAGCACCTCGTGCCCTTCCTGCCCGGCCACCCGGTCAACGCACCGGCGATCGCGCAGCCCGGCACCGCCATCGGCGCGGTCTCGGCCGCGCCCTACGGCAGCGCGAGCATCCTCGTCATCTCCTGGATGTATATCCGCATGATGGGCCCCGACGGCCTGACGCGCGCCACGAAGTTCGCCATCCTCAACGCCAACTACGTCGCCAAGCGCCTCGAGCAGCACTTCCCCGTCCTCTACAAGGGCGGTTCCGGCCTTGTCGCGCACGAGTGCATCCTCGAGTTCCGCCCTTGGAAGAAGCACGGCCTCGAGGTCGAGGACGTCGCCAAGCGCCTGATGGATTACGGCTACCACGCGCCCACGATGTCCTTCCCCGTCCCCGGCACGCTCATGATCGAGCCGACCGAGAGCGAGACGAAGGCCGAACTCGACCGCTTCTGCGACGTGCTCATCTCCATCCACGGCGAGATGGCAGCCGTCGCCAGCGGCGAGAGCGACAAGCTCAACAACCCGCTCAAGCACGCCCCGCACACCGCCGCCGTCGTCACCGCGACGGAGTGGAACCGCCCGTATTCGCGCGAGACCGCGGCCTTCCCCGACAAGTGGACGCGCGCCTCGAAGTTCTGGCCCGCCGTCGGCCGCATCGACAACGTCTACGGCGACCGGAACCTCGTGTGCTCGTGCGTGGGCATGGAAGC
>VFQQ010002122.1_pt1 | contig 23942 bp, 36 predicted proteins | sample 3512341 | NCBI WGS metagenome assembly VFQQ01 (sample SAMN10412373, study PRJNA504923) | tailings metagenome | isolation source: Relicate 2 Philex TSF1 revegetated site | place: Philippines: Tuba, Benguet | collected 2017-08-29 | reverse complement strand
CGGACATCTCCACATGCTGCAGCGCAGGCAGCGCCCGCAGCGGCTGGGTGCACACAGGCTTGCCCTGAGCCGTGGCAAACAAGCAGGCCTGCAGGCGCAGCGAGGTGAGGCCAGAGTGCCGCAGCACGGCCTGCCAGGCTGCCCTGCAGATAAAAAGGTTTGCCAGGTGCAGCGCCTCCAGGCCAGCCACTGCAAGGGCAGCAGGTGGTGAAGGTGGTTGGCTGCATCTGTCTGTGTCGCAAGCTCTGTTGCGGACATGCGGACTGTAAACCAAATTGGAATGGACAATGGCATGGAGCTGGCGCAGGGGGCAGGCGCAATCCAACTCGGCACAGTTGACCCAGACAGACAGCTCAGCAGCAAACTTGGCTCAAGGCAACCACCAGCTCACGTGGCGGCGACGGCAGCACGGGTGCGCGGTAGGGGATCTCAACAGTCTCCAGCACCAGGGCCGCAACCCCCGGGCGGCGGGCAGCCAGCAGGGCTGCCACCTGCGCCGCTTCTTCATCTGAGTCAAGGGTGATGAGCAGCTTGGGGCCGCCCCAAAAGGTGCTGCTGAGTTCGCCGCGGGATGCGTCCAGCAGGGTGTGGCAGCTGGCCTCCAGGCCCAGCCGGTCTTTGGGCGAGTCCAACTGGGAAGCAATGCAGGCCAGCACGCCGCGGGGCAGGTGCGAGAGGGTGGCAGGTGCGCTGAAGCCAGCGGAGGGTGCGCCCGAGGTTGCCTGCGCCATGGCTGGAGAGGTGCACTCGGCAGCACTCGACAGCCTGCAGGAGAAGTGGAGGAGGAGAGGAGAGCTGAGGGCGGCGGCGGAAGCTGCAGGGCGGAAGGGCGGCGGCAATGCCTGGAGGCGCCAGGAGAGACTCTGCTGGCCTCCAGGTGGGGCATGCAGCGGCCACTGGCCTGCACTGCCTGGCTTGGGCTAGGGTTGGGGCGGTAGGCGCCAGAACGAGGCCAGCGGGCTGCAAGATGCGGGGCTGGCGCAGTCCACGGCTTTATGCAGGCTTGGAGGCAAGGCAGACGACTCTTAGGCAACAGATGCTGCTGTTCTGGGCTTCACATAGGCACCAGCGTCGGCGGCACCTCAGCGGGCACGGCGCCGAACGCATGGAGTGCATGCCCACAAATGCCTGTCTGCAGGAGCTCACAGCACCTGAAATGGCGCAGAAAGCCTCAGCACAGTTAGCTGACCGCAGAGCGCACATCCAAGTTTGGTGTGGCCTCCTGGCTGCCAATCGCCACACGCTAAAGCAACGAGCCCGCTTGTGACGCGCAACACGAAGGGCGCAGCCTTGGAGAGGGGGCAGGGAGTGGTGCGGCCAACTTATCGTTTGATTGAGTCCATCAGCGGGCAGGCAATGCACTCACGGCAGAAGCACCTGCACCAGAGGCGCGGCAGGCTGCGCTGCAGCACCGCCCAGCGGCACGGCACTTGCATTTTGGGAGGCGGCCATTCGTCGCTCCACGCGCTCTGTTCCTAACCCAGCCGTCCACAGTCGGCCCAGGAGGCCCAGGAGGCCCAGCTGTCGCAGCTTTCGGCGGATCGGCCCCCGTTTCGGCGGGTCGGCCCCCGCGAGGGGCGTCTGCGCGCTCCGCCAACAGATCTGCGGTTCACACTCCCACGCGGCATATCAGAAATGGCGGCGGGCGGCGGAGAGCAGCACCTGCCTGTCTTCACGGCCTGCTTGGTGCGCTCACGGCCCTACCGGCCGCCCCGGGCTGCTTTGCACGGCCTATGCGCTTCTCTGAGCTGTAGGAAACAGCGGATCGGCCGCCAGAGCGCCAGCTGCTGCTGCCGCCGCTCACCGCCCGGCGCCGCCACCCGCGCCCCCCCAATTTGGCCATCCACAGGAGGTGTTCCAGATCGCCCAGGCGCACGGTGCTCCTGAGGGCGAGGAGTTCCCCGGCCTGGACTGGCAGGGGTGGGAGGAAGTTGCAACGGCGCTGGACATTGCAGGGACGGATGCACCCGTGTTTCGGTGGGTGCTGCGCACTCTACCAGCTGCGCTTGATACCAGCTGTGCCGCTTGCTGGCCACAGCGCAAGCATCCAAGTCATTCCAGCTTCACCTGCCTGTGGGACAGTAGCATGCCTGCTGCAAGAGAAAGCGGCAGAGGCGCCCCCTCTCCATGGCACCCACGTCGACCCTGCTGCCCTTTCGCACCGCAGGGCGCGGCAGGCGGTGAAGATTGCGGTGGCCGCCGATGCCGCCAACCTGTCGGGCGAGCGCGTCAAGTTTGGCGCGGTGGAGCAGCGCCTGGTGGACATCCTGTCGGGCCGCGCCTCGCTGTCCCAGGTGCCAGACACGGTGAGGCAAGCGGGTGCTGGCGTCCTTGGTGGGCAGGTGCAGGTGGATGTGGGTGCATGCAGCAGGTCAGCCTGCCCTGAGCTGCAGAGGGCAGTGTGCGCCGGTATGCAACGCTGTCGTGCTAACCCAATGGGCTATGTGTACTGCTGCTGAGCTCCCCGTCCCACCCACGACCGTCTTCCAACGCAGCAAGCAGAGGATGCGCTGCTCCGGCCGCCACGGGCGCGCGTGGTGCTGCGGGACCGCCGCCGCCGCCCGGGGCGCAGCAACAAGGCCGACATCTTCTATCAGGTGGAACCTGGTGCTGGCTGGCTGAGCAGGTCTTGGAACACGTCTGTATCTCCCTGCTGCTCACTGCCATCCAGCCTCACAGCTGAAGCTGCCGCAGATTGGCAGGCTCTGTTGGTTGACTAGCCCCTGCCTGCTTTTGGTCGCCGCAGGTGCTGTTTGATGGGCACCCCGAAGAGGATGGCGCCTGGTGAGCCTCTGCTTTGATTCAGTCGATGCTTGTATTGGTTGAGCTTGTGGTGCAGGCAGGATCTCTGCACAGTATTGTGCTGAGGCAGGCCTCACCAGCCCGTGCCCGCCTGGCTTCCTTCTGCCCCTCCACCTCTGCCCTCAAGCCCCATCTGCGCTGCTCTGCTGCTGGCCCGCAGGCTGTCCCAGGGCCAGCTGCGCAAGCACTTTCCCGAAACCTGGCAGAGCTTGATCGAGGAGTTCAACCAGCGGGCCAAGAGCGGCACTCTGCTGGAGCCCAGCCCAGCAGATGCGGGGGAGGATGCAGCGGCGGCCGCGGCAGCCGCTCAGCACGGCGGCCAGGCTGCGCCTGTGCAGCAGCAGTGGGGGATGCAGGCGGCGGCACTGAGCGGCAAGCGGCTGAGCACAGGAGCGAGGCCGCTGGTGCCACCCGCGGCTGTGGCGGAGCTGCCGGTGCTGCCTCGCAACATTCCGCTGGAGTCGCAGCCAGATGACCAGCCAGCGCTGTATGGCAGCTCCCGCCAGCCGCCGCCGTCTCTGCTGCTGGCAGGCGTGAAGCTTGAGGCGCAGCAGCCAGCGCCGCGGCCGGCGCAGCAGCTGGGTCCCAGGCCACCCCAGGGGCAGAACATGCGGGTTCTGCCCGGCCAGCCTGCAGCCGCTGCAGCACTGTGGGCAGGCCAGCAGGGACCCATCCTCCCTCTGACATGCACTGGGCCGCCGCCACGGCCGCCGGGCAGCTTTGGGCCACCACCCCAGCTGCCGCAGCGGGCCCAGCAGCAATGGCAGCCGCCGCAGGCACAGCAGCAGCAGCAGCAGCAGCAGCAGCAGCAGCAGGCACAGCAGCAGTGGCAGCAGCGGCAACCATGGCAGCAGCCTCAGCAGGCCAGCAGCAGCATGGCACCTCAGAGCAGCGGCCAGCTCAGCGGGCGCAACCTGCTGGCCCGCGCTTTCCAGCGGCAGCCAGCAGTGGATAGCGGAGCAGCGCTTCGTGTGCCGCCACCGCAGCCGCCGCCAGGCTATGGCGCTAGGGTCCCGCCACCCATGCCGCCGCCTGGCTACCCGGCAGGCAGCGGCCATGTCAGGGTGCCACCGCCGTTGCCGCCGCCAGGCTTCCAGCAGCCAACCATCACTCCGGCTGGCTCCCCTCTGCGCTCGCCGCAGCGGCAGCGGGGCAGCCCCTTGATTGCCGCTGCCCACGCAGCCCGAGGTGGCTATGTGTTTGCAGAGCAGCGGCTGTCGGCCAGCCCAGCAGCTGCAGCCTCGGTGCGCAGTGGGGGTGCATCCATCCTGGATGCATACCGGCGCAAGAGGGCAGCGCAGTCAACTGCCTCGCCTGCCAGGCCACAGCACCGGCCTGGCCCAGGCGGCTCTCCGGCTGGAGTGCAGGCGGAGCAGGCGGAGCAGCCGCGTGCCCGCGTGCCGCCGCCGCTGCCGCCGCCAGGCTGGGTGTCACACCAGCAGCCGCTGTCACCAGAGCAGCAGCGGCGAGTGCCTCCGCCGCTGCCCCCTGCAGGCCGGCCCGTGCAGCAGCAGCCACCAGCAGGGCAGGCGGGTGGGCGGGTGCCCCCGCCGCTGCCGCCTCCCGGCTGGCAGCCGGCCGCGCAGCCTGCTTTTGTGCAAGGAGCAGTTGCGCCCGTTCAGCAGCAAGCGTGGCAGCAGGGGCAAGGCGCGGGGGAGCGCATTTCTGGCGCTGCTCGCCGGCCCCGCCCAGACGAGCCATCTGCAGCGGCAAGCGGCGGCAGCGCCGAGGCGCGGCAGCCAGCAGCCAAGCGAGCGCGGCGAGGTGCAGCACCAGCGGCCGGCACCAGTGGCGCTGCACCGGCAGAGTCCTCTGGCAATGCAGTGGCTGCGGCGCCGCCGCAGCAGGGCGTGCAGAGCCCACTGCGGCAGGCGGGCGCCGTGGCGGTGCCCCACCTGGCGGCTGCTCAGGCCCAGCATGCCGAGGCTGTGCCGCAGGTGCAGCCGGCAGCTGGGTGGGAGGAGCCTCCTGATGCAGGCGACCTAGCGTTCCAGCAGGTGACTACTCCGGCTACACCCTTTTTTGCTGCAACCTGTAGCTGGAAGTTTGCCCGTGGCCTGCAGATGGTGTCACTGGCGCACGGTTGTCCAACTGCTGCTTTTGGCTTGGCTGCACCGACCCATTCTGCACTGCCCCGCACCGCACCGACTCATTGTGCTAACTGTTTTTCCATGACCTGTTGCCGTCCTCGTTGCATCATCCGCTGCAGGGCCTGTTCATTCTGGCTGGTCTGGGAGGCACCAAGGCGCCCAGCCCCAGCAAGCTGGACCCTCAAGGCCAGCTGATGTCACCGGCCGCTGCTGCCGCTGCTATGGCCCTCGCCGCGGAGATGGCAGCAGCCGGCGCGGCGGCAGTGCGGGCAGCGCCACCGGCCGCGGCTGGCGCAAGGCAGGCAGCTACTGGTGCAGCAGCAGCGGCGGCGGCAATGGTGGAGGACACCCCAGCTGAGGACGAGTTTTTTGATGCTAGGGAGGAGCTGGCAGAAGGTGCCAGCCAGCTGCAGGGCGGCGAGCCAGGCGATGCCTCAGCCCAGCAGCAGCAGCAGCAGGCGCCTGCAGCAGCTGCAGCGGCAGCCGGCGGTGGTGAGGCAGCAGACGGCGGCGGTCTGCCGGCAGCAGTGCTGGACCTGCGAACGCAGCCGGATGAAATCCAGTGGACCAACCTGCATGATGAACCTGCAGACTCGCTGCCTGCAACCCAGGTGGGCATGCCGGCAGGCGCATTTTGGGCCTTGGGGCATGGCAAATGCTGTGCTCTGGGGTGCGGTTGATCAAGCGAATTCGGCCGGTGGTTTGCAGTTGATCATCCACCTGCGCAGCTCTGAAACTATTGTCCTGCTGCGCCTCGGATGTGATGTGTGCAGGTGGTCCAGGGCGCCGCTTCCAGTGGGCGGCAGGAGAATGTGGTGATTGTGCCGGAAACAGAGGACCAAGCTGTCACAGCTGCCACCACAGCCCAGCAGCAGCAGCCCCAGCAGCAGTCGGTGGCCGCGGCGGCCGCGGCGGCAGCTGATGAGGCCGTCGCTGCAGCGGAACAGGCGCAGGCGAGGCAGCAGCGGCAGCTGGCGCGGGAGCAGCGGCGGCAGGCGCGGGAACAGGCGCAGCAGGGCCAGCAGGCTGAGCAGCAGGGCGGCGCCCTGCCGCGGCCGCGTGACAATGAGGAGGAAGAGATCAAAATCGAGGATGCGGCGGGCGACGATGAGGACAGCCGGGCAGAGGCTGCCCTGCTGCAGTTTGCGGAGCACCTGCGTGAAGCAGAGATCAGGGGTGAGCCGCTTGTTTTGTTTGCTGCCGTGCTACCCATCTGATGCATCGATTTCTTGCTGCAGCCGGCCTGAATGCTGGAAGGAGGGTGCCGCTGACTGCCTGCCGCCCAGGGTCGGCGCTAGCCAGCCCAAGTTGCCGGCAGCACCTGGCGTGCTGCTTGCCAACCCACCGCTTTTCGCCCCATATCTCTGCCCCTTGTGCAGGCGCCAAGTCGACTGCCGAGGGTGTGGAGCTGTTTTACGAGTGGCCCAATGGAGTGCAGGAGGTCTACCTCTCTAACAAGTGAGCTTTGCTTCGCAGCACTGCTGCGCAGCAGGGCTGTGCAGCAGGGCATTGCGAGCATGAGCGCGCTGTGCACGGACGCCACTAACCAAGCTGTGCGCTGCTGGGCCCCTGCCAGCCAGCTGGTACCATCCCGGCAAGCCTCCCACTCTGCCCGCTCCCCTGCTGCCCTGTCCCACTGTGTAGGCTGCTGGCTATGGCTCAAGAGGGCCGGGCAGACCCCGTCCGCCGAGAGCTTGCAAAGGTGGCGCAGTTCTATGAGAGCAAGACACGCAGGTCCAAGGACAGCCAGCGGAAGCGCGGCGGCGGGCGGTGAAGGCAGGCACGGGCTGTGGCAGCAGCAGACCGCCGGCAAGCGGCAGCGGCAGCAGCATGGCTGCACCAAGCATTGGGCGGCAGCTGCGCGCCACTGTAAGCACCAAACTCGTGCATATGCATCTCCATGGGCATGTGTAAGCAGCTGTCAAGCCAATTGTCAGCCCCTCGTTAGTCACGGAAGTGCTGGGAGCCTTTGCTTGCCATTGTATTCCTGGGGGCGCACTGGTTACACACCCGTGGGAAGCATTGGTTGCTGGTTGGTATCATTGCCGCTGGGACGCATTGCGCAGGTGGCCTGCTGGGCCTACTTTTGGCCTACCTATAAGTTTCAAGGAAAAAGCGGGGTATCATGGGAAGCTACTCTACAGGGGAAACAACGGAGCCATCGCTCACGCCGCCGACTGCTCTGCCGCGGCTGCCACCTCTGCTGCTGGTTGCTCCTTGGCCGCCGCCTTTGCTGCCTGGCGGTCCCGCTTGAGCGCCGCTGCGAGGCCAGAGGCCTGCCATCCCTGCTGCGGGGCCTCCACCACGCGCCACACGGGCTTGAGCGGGCCGCTGATGCTGGTTGGCTTCTCCGGCTGCTGCGCCTGGCCGCGCCACGTCAGCACGCCCCACGCCGAGCCGTGCTTGCCGTCCTGGGAGTTGGATGTTGGAAAGAGGGCCAATGGTTTAGTGCCTCTGCTTGGCGTCCGCTTGGTTGCCAGGCAGAACGGTCGAAAGGCTGCGAGTGGGCAGACATGCGCAGCCGCACGGCTTGTGGTTGCAGCGCCCGAGCGGACAAACTAGCTGCTGACCTTGTCCCAAGTCGGCATATCCCCTCTACCGCAAGGCAGGCGCTGCTATTGACACTATTAAAGAAGCCAAACACACATTCCATAACAGGGAGGGACGCACCGGCGACATCCGCACTTTCTGCACCGTCCAGAAGCAGTCGTCGGTCCAGCTCGTGCGGCTCAGCTTGCTGCCCAGCCCGTGCTGCGGCAGCCGGCTCAGCAGCTCAAAGGCTGCAACAGAGCGGCAAGGAAACGATGGGCGTGGTCATGGAGGATGGAACGGCGGCAAGCGCCGGTGCAGCAGGCAGCGGCGGCGGCAACGGTGAGGGCGGTGGTGTGACCGCTGCCGCCAAACCCGCACGTCAATGTGTTGCTGTGCCGTTCGGATCCAGCAGCATGGCCACCCATCCCCAGCAGCGCACCGTTTTTGGCCTGGGCCAAAGCGCTCTGCCGCATCTTGGCGTTTGGAGGGCTGTGCTGGACTGACCGAAAATTTAAAGAAGCTAATCAATCAGTTGAAAGCTGGGCAGCGGTCTCAGGAGGCCGGGCAGGGGAGGGCGCGACAGCGAGCAGGCGGGTGGCGGCTTGCAGGCGCGATGGGCGGTGGCTGAGAGGGTTGAGGAGCAATTGGATCCCGATGGCACGCCGGCCGGCCGCCCCTGCTGGCAGCCTGCTGTGTGCTACGTCTGGGTCGCCCCATGCGCACTTCTGCGCCCTGCACGCCCGCCTCGGCCTCTTCGTGGTGCAGGGGAGCAGCTGGAGGTGCGCTGGGGGCGGTGGGCGGGCCCTGTGCCGCACTGCGGCGGGGTCGCAAGGCCTTGGGCGGCGCGCCTTGCTGCTTGCAGCGGCCTGGAACCGGCGACAGGCGCACTGCTGCAGCAGCACAGCGGCCGGGGCGCGATGGCGGGGCATGGGGCCTCGCTGCTCCCAGCACATGCGGGCGGCGGCTGCAGCCCGGGCCCTCTGCGGCCCTGGAGTGCCTGCGTGGGGGACATGCATGCCCCGCGGGGGAGGGGCTGCCGCCGCCCTAGCCCCGTCTTGCGGCGGGAGGCTCCACCGCCTGCCTTCCGTTCTGATGTGCCGCCTGCCCACTCCGCCTTGCCTTTTTCCCGCTGCAGGTTCAAGATGACGACCCGTGAGTTGCTTGGGGCGTGTTCATGGTGGTCTGGGGCCTGAGGGCAGCTGGCGGCGCTCGATCCGGCGCTCGGGCAGCACGTTCTCAGCGGGGAGCAGCACGGCACGTTTGGACTCAGCTGGCGCCGGTCATGCCAGCCAGCGAACAACAGCACAGCAGCAGCAGGCACTAAATCACCGGTGGCGCCATAGCCGGACAGCAGCAGCAGCAGCAATGGCAGGGCGTCAGTGCCGCCGGCGCTTCTGGCGCGCCCCTCGCGGCAGTGCCGAGCTGGCCGGCCATCAGCTGGAGTTCTGCTGCTTTTACTGGTGCCGAGCATCACCCAGCATGCTGGGCTGCAGTGCGGCAGCCTTGGCGCTACATTGATGCGCTGGCAGATGCATGCGGCAGTTACAGCCTTTGCTGCCGCGGCGGCAGGGCAGCTGTGCCCGCGCTGCGTTGAGCAGCTGCCGCAGCAGTAGCAGCAACTATGGCATGTCCGGGCAGCTGTGCAATGAAACCGACAGCACAGCAGCCAGCAGCCTCCAGCAGCAGTCGTGGCAGCGGCGGCCGCAGCGGCAGCAGCCGTGGGCCAGCTGGAGCGCTGAGCAGCGGAGGGGGGGGCCCTTCTCTCTCTACTACTCCTCCGTGCAGCTGCTGCTCCCGCTGCTGCTGGCAGCTGTTTGAATGGCCGTGCCTGACCCGCCACGCCACCGCCGCTCTGCTTGCCCCGCCGCAGGCTTCAAGGCCAACCGCAAGAAGCGCGGCCACGTGTCGGCGGGCCATGGCCGTATCGGCAAGCACCGCAAGCACCCGGGCGGCCGCGGTAACGCCGGTGGCCAGCACCACCACCGCATCATGTGGGACAAGTACCACCCCGGCTACTTCGGCAAGGTGCGAAGGATGTGGAAGGATGTGGAACATGCTTCGATAAACGCGGTGCAGGCAGTGCTTCCATCTATTGATCGGCGGCGCGCCACCGGCGGCGGTCTGGGGCTGCAGCCGTCCTCGTCCGTGCTCCTCTTGCAGCGTGCGTTCCTCACCAGCCTGCTGCACTCCCTGTGTCGTTGTTTGTGCGCAGGTGGGCATGCGCTACTTCCACCTGAACAAGAACAAGTACCACTGCCCCGTGATCAACCTCGACAAGGTCAGTGCAGGCAGATGGAACATTCCTTGTTTTGGGCGGCGGCTGTTCGCTGCTGCGGCGCGCACGCACCTGATGGTGTGGCAAGCCGCTGCTGTCGCCGCGGCATATGCAGCACCAGCTGCCGCAAAGGCGGGCACGCTTAGGCACAGCAGTTGCTGTTGCGCAGCTGAGGGGCATGCAACGAGCGCTGGCGTCAGATCGTGCAGACCGGCTGGTGGCGGGGACGGAAGCGCAGCTGCGGCGCTGTTAGGCCTGCCACCGGGCTTGCACGGCCTGCCGCTCAGCCCTCCAGACAGCAGCAGCAGCACTCGCTCGCCTGCGTACACGCCCTCAGATCTGGCGGCCGTCCGTGGCGCTTGTTTCGGGCATGCGGCATGCTGCGCTCAAGTTTCGAGCCCATCCTGCTGCTGCCCCACCTAATCTATACCTATGCCTAATCGATCGCAGGTGTGGGCTCTGGTGGGCGAGGACGCGCGTGTGGCGGCGGCCAAGGACACCGCGGCCGCCCCCGTGATTGACATCACCAAGCACGGTGCGCCGCGCAGCCGCCTTGCACTTGCTCCATTCGCTGCTTTGCGCTGGACGGCTTGCATCGCCTCGTTCACTGTTTTTTTGCTTCCAAGTCGGCTTGCCCATCATGCCAGGCAGCTCGACTGCATCCATGTCTTCTGCTCCTGCCTGCTCGCTTGCAAGCTGGCCCCTCACTGCTCGCTGCCTGTCAACTTCTTCCGCTGCACCATCCCTCTCATCCGCAGGCTACTTCAAGCTGCTGGGCAAGGGCCAGCTGCCGCAGCAGCCGGTGGTGGTGCGCGCCAAGTTTGTGAGCAAGCTGGCGGAGAAGAAGATCAAGGAGGTGGGTTTTTGGAAGGAGCAGAAACATTTGATTGATAGTTAATTGATTGAAAGTCAATAAGCAAGCTGGCGGAGAAGAAGATCAAGGAGGTGCGTCTGTGGAAGGAACAGAAAGCAGTTGGATTGATCGTTCGATTGAATTGATTGGTGGGGAAAAAAAACTGGCGGAGAAGGAATGCAAGAGAGCAGAGGAGGGGGCCCTTCTCAGTCATCAATGCCATGCCGCTGCCTCCTGGCTGCAGCTGCAACAATGCAGCCTGCCTGCGCCGCTGCTCTGGGCTGCACTCTTGAGGCGCTGGTTTGCTTCTGCCACTTGCCGGCTCACCGCCGCCCCACCGCCCCGTCCCATCCCTTCGCAGGTCGGCGGCGCGGTGCAGCTGGTGGCGTAAGCACCCCCACGCCCACCCGCAGCAGCAGCAGCAGTACCCCAGCAGCCCCGATTGACTCCTGAGAGCTTGCCCGCCCACGCAAGGCGGCCACATGCCCGCCGGGGGCGCCCCCCGGCGGGGCCTTAGCGAGGCGTGTAACCCGCACCTCGGAACCGCTCAGGGCCTGGCACAGTCAGATCTCGATACCTTGGGCGCACTGGCTGAGTGTGGTTTGACGGGACGACTGAGTTGGGGTGCGGCAGTGTGAATCAGGTTGCAGAAAGGGTGCAGATCCTCGCGTGCGCCTTCCGTGTCGGCGCTGTGTGGCGCCAGCGCGCCGCCAAACTGGAAATGCTGGGCCAAGCGGCATGCAAAGACGTATGGCGCTGCACAGTCTTGTTTTGTTCGCTGACATCGCGTTTGCAGTGGCGCCAGCGGCGCTGAAGAGCGACTTTGCCCTGCCCCCGCGAGCAGTGGCGAGCGGCTTGCAGCAGCCTTGTGTTTACTCTGGGTGAGTTGTTGCATCCACAGAGCAGGGACGCAGCCTCTTCAGAGCCCAATAACGCGAGTGCCCACGTCGCCCCGAGTGTTGCGGCGAGCGTGTAGCGTTTCGCACGCCAGCATTGCATGCTGACTGGTCGAGATGCAGTTTGACAGGACCTGCGCGCCCCACGCAGCGGCCAGGTGGTGGCGGCGGTGGCGGCGCCGCCGCTCAGCCGCGTGCCTGCTGAGGTGCTCGCCCTGTCCTCTGCGTGCAGAACGCTTGGGCTACTGAGGCAGGTCCATGGGGCCTGAGCAGCGGAAGGACCTGGAAGCGGTGAGCTGCTGCGGATGCGGCTGCAAAGCAGGCTCTTGCGGCTGTTCCGACCCCACTGTTCTGAGCGCCCGTCTGCTCCTTCTGCCTGCCAGGCGATCACAGAGGCGCAGCACCAGACGCAACACCATGTGGATGGGCCGGACCGCTATGAGCCGCTCCCAGGCAGCATGGTGAGCGGCAACTGCACTGCCGTTGAGCGCTGCCCTTGCTGTTGCGACCACAGCTGCCCTGGCAGCTACAAGTCGCCTTCTGCTGCCCTGCCGCCTGGCTGCGTGGCCTGCCGGCCTGCCGCCCCCTGGCGCATGCGTGCGCAGCCATCCGATGCCGCAATGCCCTTTTCTCTTGTCCGTTGCAGCGCGAGGCGCAGCGGCGGGAGCGGCGGCGGGAGCGCTCGGCCGGCCCGCTCGGCCGGGCCTCCATCGACGCTTCGCGGGCCTCTTCCATTGAGCGGCCAGGCAACCTGATGGCAGGGGCGCCGGCTGCGCCGCCTGGCGGCCGGGAGGAGGAAGAAGAAGAGCTGTGTGCACACACGTGAGCTGCATGTTGCTTCCAGTTTGCAAGCGTAGCTTGCCGGCTGCAGTTGTGGTGTGTGCCAGGTGCCATGGTGCTGCAACTGGCGCCGACTGTGTGTCATTGACAAGCGAGAGTAATCGGGCTCCTTACTCCATATAGGCACCACTCGAACCGCGCCCCGTGGCTGCGAGCGCTGGTGCTGGGCGCGAACGACGGCCTGGTGTCAACCGCAGGTGCGGCCGGCCATACTTTGGCAGTCTGTTGAGCTCAAGGGCAGTGCCTCGCTTGCTTGGCAGGCCCCCCCTGCTGCGTTTGGTTCCACACCCCCTCTGCTGCCCTCCTAACACCCTCTACCCTGCCCGCAGCCCTCATGATGGGTGTGGGCGGCGGTACCACCAACCTGGCCACGCTGCGCCTGGCGGGAGTGGCGGGCATGGTGGGCGGCGCACTCTCCATGGCGGTGAGCGGCTGAATTTCTGGGTGTGAATCTTTTCTGGGTGGTGCAGGAGATGCATCTTGCAAATGTTGGTGCTGTGTATGCGCGCCGTGCTGCGCACTCTCCACGGCAATGAGCCGGATGAGGCAGGGTAACATTGCGCTGGGGTGTGCTTGCCATGCGCTGCCACGTGTGCATGGGACGTTTCGTCAGCTCGGCCCAACTTGCCCCCTCATCTGTCCACCCACCTGCCCTGAACTGCCAGGTGGGCGAATACATCTCAGTCAGCAGCCAGCGGGACGCTGAGAAGGCGGACATTGAGAAGGAGCGGCAGGAGCAGCTCAAGGGGCCTGCAGCGCAGGCAAGCTGGTCGGCTTGGGAATTGTGCAAAGGTGCACAAAGTGTTGCCTGCCTTCAGGGCAGGCTGCAAATTGCTGAAGCGCCCTGTTGGGCAGGAAAGCAGCGCTGCTGCTGCTGCTGCGCCGGCTGCTGCTGCAATGTGTGTTTGCGCTCGCGGCTGCGCCGCCAGCACTGTTCACAGGCTGCTCTGTGCCAACCATGCATTTTGCCTTGGACTGCTGTGCAGGCACGGGAACTGGAGGAGCTGGCCAAGATTTACCCCATACTAATTCCCTACCAGCCATGCATTTTGCCTTGGACTGCTGTGCAGGCACGAGAGCTGGAGGAGCTGGCCCAGATTTACGTTGCCCGCGGCCTGCCCTACGACCTCGCCCGCCAGGTGAGCAGCCTGGCTGCAGTTGTGTTTGCCAGGGCAGCCGCAGCAATGCATGCGCTCCACAACACCTGCAGATGCACACTCCAAGAAGAGCTGCTCAACGTGCTGTCCTTGCTGTGCTGTTTTTGCTTGCAGGTGGCCGAGGTGCTGACCGAAAAGGATGTGATCCGCGCCCATGCACGCGACGAGCTGGGCATAGGTGCGGTCCCTCCAGTGCAATTTGAGATTCAGCTCCCGACGCACCAACTGCGCCATCCACCAGCCCCTTGTACCACCTGCTGCCCATTTGCACCCACGAAATATGAGGGTTAAACGTCCCTGCCCCGCCCGCCCCTGCCTGCAGACATTGATGAGCTGGCCAACCCGCTGCAGGCGGCGGTCGTGTCAGCCATCTGCTTCACAGTGGGCGCGGCGCTGCCGCTGCTCAGCGCCGCTTTCATCAAGGAACCAAATCTGCGGCTGGGCATCCTGGCGGGGGCCACTACCAGTGAGCCGCGCCTGCTGGCTGCTGCCTGCATGCTGGTGCCTACATGCCGAGGGCGGGGGTGTAAAAAATACTAGTGCATTTGCATCTCCCTCTTCCCCACCCTTGCTCCGCCCTGGTCCCCACTCTGGCCCATGCCCCACACCTCCCTCCCCTCACACCTCCCCTCCCCCTCTGCTCCCCGCAGTCGGCCTCTGCTTCTTCGGCTTCCTGGGCGCGTTCCTGGGCAGTCCTCCCTCTGCTGCAGTCAGCATACCTCACACGCCGCTAATGCACTGTTTATCTCTCCCTCTTTCTCTGCAGTCGGCCTCTGCTTGTTTGGCTTCCTGGGCGCGTTCCTGGGCGGCGCAAACGTGTTCCGCGGCGGCCTGCGCGTCGTCATCGGCGGCTGGCTGGCCCTGGGCATCGTGTATGGCATCGGCCGCGCGCTCAACGTGGACACTGCATGAGCGACTGGGGCACCGCAGGATTGGGCATGGCGCGAGCGGTTGGCACCCGTGCTGCGCAGCACAAGTGCTGGGCGCGGCAAGAGCAGCTGTTGAACAGCGCTTTGGGGCACCTGCGAGGCCTTGCCAAGCAGCATGTCAGGATCCTGGTACAGGGGGTAAGCAGGCCGCTGTACGGATGCTGCCGCGCAGATCGACTTTCATGGATGCCGCGGGGGGTGCAGTGGGGCATGTGCCTCACGTGCTCAAATGATATGTGCCTGTACGCCGGCTTCGTGCGGTTGTGCCCACCCAGACTGCCTCTCTCCAGCTCGCTTGTTCGTACGTGCTTTACTCTGTTTTCTCTACCTGTTGATTTAATAGCTCCAGCGAGCGCGGCAAGCAGGCACTTGGGCACTTGGCCGGTGGCAAAGCAACAGCGGCGGGCGTGGCGCGGCGGCAACCTGGGCATTCTCACGGCTCGACGGCCCAATTTGTGGGTTGCTTGAGCTCTTTCTGGCGCATTCCATGCCTGCAAACCCTCCCCAGCGGGCCTCCCCCTTGCCGCATTGCGCCAGCCAGGACGATGATCGCATTTTGCTGCGGCCCCAGCCGCCACCGATCAGCTCGCAGCTTGGTGACCAAGAAGGAAGCAGGAGGTGGCGGCCCAGCAGCACAAAATGGCAGCGCGGTGTGCCTCGTTGAGCGTGCAGCCGTCTCGCCCCGCGAGCGTGCTCCATGCCTCCAGGCCTCGTGCCCTCAAGGCAGCAGCCGCGGCGCGGCCTCAGCTGCAGCAGAGGCGCCGGCTGCGGGTCGCTGCGGCCGCAGCCTCGCCGCCGGTGGACGTGAGCCACCTGGACGAGGACATCTCGGAATGCCCCTTCGGCACGGGTAGGCAGGGGCGGCGGGGATGGGGAGCTGCCGACGCGAGCGGCCGGCGGCGGCGGGCACTGCCTGCGACCAGCCCTCGCCTGCGTGGTGCCTCGCTGCCTCGCTGCTCACAAAGAGCCTGCTCCTGCTGCAGTGGGCGACCTGATGACCACCGGCGCGCTGCGGTTTGCCACCCCCGACCAGCCGCTGTCGTCTGCCGCATCCAAGCTCGACAAGGCGCGTTGACGCAGTTGGGGCCGGCCTGCACCGCATCTTCATATTGCACTGCTCATCCACAAGCGCCCCCCCTCAGCCCCTGACCTGCCAACCGACTTGGGTGCTGCCGCTCTGCTGCATCTCTGTGTCTGCTGCAGGTCACCGGCCTGGCGGTAGTTGACAACGAGGCGGGCAACCATGTCGTGGGCGTGATCTCCATCCGCGACATCAACCGCCTGCGCAAGCAGGTGCAAATCATTGCTGCTGCTCCCAACTGCCGTGCTGCTGCTGCTCCGCTGCCGTGCCGGTTTCCGGGATGCAGGGGATGGGGCTGTCCTGATGGCGCTGCTGCTGCGGCCGCCACTGCTGCCAGCCGGCCTGCTTGCCTGCCCGCGCATGACGCCAGCTACCGCACATCGAGGTGCCTGGAGAGCGTGGGCAGCTCTGCTGCTGTACAGCGGCTCACCAGTGCACCGTACCCTCCCATGCGCCCCCCCCATGCAGGGCGTGAGCATGAGCGAGACGGTGGGGCAGCACATGAGCACGCCGCCAATCGTGGCGCGGCCGGGCATGCGCACGGGCGAGGCGGCCGCTATCATGCTGGCCAAGAAAATTCACCGCCTGCCGGTCGTCGACGAGGAGGGGCGCTTCATTGGGTGAGCTTAAGTGAGCAGTAGCAGCAGGCTGAAGCAGCGGCAGCGGGCTCATGCAGCGGCAGCAGCGTCGTTGAGCAGCAGCGGGCTTGGGGCTGGGTGCAGTGTTGAATGCATGGGGTGGTGGTTTGGAATGGCAAGGCGTGCCAGTGAGATCCTCTGCGTCCTGCCTCGCTGCTGGTCGCTGTCCCGCTGCTGCCGCCCCTGCTGGCCCGTGCGCGTGCTCACCCACTCGGGCCACGCGTGCACCCAATGCCCCCCTCCCTGTGTGCAGCATCATCTCGCGCACCGACATCTTCCAGCGCGCGCTGTCAGCCAAGAAGGAGTTTTACAACCAGCTGGCGACCTATGACGAGGACTACCTGGGCAGCGAGGGCGCGCAGACGGTGAGCTTTGCAGGCTTGTAGTTTGTGCCGGCTGTGGCAGTGGCAAATCTCAGCTGGTGGGCTGTTGTTTTGGGGTGTGCGAGTCGTGTCCTGCTGGTGGATTGTGTGGGTGGCAGTGAAAGGCAGCATGAGGCAGAAGAGGACGAGCAGGCGCGTCGACATGGCTTGCGCAGCATATGGGGACGCATGTGGGCGGCACGGCCGCCAAGTCTGCCCCGCTCTGAACTGAAATGCAGCAGGCCCGGCCGGCATGTCTTGATTCCCCACCCGCCCCCATCCCCTGCGCCCGCAGCTGCAAGCGGCTCTGGCCAGCACGTATGACGAAGAGGACGCTAGCAAGTGCACGGTGACCGAGGAGAACTGGTGCGCACACATGCTCGCTTCTCTCTTGGCCGTCATGGGTTGCGCTGGTTCCTGTGGACCAGCATTGCAAGTGTTGAATGCAGGAAGGTCAAGGCCCTGTGCGCTGCTCTCAACCTCTCTTTCAATTGTTTACCTGCTGCCCCTTTCAATTGTGTACTTCCCCGGTGCAGGAAGGTCAAGTACCTGTACGACGGCGACTGCTCCATGTGCCTCTCCCTCGTCTCCATGCTCAAGCGCCAGGACGACGGTCAGGTGGGCGCACCTTGAGGGACAGCGCTCGGCTTGCAACAGGGGCAGCGCCCAGCGCACCGCAAGGTTGCAGCTGGGGGAGTGCCGGCCGCATGGGCAGGCTGTAGCGGGATGTCACTTGGCTTGGTTCCTGAGTTGTGTTCGCCTCTGGCTCTCCCTACCCTTGTAAACAAACGCAGGGCCGCATCAAGTTTGTGAACATCGCCAGCATGGCGTACGACCCCGCGGAGAACGAGGGCATCCTGTATGAGGAGGCCATGGAGGTGGGCCGAGTGCTTATACCTTCAACGATTGCATCTCGGTTGCTCGCACCTCAGTGCTTGCATCATTGTCACCTTGCCGTGCCGTGCAGCAACCCATTACACAAGCATTCCACTCACCCTACCCGCCCTCTCACGCATCCCCGCAGACCATCCACGCGATCCAGCGGGGCGGCACCATCCTCAGGGCACTTTCCTATGAACCACTTGCTCAGCGTCTAACTTAGGCCTGCCCACCACACATGTCTGCAGACCATCCACGCCATCCAGCGGGACGGCACCATCCTCAAGGGCAGCGAGGCGCTCAAGACGCTCTACTCGGCGGTGGGCCTGGGCTGGGCCGCACAGTTCGGCGACCTGCCCATCATCTCCACGGTGGGTGCCCCAGCCTGCTCAGAGTGGCGCTGGCAGTGCTGGCAAAGGGCAGCAGCAGGGCGCAGCGGCGCGTCTGTTGTGGCAGTTTGTGGACGGTCGGCTGGTGCACAGGATCGCGTTTCGCACACCACTGTGACCTGCCCACATGCTACCTTCAGCCCTTCTGTGCCTTTTTCAGCCCTTCTGTGCCGCATACAACGCTTCCCCTCCACTCAATTGCAGATTGTGGACTGGGTGTACGAGCTGCTGTCCAAGCTGCGCATGCCCATGGGCAAAGGCATGGACGCGGTGAGCTGCTGCTGCTGGCATGCACACTTGCACAGCCAGCATCTGGGCACGATGCCTGTGCCCCTGCCCTGCGTTCCTGTTTGCGGCGTGATGAGCAGGCATCTGTGCCTGGTATTGCTGCACCTCTAGGTTGGCGTCAAGCTTGCCTGCCCGCCCTCGCGCCTTGCAGGTGCTGGCCATGCGGCGCATGAAGATGACGTCGGAAGGCATCGAGGTGGGGGCTGGCATTTGAAGCGGTTAACATGGGCTGAGAACGCATCTGCTCCCTGCTTGTGGGTCAGCAGCGGTGTGTATGTTGTTGTTCATCAAGTTCTACGTCGTAGCTACACAAACAAAACTGTTCACCACCCGACCCTGTGCAGCACTGCGTGGACGATGAGGAGGAGTGCGAGGCTGAGTGGTAGAGGAAGCGCAGCTCACGGACGCACCCTTGCCACGTGCCGTGCGGCATGGACACCACACGTGGCGTGGGCAGCCGCTCGCCGCCGCGCCAAGTTTTGGTTTTGCTCGGGGAGGGGGCTAGCCGCCCCCGGCTCCTTTGGTCCCTCTCTCCCCAACCTGAGAACATTTGGTTCCCTTTAGTTCCTTCCTTAACTCGCCTGTGTAGAATGAACGCCAGCCTGGCCCTTTCGCATCCGTTGCATCCGCCGGCGGCCCACCAGCCAGCCTGCCAGCCACCCCCGCTTTGCACCGCACAAAACGCATGCTCCGCCGGATCACGCCCCGCCCTTGGCCCCCCACTGTAGTCTACTACCCCAAAATTCTTTGCCGCATTTGCCAAGCGATTTGATACCTTGTGACATGGAGGAGTGCTGACAGGAAGGGGTCGCAAGAAGCAGCAGCGCAGCAACGGGAGATTTGGAGCAGCCGTGAAGAGTGCGCTGCTGTTGGCGCTGCAATTATTGGAGCAGCTGCAGCCACTGCAGTACTGAACAGGCGGCAATGTGCCACACGCTGCCTCGTAGACGCTCCCGCCTCACAGCTCGCTCTCCTGGCTGGCAGGTTCGGCCAGCAGCCGCTGCACGTCCGCCTCCAGGGTGGGCGGGAAGTCCCAGGCGTAACGCCTGACGGGGCGGCCGCTGCGGTCGAGCAGGAATTTGACTGCAACACAGGAGCAGCAGGGGTTGGTATGGATCAGGGGTGGGTGAGAGGGTGGGCGGCTGCAGGAGGGGCCCTGGCTGCGGGTGTAACCGGTGTGCAGGCCAACAGCCCCTTCAGCAAACCATTCCCGGCACATCGTAATCTGCCCGCCACCCTCCCCTCTCACCAAAGTTCCAGCCCAGGTCGCGCTTTGCGTCCTCGCCTGCGCGGGCAGATGGTTTTCGCTGGAAAGCGTCACTGCGGCTGCACCTGCACCTGCACCACCACCACCTCCCACCTGCTGCATATCGCATGCCATCTGCCGCCCACCCTGGCAGCCCTGTTCGGCACGCCCTTGCTGCACTGCCACCCTACTGCCCACCGTGCGTGTTGGCCTTGAGCCAAGTGAAGAGCGGCGCCGCGGACGCGCCGTTCACGTCCACTTTTGCAAACAGCGGGAAGCTGGCGCCGTGCTGCGACTTGGCAAAGGACGCAATCTCCGCGTTGCTGCCGGGCTCCTGCTGCCCAAACTGCAAGCAGAGCAAGGCGGGGGGCAGGGTGTGCGGAGCGGTGCTGCACAAGTGTGTCTGCCTGAGCGGCAGGGCTGCAAGACTGACAGGCAGGCTACCGGTTTTGCAATGCAAGTAGCAATGCAAGGACGACCTCAGCAGTTGCCGTGCACTAGGCACATGCACAGGGCGGGCCCCCACACCTGGTTGCAGGGGAAGGCCAGCACTTCCAGCCCCTGCTCCCTGTACTTGCTGTACAGCTGCTGCAGGCCCTGGTAGTTGGAGTCTGCACATCAACAAGAAGGAAGAAAGGGTTCACGATGAATGGGACATGGGACGTCCCTGCCAGATCGTGGCTGCTGCAGGCCCTGGTAGTTGGAGTCTGCACACATAGAAAGAATGACTGGACGTTTATATTGTGATTGCAGCCCATTGGCAGTGATTTCACTTGCTGCTGCCCCTGATCAGCCGCTGGGGGTGCCACACCATGCCTGCCCACGGCCCCTGCCCAGCCTGCCTCCAATGTGCATGACTGGCACCTGTGAACCCGCACTTGGACGCCACATTCACTACGATGAGCACCTTGCCCCGATAGTCAGCCAGCTGGCGCGGGCTGCCGCCGATGTCGGTCACTGCAGGCGGGCAAGCAGACACAACAAGAGCAGTGGTATGGTCATTGCCCCCTGACCAGCTAGCGGCAGGCTGGATGGTCACATAAGTCATCTCGCAGCAGTTCCGGTTTTCACCAGGCAGCATATCGTCTGCTTCAACGCACACCCGTCTACCTGACAGGTCATGTACAAGCTCACCTGTGAAGTTTTGGTCGTATAGGCTGGGCCCAGCGGCAGGCGCGCCGAGCACGCCAGCCAGCAGCAGCAGGGCCGCCAGCAGGGCCGATCGGCCCACGGATGTGAGCATGGGGCTGACCACCCTGCATTCAATACCAGTCGATCAGCAGCAACAGCGAGGTGGAGGGGGCTAGTGCAGGGACATGTGTCAAAAAGCACCGACACCGCCGGTGCTGCTCAGGCGGCAAGCCGGTGGCCCGGCTGAGCGAGGCGGCAGGCGTGGCGAGCACTACACCATCTTCCACACGTTTCTCGTCCGACATAGCGCACCTCGGGAGGTCGCGAGGCTTGCGGGAAGGGCGGAGGTGCAGAGCCGCTCGCTGCTGGAAGCGACGGAGAGCTCAATACAGTTGCCTGGTTTGGTCACAACACGATCAATGCTCGCTGGAATGGCCAGGAGCGGGCGGGGAGCGCATGGCGCACAGCAGCGCCCCACGCTGCCCGCCGCCTCGTGCTGCCCGCCGCCTTGGTTTCCAGGAGGGCCGCACCGCTAGCCCCCATCACTCAGCGCATGGCTCAATGCAACCAATGCAGCATTAATCTCAGATCTGCAGTGTAACCAAGGCACGCGCCGTGCCCTCTAGCGTGGGAGCGGCACCGGCATGTGAACGGTCGGAGCAGGCGGCAGGCCCCTGCACTGCCAACTGCGTGCCTGTTGCCCGCTGTCCTGCAACGCTCTGGGGCTGAGGTGGCCCTGCTTGCATTCCACTGCTGGCAGCAATCAGCAGATCGTCTGCGCATGTGGGCTCTAAGCCAGGGGTGTGCACAGTGGCAGGACAGCTGCTTCTCTCCTGCTGCCGGCTCCCATCGTTCCGTCCCCACCTGCGGGCACTCACCCTGGCTTGCTTCGGTGCAGGTCCTCACTGTGAGCTACCAGAATTGTACATGTCGCCGCCACCTTTGAAATCCATATCACGGCGGACACAGCACTGATTGTTGCTCGCTCAGTGCGGTGCCTCGGTGCCGGCATGCTGTGGCGGCAGCGGCGCTGCGCCGCTGCAGGCGCCAGACGGGCCAACGCAGTGCATTTACACCACCGCAGCCGTTTGCAGATATCCAAAAGCTGGCCGACAGGCTTTATTGTGCTCACCAGTCGCTGGGCCGAAAGCACTGCGCGTTCTCAACGCGGCGATCGGTCCTCCGAGCTTGCCAAACGGTAATTTGGCCTCGTTGAAGCAGCATCAACCCGACAGACGCACTACTAGAGTCGCCTAGCGGCGCTCGGCACCTTGAGCTTCGCCTGCCGCTCGCTGAGGAGGGCCTGGGCTCCGCGGCAGCTTCGCCGAACACCTAGCAAGCTTTGGGCGAGTGGGCAGCGCCTCTAGCCACACCCGCCCAACCACACGCCGCCAGCCGCCGCCCGCCGCACTCGGCCGCCATGAGCCATCGGCACGGCCACACGCAAGGCTCCGGCTATGCCAGTAGGTGAGGACCATCGTGCACAGTCAGGCGGTCATGCTGCTGGCGTAAGCTCAATGATGCGCCCAGTCAGCCCAGCTCCAACTGTTGCTCGTGTCAACTTTGCTCTGCAGACCGGGGCTGAGCGCACGGCAGCCGCTGTTTGGCGGCCCAGGCCCCTCAGCAGACGACCAGCTGCAGATCAGCATCGAGAGCGGCACGCTGGACATTGACACCGAGATTGACCAGCTGCGCAGCTCGGTGGGGCGGCTCAAGCAGGTGGGCTGGGGGAGGTTCAATTAGCTATGCGTCTCGCATCTGTGGGGTTGGTTGCGGGTCCGATTTGCAAGCCAGCTGTGCTAGTGTCTGTTCAGGGCCCCCATCTGCAGCTTGCGCATGCGGCATCGCACACCCTGCTGCAGGCAGCCGGCATACAGCAGCGCATGCAGTGGCCTGCCGCTCCCCTTTCCTGCTGGCTAGTGCCCGCTGCCCACCGCGCCCCAACACCTTGCCCTGAGCTGCCGCCCCTCTCCACATCACCCCCCTCCGTCATTTATCAGGTGACAGAGGCCATCCAAGAGGAAAACCGGCTGACAGGGCAGGTCATGGACTCGTTAGAGGGTGCGATGGACCAGGCGCGAGCGAGCCTCAAAAAGACGATGCGCCGGCTGGGGCGGGCGTACGAGCAGAGCCGCAGCAACCACATGCTGTACCTCATCCTGTTTGCCCTGGCCCTCTTCTTCGGTCTCTACTTCTGGAACAGGCTCTACCGGCTGCTCAAGTGGATTTTCTGAGCTGCCTGCTGCAGTTGAAACCGTGCTGCAGATTTTCGCCCCTGCACGCTGCTCGACCTTGGCTGTGGTGGGCAGCACACACACCTTCCTGCCCCGCTGCTCTCGCTTGATGCAAGCTGGCAAGCTGCTTCATGGCCCTAACTCCTTGACCGACCTGCCCTCACCTGCCCGCTTCCTCCTACCCTGCCGGTTCCTTCCCGCCCTGCTCTTACACAGCACTGCTCTCGCCCTCACTCCTCCTGCTCCCCACTAGGCTGCCCCACATGTCTCTCTTCACAAACACAATCCATTCATCCGGGCATGCATTGTTCCGACAAAGAAACAGTGGAACCACGTCAAGCATAACTGAGGAGGACGGCAGTCGGGTGGTCGGGCAGGCTGAGGATTATTGCGGCGGGTAATCAAGCAGTCAGGGCGTAAGGCAGTGAGGATCAACGCAGGCAGCTCTCAGCAGGCGAGGAGCTGAGCAAGTGTGTTCACACATCCGAGGCAAGGAAAACACAGTGCAGGGCAGAAAATGGTCGAGGTCGGCATCGCTCGAATGCCCAGCCGCGGCGTAAGTCGTCATAGGAGGGGTTTGGTGCTGCTCAGCTGCGGGCAGCACCGCTGCCGCTTGCACGGTGTGCTGCACGGTGTCGCAGCCAGCGGAATGCGGCCAGGGCTGCCATACCCAGCAGCCCCGCCTGCCAGATGCGGCGGCGCTGGCGGCGCAGCCACAGCAGGTGGCGCGCTTTGTTCAGCACGAGCATCAAATACTCGCCCGCCCGGCAAATCATTTCATCGGGCTCCTGCTCCTGCTCCAAGGAGTGGGCGGCCGGGCGGCACAGGAGTGAATGCTGAAAACATGCCGCACCAGGTACGCAAGCAGAGCTGGCACTGCCGTGCCTGCACATGCCGCGTGCCCCAAGCGAGCTGCGCCATGCCGTCCAGCCATGGACCAGCAAGCCACGTCAGCAGGCAGGACTCCTGTTGAAGAGAGTATCAGTACGGGCCGTACAGTATAGCTACAGCGGCTGCCCACCTGTTCGTCCACCATCTGGCGATAGGAGGCCAGGGCATGCTCCAGGGCCGGCAGCACGCCTGCCTGCACCAGCACCAGCATGTGCGACACAAACTGGTCGCTGGTGTCGCGCGCAACCACGGCCAGAGCAAAGAGCGCTGACCAGAGCACGTCCTCGCTGCCAGGAAGGGAGGGTGGGAAGGCGGAGATCATCGATCTCGATCAGTTGATCAGCTGGGGAAGGTTGGCAGGAGGCCGCAGTGCGCATGGGGTTTGGGGACGGCAGCCAAGTGCAGGCAAGAGCTGCTGACAACTCATGT
>VFQQ010002121.1_pt1 | contig 23957 bp, 27 predicted proteins | sample 3512341 | NCBI WGS metagenome assembly VFQQ01 (sample SAMN10412373, study PRJNA504923) | tailings metagenome | isolation source: Relicate 2 Philex TSF1 revegetated site | place: Philippines: Tuba, Benguet | collected 2017-08-29 | reverse complement strand
GCGCGCACGAAGCTCGCGCCCCGGCCGCGCTTCACGCCCTTGCCGCTGGCGACCACGGCACGGGACCGCCCCGGCGATGACGGGCGAGCGGATGACGGCATGGAAGGATCGCGGGAGGCTGCTGCCTGATGCTGCCGGGTGATCTTCTTGACCTGCGTGAAAAAGCTCTTGGTCTTGCCGGCCTTCGGTGTGTCGGATCGGATACGGCCCGGCTTCGGACGGAAGCGGTTTTCATCGTCGGCGCTCATGGGCGCGACTCCTGATAAAACCACCGAAAAACGGCTGATATGGGCCTATGGTGCCGCTCGAAACCCAGCAAAGCCAAGGCTTTGTGCGAAATCGCGGCACGCGACCCCTCAAAACCATGGTGCCGGAACCGGCCACCTAACCAGTGTGCAGACAACAACAATTTCCAGAAGCGGCCCGATATGGTGCCGTCTTCTTTAATCTTGCCCTCCGCCTTTTCTGCCTTTTCCGCCCCTCCTGGCGTGAATCCAGCCAGGCGCAAATCTGCACGACTGGACACCGGAATGAGCACCGCCGAGCGCGGGAACGCCGTCCTCATGGCGTTCCTGCATCGCTCGCGCGGGCCACGAAAATGCTGTCGTCCTGCGACTCCGCATCGGCGGGATCGCGCGCCGGTACGGCCGCGCGGGCATCGCCGGACTGCGCCTCGGACGGCGGCGCAGCGGCAGCCCGAATGTCGGTCGAGCGCATGACGAACAACGGTGCGTCGCGCCAATCTGGCGGCGGTGGCGGTGCCGATGACGGCGGTTCGGTTGCAGCCGCACCGCCAAGGATGGGCACGAGCGCGGCGACATAGGCGCGCGTCTCGGCCGGCAAAGTGCGGCCGGTCGCGAGATATTCGCCATAGCGGCCAGGGCCGGCATTGTAGGCGGCGAGCATGGCCGCGATGTTGCCGTAGCGGTCCCACATCTCGCGCAGATAAGCTGCACCCGCCATGATGTTGTCGCGCGGCTCATAGGGATCACGGCCGAGACCGTATCGGCCGCGCAGCTCCGCCCATGTCGCGGGCATCACCTGCATCAACCCCATCGCGCCGGCCGAAGACACGGCGCGCATATCGCCCGCGCTTTCGGCGCGCAGCACGGCGCAAATCCAGTGCTCGGGGATCCCAAACCGCTGCGACGCCTCGGTGATGTGCTCGGCATGAAGACCGACGGTGGCGGGGCGGACGATGGGCGCGGATTGCGCGACCGCCGCGGCCGATCCGCTGCCGGACGAGAGCACGCCGACCAACAGCAGGACGGCGCAACGCCATCCTGCCTTGTCTCCGCCACGACGCCAGCCTGCCAGCGTGCTCGCTGCGGTCAAGGGTGCGCGCGAAGCGCCGGCGAAACGCCGCCCCTGACCTTCGCTGTGCGCGCCGGCCGTCTGATCGCCGAGCGGGACGAAGGGATGAGACAGCTTTTCCGCGAACAAAGGGATGAGGGCTTTGAACGCGATCGAGACGTGGGACCGCATGGAGTCAGTCCCGCTCGCTGCGCGGTTTCGGCCGGTTCCAATGCAGCGACCAGGCGCCATCATCGTCATCGGACCGGAAGAGGTTCGCGCGGATCGGCAGCGCGAATGTGGGATCGTCGAGCTGGCAGGACAGATAGTCGCCGGCCTTCTCGCCGGTCTCCTTCCACGCGGCCCCGACTTCGGCACCGGCCGCGTCACCGATATAGATGCGGAAATCCGGCGCGTTCTCGGCGTCGGAGTTTTTCGCCGGGATCAGCACGACTTCGGCGTCGATGATGAGCGTGCGGATGCGGCCGGAATAACCGGTCTTGGTCTTCTGGAATGCGCCAAGGTTCGCCATGGGAATCTCCTTCGGTTGTGGGATGACGAAAAGTGTCAGTGCGTCGGAGTGCGCCATTCGGAGCGGCCGTCGCCTTCCTCATCGGTCCAGAGCGGACGCGCCCGGCCGATGACGGAGCTTGCGGGAATGGGTCCGAAGTAACGGCCGTCGAGGCTGTCTCGGACTTCCCAATTCATGAGGAAGAGTTCGCCGTCGCCGATGACACGGCAGCCCTGCCAGACAGGCAGATCGCGACCGATCCGGTCACGCTCCAGCGCCTCGCCCATCTCCACCGCATCGACGGTGATGGTGCGGCCGATCCGGCAAACCCGCTGTCCGGGCAGGCCGAGAACGCGCTTGAGCAACGGCACGCCGCGCCCGACATAGCCGCGCTCCGTCATGAAGCGCCCGAGCGGTTCGGGCGGCATAACGGCGACCAGTTCGGGCACCTCGATCCGGTCGGCCGGCTCGACCGTGTAGAAGCCGATCGGCGCGCTCGCGGTCGCGTTCCAAATGAGCTTGGTCGGCATCTCGAAGGCGCTGGCGACGGCGATGCCGAGCACCGCCAGCACCGTCACCGTGAGGGTGCGGCGGCGCGTCATGGGTCGAATCTCCGGCGATGGAGCCAGGCGGCATGGCGCTCGGGCGTGTAGGTGTGCGGCTCAAGACCGGCGCTCAGCCGGTTGTGGACGTGCCGCCAATGGTCGGGCGAAGTGTCTGCCGCATCGAGGCCAAGCGCTTCCACGGCGTCGATGGCGGCAAGCGCGCGCTCGACCTTCGACCAGCCTTCGAGGCGCAACAGGATGTCGCCGCCGGGGCGTACGAATGGCAGCGTCTGGAAAGGCTCGCCGCGCCCGATGGCCCGCACGATGTCGATGCGCGAGATGATCGTGCCGTGCTCGCCGACCGCCCATCGAACGAAGGCGAAGATGCTGTTCGGGGCGAAGCCGACGACGCTGCGACGGCGATCGAGAATCTGTTCATGGCACTTTCGGCCGAAGCGTATCCAATGCTCGACCTTCTGCTTCTGGAACGTCAGCTCGACCAACGTGGTGAAGGGCGCGGGTCCGTCTGGCTGCGGCCGGCCGTGCGCACGGTACGCGCGGCGGCTCATTGTCCGCCCCGCTCGTCGGGCGTCAGCGGACGTGCGGGAAACACGCGGCCGGGCGTCTGCTCGCGCGTGGATTTACGCGCGCCGATCGCGCTCCAGTCTTGCAGGTCCTCGACCGTGTAGAGGACTCGGCCGCCGATCTTGCGATAGGTCGGGCCGGTCCCGTAGGTGCGATGTTTCTCTAATGTGCGCAGCGATATGCCGAGGAAGCGCGCGGCTTCCTTCGTGCGCAGCAAGCGCGGCGGCAGCCCCGCCAGCGGGTTGGTCATGGATCACCTCCGGTTCGTCAGGACGCGGCTGTCGGTGGCGACAGCGGGCTGTGGCGAACCATGGCGAGGGACCGGCGGCGCGTAGCGTGCCGCATTTGCGTCTATGCGCTGGCGGCACCCCCAAAAGGAGCGGTGGCAAGCGGAAAAAGCGAGGAGTTTCAGCGCATCGTCGCGTTCAGCGCCGAAATGGCGAAGACAACGACAGTCGGGTCAGATAAGACTGAGCGCGGAGCAGACGCGCTGCTCCGGGGCGTCGAAACCCCTGGTTAGCGGTTGGTGCCGGCCGTGACGGCACCACCACTCCTTGACCTTATGGTCGGGGAGCCTGTGGCGTATACAACAGGTTCTCCGAGCTAAAGGCCACGGGGCCGTCTAACCACGGTTTCGAACTCCCCGATCACCAAGAGTCAGAGAGAATCGTTTGCGGGGGCGCACCGCAGACAAGCCTTCTCAAAAACGGGGAATGGCCATGTCAGTGCCAGTCGAACTCGATCCCGATGTGGATGATCTAGCGCCAACGGGAGACGCCATTACGCCCTATGACGAACAGCACTACGTCACCTATCTGCGCGTTCTCGATGCGAATGCGGAAGGCGCGGACTGGAGGGAAGTCGCGCAAATCGTCCTGCACCGCGATCCCGTCGGCGAGGAACTTCGGACGCGCCGATGCTGGCAAAGCCATCTCGAACGCGCGCAATGGCTTTCGCGGGAAGGCTATCGGCGGATTCTGGAACAGGCTGCCGCCAACAAGGCGTGAGACCGTGAATCAGCGCTTGCCGGACTTGATCGGATAGTGGAGCAGCAGGCGGTAGCCGCCCCGCATCATCTTGATGCCATGCGCGACCAGGCGACGAGCTTTGTTCTTGCGCGGGTCGCTCTCGAAATCCTCCTTTGTGCCGCGAAAGCTGAGCAGGACTTCGGCGATGGTGCGGTAGCTTTCGCCGCGCAGCGTGGCGTCGAGAGCGCGCAGGGACAGGATGTGCCATTGCCGGAGTTGGGCGGGCAGCGCCCCGAAGGGCGGTCCAGGCCGACGCCGATCCACCGAACGCCAGAGGCGGCGGGCGGCATGTGAGCGAAGCTCCATGAAGGCGTCGAAAGGCAGACGTGCGACATAGAAGGTAGCGGCGTCGGGCACGGCCTCGCGCAGCCAGAACTGATGTGCGACGCCATCGACCTGCCAGATGCCGTGCCAGCCATCGGCGGCGCGGCGCAGATCAAGACCGTCGAGATGCGCGAGCGTGAGCACGGGTTCGGTCTCGTCGGTTTCGTTCTCGACCGGCGACAGGATCACCGCATGCGGCTGAAACCGCGGCGTCCAGAACAGAGGCTGCCGGTCAGGCGGCGTATCGGGATCGCACGGGAAATCGTAAACCCCAGCGTTGCGCGAAGGCTTCCAATCGCTCCGTCCCCGGCCGTTTGATCCGGGTGATGGATTCGAAATCGCGACGATATTCGTCATGGCGGCGAAGGTATTCCCAGGCGAAGCCGGCGGGCGCGATTTTCTTGATACGTCCGTATTCCGCCGGCGAGCGCCAGTCGATATTCAGCATGGCGTCCTCTCCCTATACACCGGGACGCGCAGGGCGATGCCCGGATAGGGAGATTCTCCAACAACCGGAAGCATGAGAAGCCGCTCAATTGAGATATGTTGAGCGCCTAACCCGATCAATACATTGGTTATTTTGTCGTTAACATGTCTGCTTTGTTTCCGCGAGCCGGGCAAGGCCCGGCGAGCGGCGGCCATGCCCCGCACATGGCCGCACCGCCGATCCGCCACGCCGGATCGGCGGAAAATTCTGTGAGGCCGGAAGCCTGAACGGTGAAGGACGGTAGAGCCGGTTTCCCGGCTCTACCGTCTTACGGTCATCCCGCCTTCAAGCGCTGCATCCCTTCCGCCAGCGTCCAGAGCGCGCGATTGAGCGTCACGTTCTGGTCGATGCCGTTGATGGCGCGGGTCTGGCTGCGGCGGATACGGCCCTCGGCGTTGCGCTTGCGCCCCTGCAACCCGCCCCGAACGACATTCTCCTGAATGACGTTGAACGTGCTCCACAGGCTGCGCCCGACGTCCTCGCGGCGGCGCGGCTCGATGATCTGTTCGGGCCGCACCGGGCTTTCGTCCTCGCCGTAGCGGGCGACAAGGCTGACCTCGGCAAGCAAGCGCTGCTCGTCTTGGGAAAGCTGCGTCTCCTTCATGGTCTCGCTGGCGTCGATCAGCCGGGGGAAGTCCTCGGCGACGGTGTAAACGCCCTCGATAATGTCATGCTGGATGTTGCCCTTGTGCGGCACGCGCACCTCCTCGAACCGCTCGCCCGCGATCATGCTGTTGGTGCAAACGAAACGGAGCATCCCCGCGAACATCTGATAGGCGCTGGTCCCGTCGTGGCTGTTGACGATGATGACTTCGGCGGCCTCCGGCTTGCCGATGCTGTCATCACGGCGCAGGCGCAGCATATGCTTGGCGTGGCCGTGGCGGCTGCCGTCGCGGGGAACGGACTGGACGGCGAAGAACGGGAACCATCCTTCCCGGCGCAGCCCCTCCACAATGTCGATGGTGGGGACATAGACGTAACGCTCCGAACGGCTGTCGTGCGCCTCGCGGGCGAAGATGGAGGGGACGTGGCGATACAGCGCCTCGTTGTCGAGCGGATCGCGTCCGCTGATCTGGTGGGCGTTGCGGCCGAACCGGGTGGCAAGCTGATGATACATTGTCGGTTCCTTCCTTGGGCTTGGGTTTCGCGCAGCGGAAGCGCCGCGATGAAACCCTGCCCGTCGGCGAGACCGGGTGTGCAAACGGAGTGGGTGGCTTCGCGGGGAACCGGCTGCACGGAACGCGCTCGCGCGTGGAGGAAGCTGGGCGGAAGCCACTCCGAAGTGCGCCGAGGGCTGGCCCTAAGCACTGGCCCGGCCAGAGCGGAGCGGAGGCCGGGAAGAAGATCTGATCGGGAGCAAATCCGAGGCCGGAAAGCCACCTCTCCCGATCTCCATATTGTTTGACAGGCGGCGGTCATGAGCATGACGAAGTCCCGCTCGAGAGCGGGGCTTCGCGGGTTTCCGGCCTCAGTCGGCGTTGCGGCGGGACCAGATGAGGTTGTGGCTTTCGCCGTCCTCGGCCGTGACCAGGCTGGCGTAGATGGGAGCCGGGAAGCTCGGATCGTCCAGCTTGACCGAGAGGTATTCGCGCTGCGTTTCGCGGGCGGTCTTCTTCCAGGCCGCGCCGAACTCGGTGGCGCCGGCGAAGATGCGGAAGTCGGGGCCGCGCTCGCTGTCGCCCTCGGCCGGGACGAGTTTCACGGTCTTGACGTTGAGGGTGAGGGTCTTGACCGTGCCGGTGTAGCCGTTGTCGGAACTGGTGAAGGTGCCGATGGTCGCCATTGTCGTGTTCCTTTTCCTATCGGGCCGCGCCTATCGCGACCTCGATGGGGGTCGTGCGACCGGGGACGATCGGCCCCGCACCCGTGAGGGCTGGAACATCGTGGAAGGCGGCCGGCGACGGCATTTTTGATCTCGCGATGCAAAGCCGAAGGCGGCGGAAAAAAGCTGGCGACGGACGTTGCGGGAAGACGATCGAGGCGATGTTTTGACATGGCCGGTCTTCGGTCAGACCCATCTCATTCGAGGACGCAGATGGGCGGCCAGCGTGGAATCGTCAGGAACACGATGGCGCACCCGGCCTCCGCGCCATTGGCGACGACGGCAAACCGTGCCGGTCGAACACAGACCTCATCCTCAAGACCGCGACTTGGGGCATTCCCGGCTGGCAAAGCAAAGGCGCTTCGCGTCGCTTATCTTCGCGGGGTCACCGCGATCGACATGGCCGAAGTCCGCGGGCGGGATGTGATGCGTCCCATCCGAGTCACGCAGGCAAGCCAGCATCTCCTTTCCGTTGCCGGGATGTGTCGCGGCGAGTGGTGACGCCGCCTCTCGCCTCCGCTGCAATGCCGACTGGCGCCAGCAGCCTATGACGCCGCACGCCGATGGGGCGTCATGCGAGTTGCCCGCCGCCGCTGCCTTCGCGTTAGCGATTGAAGCCGAATGGCGGAAGCGCGCCGCAGGCGTGGTTCCGGCGCAGCCGAAAGCGCGGCCCGAAGGGCCACGCTCTAACGCCTCGTTACGAAATCCAACTAGCTTGACCGCAGCAGCGCGCGCGGTTGCCTCACGCAAAGATCGGAAATGGGTAAGAACGTATCTATTAAAAGGTGCGGCCTTGGCGCGGTCATTTCGGATGCAGCGACATACCGCAGAGCATATTCGGACGCCGCGGTGTGGAGTGCATTGATGGCCGCGAGATATTCTTCAAGAAGCGCCACGGGTTCGCCGTTAAAACGATCGGGCCAATTTCCGTCGGCCTGCGCCTGTTGCCAGACCTTCCGAGCTTCGGATGCAGCCTCGTCTCGCAGAGGTTGGTTCAGGTCGTGCGCCCAAAGCGCCGCGATGTTGTGCCCGTATTTCTTTCTCACATCGCCAAGCGAGAGTCCCGCTCCAACGAGATTGGCTTTCAGCAGCACCTCGATGCCATGCGCCGTGAGATGAAGGACCGGCGTGAATAGCACTCTGGATGTCTGGTATTCCTCCGAGCGACGCAATACGTCTGCCGCGCTCAAAAATCGCTTCGCGGTTGCGAGCAGCTTCCAATGGTCGGTTTCGCTAAATTCTTCGGTCAACGGCTTCTCGCTATTTCATTATAGTCGGTGCACCTCCGCCTCAGCGAGCAGGTGTAGCGCCACCGGGCAAAGGTGCGGCCAACCGCATCAACGCCGACACGCCGACGAACCCGCCGCCAACGATGCAGAAAATTTGCCGCCACACTTCGGACGGCACGGCCTCGCGCGTGATGCCGGAGACCAGCGCGTAGCCGGCGACGGCGGCGGGCGCGGCGAAGATCAGCGCCACGATGAGGCGCAGGATCGGCGAGCGCAGCGTGTCGAACAGGAGCGCCAGGATGCCGAAGGCCACGCCGCCCGCAAACAGGCCGACAAGGCCCGCGCCGATCAGGCCGGAGCCGGTCGGATAGGCGAACTGCGCGGCGGTCAACCCGAGCATGAAGGGCAAGGCATGCACGGCGAGCGTATAAGCGACGACGCAGAGAACCGCGATCAGCGCCACACTCATCAACATCACGGCGATCATGATCGTCCTCCTGTTCTCCTTTCCTTCGCCCGCCCTTCCGGTTCGATTGTCTATTGCGACAATACATCTGAAAGGTCGTGTTTGCAGTCGGAAAGTCGAGGTCATCCGGTCGCGCGGGGCAGCCGCGCGGCTGGATTTTGGAAAAGGAAGCCGGGACCGCTGACGCAATCCCGGCTCACTCTCATTCCGCCGCAACCGAGAAAGTGTCGGCGTTCTCCACTTCCGGCGCATTCCCCGCTTCGGCGGTTGGGGCCTCCGGCTGCTCATCGGCCAACCGCACGGGCCGCTCGGTGCGCAGCAAGGGCGGAAGCCAGCCGGTCCCGGCAAGAAGCTGCTCGGCGGTTTCCGCCATCGCCTGCTTCTTCAAACCCGCGATCCGATCCGCCGCCTCGTCGCCAAGCGCTTCCCGCACGGCGGCGACGATATGGGCCTTGGTGACGCGACCGAGATAGGTCCGCACGGTCGGCGTCCAGTGCGCCGTCATGTCGAGGGCAACCGCCGTCGCCAGCCTGTCCACCGTCTGATCGGCACGGGGCTTGCGCTCCCAAGGCAGCTTCACCGCATTGACGGTCAGCGAGGCGCAATGCGCCAGCAGCGCCATGACGCTCGCGTGATCCAGCCCGGCGATGAAGTTCCACAGGTCCGCCACGTCGCGCGGCATGTCCGCCGCCCATCCGGCATGACGGTCCTCCAAAGCCTTCGCTGCCGCCGTGTCCTCGATGCCGTCCGCGTGAGAAGCTAGGGCGCTGCTCGTCGGGCGGATGTCGAGGCAATGAGCGTCCCCGCCGCCGCGATAGAAGGTCTGCGCGGCCAACGTATGGGTCACGGCGATCAGAGCCATGTCCGGCTGCTCGCCAAGGGCGAGACGCAGGCCAAGGGTGCGACGGGCGGTCAGATCGCGGATCAGCGAGTCCGACAGCGGCTTGCCATCATCCCCGGCGTCCTCGTCCTCAGCCTCCAGCGCGGAGACATGGTTCCCGTCCTCGTCATGCTCGCCGTCCTCGATGATCTCTCCATCGCCGTTGACGCGCACGCCGTCGATGACGGCTTCGCCATCCTCAGCTTCCGGTTCCGGAGCCTCGTCCTCGGATCGGATGAAACCGCGCTCGATGCGAGCCGTGCCGTTATGATTCAGCACGACAAACACGCCAGCGCGCGCAATCTCGTCCGGGTCATAGGCATGGCGCTTTCCGTCGATACGCTCGATCTCGGCTTCAAGCTCCGCGAACCGGGTATCCACCTCGGGCGGCAGGTCCACGTCCGCGTCCTGCCACTCTGCCGACAGGCGCTCAAGTTCCTCCTGCGCGGCATTGTAGGCGGCGGCGTCTTCCTCGGAAAGCTCCACCGGCTGCGGATAGCTGCGGCGCATACCGTGGGCGTGGGGCCAGTCGATATGGGCCGAAACCCACTTCCAGCCTTCGGTCTCGTGAACCTCGGCGGCGTTCTGTTCCAGCTTGTCGATGACAAGCCGGTCCAGCAGCGCGGCGTCCTCATAGAAGCCGCCGCGATCCTCGGTGAACAGGTCGCGGATGATGTTGCCGCCTGCCTCCGTATAGGCTTCCGCGCCGACGAAGACCGCCCGCCGATCCGTCGCCGCCACGTTGGTCGCGGTCAGGTCACGGCGGATGATCCATGGCTCCTTGTTGTAGGACAGGTTCTCATAGACCCGCTCCTGCCGCGCGTGATCCTCGGTGATGGCGAAGGCCATCAACTGGTCGAGGGTCAAGCCGCCATCACGGTAAACCTGCATCAGCTTCGGGCTGACAGCGCCAAGACGCATGCGCTGCTTCACCACATGCGCCGTCACGCCGAAGCGGGCCGCGATTTCCTCGGCTCCCCATCCGCGATCCTCCGCAAGCTCGCGGAAGCGCTCGAACTGATCGGCGGGGTGCAAGTCTTCGCGCGTGACGTTCTCGTCAAGGCTGATCTCGGCAGGGTCGTTCGCCGTGTCGATGACGCAGCGGATCGGCTCGGTCTTCTTGATCTGCTTGCGCTTGACGCGAAGCAACTGCGCCAGCCTGCGGCCTTCCCCGATGCTGACGAGATAGCAGCCGGTCGGCTGGCCTTCGCCGTCAAGCTCCGGCTCCACCACGAGGTTTTGCAGGATGCCCTTGGCGGCGATGCTCGCCGCCTTCGCCTCGATGGACGCCTCGCTGTGCGGTGTCTTCCGCGCGTTCTTCCGATGCTTCTTAAGCTTGTTGAGGGGGATGAAAACCGACGCGCCATTCTCGATGGCGGGGGCGCTGTTCGCATTCGTGGTCATGGTCTTTCTCCTATGGGCTTGGGTTTCCGCGCAGCGGAAGCGCCGCGCTGAAACCCTGCCCGTCGGCGAGACCGGGGGGTGCAAGGCGCAAGGGCGGACGGGCGGAGGGGGATCACCCGGCCTGCACAAGCGCATCGAAGTCATGACGAAGGTGCGCAGTACGCATCCGCGCGGAAGGCTGGGGATACCGCCTGCCCGCCCTTGTGCCGCGCCGGGGGGCAGCGCCCCCAAGCAACCGGCCCGGCCAGAGCGCAGCGGAGGCCGGGGAGATAGATCGGATCAGGATATGAGAGCGCGGCGGGCTGGAGACCCTGGTATCCTGATCGCCGTTCTTTACAGAACGATCTCTCTAGGCAGATGTGTATCCATTGGGTACACTCCTGGCATGACCAAAAAAGATGTCGGGTTGCGCATCAGGTTGGACCGGGATCTTCGGGACGAATTCGTCGCGGCGTGCCAGGTCCATGATCGTCCAGCGGCACAAGTGATTAGGGAGTTTATGCGCGAGTACGTCCGCGAACGCGTCGCGTCCTCCGCTGCCAGAACTCCGCAACGAGAAGCGAGGGGGAACGAAGAATGACGTCGGCGAGCCCGTCCATGGACCAAGTAGACGACGGCCCGACCGACGTGAGCGAGTTTGCATGAGCAATGTCAACGTCAGGCGGCTGGTCGAGAACATCCGATCCGGCACAAATGTCTATACGCCGCTGGTGGAGCTTGTGGTAAACGCCATTCAGGCCATCGACCAAAAGGGCGTTAAGAATGGTCTGATCCAGATCGAAATCCTGCGAAGCGGACAGGCGGACATCATTGACCGCCTTGAGGATATCGACGGCTTCATCGTCAAGGACAACGGGGTTGGCTTCACGAAAAGCAACCGCGATTCATTCGACACACTCTATACCGAACAGAAGATCGCCGATGGTGGTAAAGGTTTCGGCCGGTTCACCTGCCTCAAATATTTCGACCAGGTGAAGGTGGCGAGCACCTTCGCCGATGGCGATGCGCTCCATGATCGATCCTTCAGGATGGGTTTCGACAAGGACATCATCGTTGACGAGAAAACGACCGCTTCTGACAAGCGGGAGACCGGCACCGCCGTCGAGATTTCCGGCATTAAGTCGGTCAAGTTCCCGGACAAGCGCCTCGATACCGTCAGCCGCGTTATCGTTGAACGGCTGCTGCCGTATTTCGTAGACAAGGATCGGGCGTGTCCGCGTATCGTGATCCGGGAAGCGAAGGAGCCATCCGGTGGCGTCGCTCTCAACGATTATCTTGGCAAGGAGAACAGCCAGATTATCGAGATGCGAGTTGAGCAGGGTACGTTCACACTCACAGCCAACGAAGAGGCCAAGGATTTTCAGGTCCGCGTCTTCAAATTCTATGCGCCAAGGTCGTCCAAGAGCAAAGTCAGTCTCGTAGCACATCGGCGCGAAGTGACTGACAACGCGCTTCAGGCCTATATACCCGAATTCGCCGAGGAGTTTTACGAGGCTGGTCCCGACCAGGATTTGTCCAAGGGGCGCAATTTCGTCGTCAAATCCTATGTTTTCGGCAACTACCTCAATGACAACGTGTCGCTCGAAAGAGGCGAATTCCGCTTCCAAGCTGACAACGACCTACTGAACGGCATCTCCCAAAGCGAGATCGAGCAGAAGGCCGCCGAAATCGCGCAGTCGGCGGTCGGCTCGGAAATTACTGAGCGGAAGCGACGCAAGGAGGCACGCATCGCCGACTATGTGTCGGCCGATGCGCCCTGGCACCGGACGCTCGCAAATGAGGTCAATTTCGACGCCCTGCCCATGCGCCCGTCCAACCAGGATATCGAGCTTCACCTTCAAAAGAAGAAGTACGAAAAGGAAATCCAGACGCGATCACAGGTGGCCGCACTGCTGAAATCGGAAAACCCCGATGAGCTGGGCGAGAAAATCACTCAGCTTATGGAAAGCATTTCCGACACCAGTAAGAATGATCTCATCCACTACGTTTCCATGAGGAAGTGCGTTCTCGACCTCTTTTCCAAATCTCTGGAAATCGACGCCGATGGCAAGCACAAATCGGAAGGCGACGTGCATGACATCATCATGCGGCGCAAGAAAGATTCAGAAGACCTCGACTACGATGCGCATAATCTCTGGATGCTGGATGAGCGGCTGAATTTTTCCTCCTACGTGTCTTCCGACAAGCCACTGAACAGACCCAATGGCGACAGAACAGATATCACCATCTACAACCGGCGCGTTGCCTTTCGTGGTGAGAACGAGGCCAGCAATCCCATCACGATTTTCGAGTTCAAGAAGCCGCAGCGCGACAATTTCGCTGACCCGTCATCGAAGGAAGACCCAATTCAGCAGATCGTTCGCTATGTGAACCAGATTAGAGACGGGAAGTTCAAGACCCCCGCAGGACGGGATATTATCGTCAACGGCACTACGCCATTTTACGGATACGTAGTTTGCGACCTAACCGCCAAAGTCAGGAAATGGCTTGAGTTCGAGAAGGACTTTACACCTATGCCTGATGGACTTGGATGGTTTCGATGGTTCGGTAACAACAGTCTCTATATGGAGGTTTTGAGTTGGACTAAGCTCCTTCGTGACGCAGAAATGCGAAACAAGATATTCTTCAATAAACTTGGAATAGACTGAAAAGATACGAGCAAAAAAACTAGGGGGGATGTATGGGAACTGCGAGCGACAAGGAAATCAAGGGCGCATGGGTAATCCACCACGGTCGCAAGCTCGTTCTGGATGTGAACGGACCAGCGGAGTTTCCCGCCATCAACGAGGCGGCGAAGGCCGCGACGCTCCTTACGAAGCTCGGCCAAACAAACCAGGCAACCGTCACCAAGCTTGAAGCGCGCGCTATTGCTGTGGCCTCGGGTCTCGATCCCCGGTTGGAGCTGAATGGACTTCTCCAGGTGCTTGAGCGGAAGCGCCTGATCGATCAGTCCAAGGACGACATCTCTATTCTGGGCGTCACGACGCGCGGCTCGCTCGGGCATGCCACCGACATCTACAACGAGGCCGAGCCGAGCACCTACGAAGAAGCGTCAATCACGCTGGCGGAAGTCGCTTCGGAAGCGCCCATCCGGCGCGCCGATGTCTCGCAACGGATCGGCGATACGCACAAGCTCACCAACGCTCAAGTCGGCGATTTTCTCGACCGTGCCGAGGGCATCGGGTTTGTCGATAAGGAAGGTGATGGAAACGACCGGCTGCTGTTCAACGGCAACCTTTTCCGCCGGTCGTCCGTGGTCAAAACCCAGAAGGTACTAACCTCCCTCACCGATGCCGAACAGCGTTTGGTCAGCGAGATCACCGAACAACTATCCAAGAGCGGATGCTTGAGCGTCCAGCACGTTGAGCACGTTCTGTCGAAGCCGCTCTTTGAGAAGCTGGTCGCGGCAGCCGTCTATGATCTCAACGAGGTCACGAACGAGGAAGGCAGCCATGTCTACGTCACTGCGCCCGCCGCCTTTCATAAATTTGTCGATCCGATGGTGGATGATTGCTTCGACATGGCGAAGTCGCTCGTGGCGGCGCTCACCTACGGTATGGTTTCTCGGTCATCCTCCCGAGGCCGGATCACCCAACTTCCTGCACTTGTAGGCAAGCTGATCTCTGGCCGTGAGGTTGGCCCAACGACTTCCATCGGACAGGACTATCGGGTTCTTGAAGTCAACGGCGTCGTCAAGCTCAGGGGAGACGCGAACTACGCCAATCGCTACTATCTGCGGCTGCTCAAGAGGGAGGTAGGGGAGCTTGCGTTGCAGGTGCTCACGCAAGGTAACGCTTATGCCCAATCTCTTGCCGATCTGCCCAGCGCGCCCATGGCGGGATACATCGGACCCGAAGAGAGCCGCACCTCGATTCGTAAGAGCCAATCCCCGTTGAGTAAGCGAGCGACGCGGGATGTGCTAGAGGCCGTTCGCGGCGGGCGGGTGCTGTGATGATCGACAAGGTGCAAACGCCCAAGGGAGCAGTGTTGGAGGAGGTACTGCGCGCCTACTTTTTGCGCGCCGGTTTTTTCGTCGTTCGCGGAGTGCCGTTTCGCTTCGCTGACGAAGAGCTCACTGACGTCGACCTTTGGTTATATGAGCGTCCGACCGGCACCTCTCGGCGGGTGCAGATTTGCGACATCAAATACAAGCAACGCCCAAAGGCAGTTGAGCGCCTCTTTTGGACGAGTGGGCTGGCCGATGCACTCGACGTTGACGGTGCCTATGTTGCAACGACCGATAAGCGTAAAAGTCTACGGTCCGTAGCGGAGAAGCTGGACCTGCAACTGATCGACGGAACAGACATTCAACGCATTCAGAACAGCCAGGCTGTTCTCTATGCGGAGCGAATGGGCGATGAGCAACTGATCGCCGATTTACAGGCAGTTGATAAAGGCTTCCGAAACAAGAACCTCCAGGACGCACGGTTTGATATTCTGTCGGCTCTCTCGGAGGGGTTTGGCGCTCCGTCCGCTGTCAGAGCTTTGGAAGGCTTCTCCCGGTTGGCCACGGCCGCCGTTGCTTACCATCCGGACTCACAGGCTGCTCGCTCGGCTGGCCGCTTGGCCTATCTTGCCGGGGCCATAGCTTGCCAGAGCCTTGATTACGTAAGCGTCGGCGCAGCATTTCGAACAATAGACGAGAGGCGGGACTTGATCCTGCGGGCTGTGCGAATGGGTGCGTTGGGCAATGACGATGGGCAGCAGACGCTTCGCTTGGCTCTGGCGCTGGTCGAAAAATACGCACCCGGTGGCAGGGGAACCGCTATGGCAGTAGAAGCCGGCTTAAAACGAGATTTGGATCAAATCCCTGCTGAGATCGTTGCGGATCAAGCTGTACGGCTCCTAAAATCGGACCAGCTTTTCGTGACCGGGCGAGAGCTTGAAATGGCAAGCTACCACACTGCGCTGCCGACGTTCGACGGCCTCAGCGTCCAAACCAAATCGATGCTAGGAGCACTTCTCGATTATGCCAATGTCGATCGTCAACGATTCGCGAACGCATGGAAATCTAAAGCTGGCGCAACTATCGCATCCGCCCAGGCGATGACTGAACAGGTTGAGAAGGACGCTTCATCGCAAGCCTCTCTTTTCGGAGAGGAATAGCTATTGTCGCAGTGATTGACTTGAGCGGCGCACCACAATCCCTAGTACGAAAGGTGTCTCGATGCGATGTCGCGCAGGCCAAACAGCTAGCCGGTCTATTTAAGAGAGCCATGGAGGGCTATGGAGTGTACGTAGTTCTCATCGCTATCCCGCATGGCCCGCCGAACACCGCCGATTGCCCTCCACAACGCGATGTTACCGCCGATCACCGCACTCGCACCAAGCGACGCTGAGAACCGCCGATTCTACGCTACAGCCCGATATATCTGAAGATCAGCTACGGCAGCAAACGACGCCATCTCGGCGGTTCAATGGATGCTCAGCCATACCAAAATAATTCGGTTAGAGGCGATTGATTGCAGGGAAGTAACCGAGACATTACGATCTAGCTAATAGGCGAGATACTGCCAGAAGATCAGAACGGCGATGGAACCTGCAAGATCAGTACGCCAGCTACGGCACATGCTGCCAGTGTGGGGATCATCCCGACCTTAAACCGCAGCATCGCGATCATCGCTGCTGCCGAAAGAAGTGCAGCCCGCCAGTCGATGGATGCCAGCACCGGCAGGTCCGGTCCCACGCCAAACACCTCGAACGTCCGAACCTCACGGAAGACGACATGCAGCGCGAACCAGATAGCGAGGTTCATCACGACCCCGACCACTGCGGCGGTAATCGCCGAGAGGGCAGCAGAGATTGTCTTGTTCCCTCGCAGTGCCTCGCTATAGGGCCCGCCGACGAAAATGAACATTAACGACGGCGCGAACGTCACCCAAAGGGTGAGCAACGCGCCGAGACTGCCGGCAACGAGCGGATCGAGCGCGCCCGGAGCACGATAGGCCGCGAGGAACCCGACAAATTGCAGGACCAGGATCAGCGGTCCGGGCGTCGTCTCGGCCAAGCCGAGCCCGTCAACCATCTCGCCGGGGGCCAGCCAGCCGAATGTTTCAACGGCCGCTTGCGCGACATAGGCGAGGACGGCATAGGCGCCCCCGAAAGTCACGACCGCCATGGTGGTGAAGAAGGCGCCGATTTGCGTCCAGACGCTTGCCTCCTCCATAATAAGCCAGAGGATAGCGACTGGCGCGAGCCAGGCCGGTATCCAGACCGCCAGCACACCGAGCGAGCGTCTCCATGATGGCGTGGCATGGCCGAGTTCACCTCGCTCGAACATCACGTCGATCACGCCTGCGGGATCGCGCGTCTCGGTGCCAGACCCGTGCCCGCCGGCAGCAAAACGCGCGGGTGCTACGCGGCTGCCGATCCACCCGACAATGCCCGCCATCAGGACGATGATCGGAAACGGAATGCGTAGAACGAATATGCCGACAAAGGCGGCGACGGCGATGACGATCATCGCTCGGTTCTTCAGAGCACGCCGTCCGATCCGCAGAACCGCTTCGACGACGACGGCAAGCACCGCCGCCTTGACGCCGAAAAACACGGCATCGACCAGCGGCAAGTCGCGATAAAGCGTATAGAGGATGCTGAGTGCCAGCATGACGAGCGCGCCGGGCAGCACGAACAGGATGCCGGCGATCAGCCCGCCCAGCGTGCGGTGCATCAGCCAGCCGACATAGGTGGCAAGCTGCTGCGCCTCGGGTCCGGGCAAAAGGATGCAGTAATTGAGAGCGTGCAGGAACCGCTGCTCGCTGATCCAGCGGCGGTCCTCGACCAGTTCCTTGTGCATGAGCGCGATCTGTCCCGCTGGTCCGCCGAAGCTCAATAGGCCAATCCTCGCCCACACCCTGGTCGCCTCCAGAAGCGTCGGGGTTTCAGGCGCGGCAACGGGTGCGTCCGTGGACGTGGTAGTCGTCATGGCCGCCTCCCTCAACCTGTCGTCCGACCGGACGGCCAGTTGTGCGTCTCGTCGGTGGCGTCGCGGCACCAACGATAGAAGGCATCATAGAGAAGAAGACCGGCCTCGAGCTGTTCAAGGTCGTCGCGGAACATGCGGGAGAGGCCAAGCGAAGCCGCAAGGAACCCGGATGCCTGCGGCACGAGGTCGAGCCGCGCGGTGTCGGCCGCGCGCACGATGGTCGCCAATCGGTCGAGCGGTTCGGAGTTCAGCCCAAACTCTTCGATCATGACATCGAAGGTGCAGCGTTCGCCGCGATGGCTCCAGAATGTGTCGTCGATGTCGAACGGAGCCGCATTGAACCGTTCGGCGACTGCCGCCACTTCCGATGCGGCGACGAAGAGGAACACGGCATGGGGATCGACGAAACGGCGGATCAGCCAGGGACAGGCAATGCGATCCACCTTGGGTCGTGTGCGTGTGATCCAGACGGTGCGCCCGGCCTCGTTGCGCGGCGGCAATTTGTCGGTCGTCGTGAGCAACCCGCCAGCGGCCCGCCACGCATCGAAGCCACCCTCAAGGGTCTCGGCCTTGATTCCCTCGTGGCGTAGCCAGGCGGCGACGCCCTGACTGATCTTGAATCCCTGCTGGCAGACGACGACGACATCACGACTGGACAGTTCGGTTGCCCACGTTGTCACCGACCGTGCGTCACGACGCTCAGCGGTTGGCAACAGTCGGGGATCGGTGTCGAAATCTTCGTTCGTACGGACATCGACGATCGTCGGCGCATTCGGCAAGCCGACGAGACGTGAAAGCTGGGATACGGTGATTTCAGTGTTAGACGGCATGGCGTCCAAGCTCCTGTTTTTCGGGAGTTAGGACGCGATCTTTGGGCTGTCGCCTCACGGGGCAATCGCGAATAGCCCCTTGAGCTTTTTATAGGCCAAAATGGCATATGTATTCAAGAGGCTGATCCGCCAAGCTAACTGTCGTAGCAAGAAAAAGCCCAGGGCCCCACTTGTCCAGTGGAGCCCCAGGTGGAGGAGATCATGCAGACGCACATACGGTCTTTAACCTGCCCGTATTGCATCAGCACTCGCTACGCTAACTATCGCCTCATCTCCGAATAGGAACCGGCGGTTCGCAAGGTCATCGTAACATCGGCATCCGTCCGGTTTCGCCAGAACCAGCCATGATTGCCGGTAAAAGCAGCCTCCAATTCGCCTTCCTGCTCAGGGACGCCGCGCCCCTGCTCATAGGAAACCGACTGGCCACCGCCATCGCCGTGCGTATCGTAGTTCACGACTGCGCCGTTGGCTGTCCAGAAGAACCGGGCGCGCTCGCCTTCGGTCATCACAAGCTTGATTTCTGTGCCTTGGCCGGGCGTGAGGATAAAGGACACCTCGTCCCGCCATTCAGAAGCAGGGGCGGCCGCTTGCTCCTGTGGGGCAGGAAGCGCCGCCTGTTCTTGTGCGGGCTGAACTTCGATCAATCCGGCGAGCGGATCGGCGAGTGGCGTTGTAGCGGGAACGCCTGCGGCGATGCCTTGTATCGCCGTCTCGATCCGGTCCAGTCGGGAGACTAGCTCGGCATTGGCACTGGCGGCCATATTCGCCGCATCCTGCGTGGCTTCATCGGCAAGCTGCATCTTGATTTCGCCCATCTGGGTCAGGCCGAGGACGCCGCCGATGCCGGTAGGGTCGACGCCGTACTCGGACGGCAGCACCACGAAGGCGAGAATAGCCGTAGCGGTGATGCTCGCGATCCAGGTGGAGCGCATTAGCTGAGCCGAGGTCGGCAGTTCCGCCCGGCGGGGAAGGTCGGTATTATACATGGGTTATTCCTTTCAGGCCGCCGGAGCGAAGAAGAAGCCGGCAATCTGGTAGCCGGTGAGAACGAAACCAGCGACCATCATCGCGACGTTCATCGTGTAGGCGTGCTTCCAGAAGCTCGGCTTCCAGCGCCAATAGCTGATGACGATCAGGATCGCGGACAGTGCGAGGAGTTGGCCGATCTCGACGCCGACGTTGAAGGCGAGAAGGTTCGGCACCAGGCCGTCCGGCGAAATCTCGTATTCGATGATTTTGGTCGAGAGGCCGAAGCCGTGGAAGAAACCGAAGATCAGCGTCGCAGCCTTGGTGTTGGGCTGGAAGCCGAACCATCGCTGGTACGCCCCCATGTTATCGAGCGCCTTGTAGACGACCGAGAGGCCGATGATGGCGTCGATGATGTAGCTGTTGATGCCGATGTTGAAATAGACGCCCGCCAGCATCGTCGTCGAGTGGCCGATGGCGAACAGGCTGACATAGGTGGCAATGTGCTTCGGCCGATAGAGGAAGAAGATCACGCCGAGCAGGAACAGGATGTGGTCGTAGCCCGTGACCATGTGCTTGGCCCCGAGATAGATGAAGGGGATCAGGTGAACCCCGGTGATTTCCTGAATGTAGCCCTTGTCTCCCTCGGCAATGGCGTGCGCGAAGGCGGGACTGGCGAGCAGCGCCTGTCCGAACAGGACGGCGAGCATGATGAGAGCGATCCGTCCAAGCGCATGGCGTGGCGGCCCCTCGTGAGAAGGTCTTTGCATGAAAACTCCGATAGTCGTCATTGACTGTGGCCGCGTGCGCGACCGCGATCAGGCGAGGACGATCGGTCTCGGCGGACGTTCGAGCCGATAGCTTGTGCCGAGGTGGGCCGTTTGCGGCGGCCGTGGCACCCACGCGGGAACCAGGGCTTGCAGAGCAGACGCTGTGCCGCGCGGCGTAGTGGGCGTTTCGTGCGAATGGTCGGCGGGGTTGTGGCCATGAGAATGACCTGCCGTCCGTTCGTGGTTTTCTCCGTCGTCGTGGCTATGCCCGTGCTCGGCGATCTCCGTTTCGAGCTGGGCGTGCCGTTCGGCTTCGGCGACAGCAAGGGCGATGCGATCGTGGGAAGGGGAGTGCGCGGCGTGGGGCAAAAGCGAGCCGAACGCCATCGCAAAAGCGAGGACGAGGCACAGCATCGCTCTGTTGACCCGGTTCGACATGATTAACGGATACTCACCAAAATCTTAACATTTCTTTGTCGCGTGACGTATTTTGGTTCTCAGACGGCTTGGCACATCCTCTACGGGGGGATAGCATAATAGAATGGATCAGACACCACATCTTCACGAAACGCACCCTCAGATTGTCAAGCGGCTCAAGCGCGCGGATGGTCATCTACGCGGCGTTATCGAGATGATCGAGGCCGGCAGGCCGTGCCTCGACATCGCCCAGCAGCTCCACGCCGTCGAGAAGGCCATCGCGCAGGCCAAGAAGACGTTGATTCAGGACCATCTCGACCATTGCCTTGAGGAAGTGGTCGGACCGCTCGCCCGTGAGCGGCGGCGGTCCATCGACGAGTTCAAGGAAATTGCGAAGTATCTATGATGCTGGCGATCCTCAAAAACCGGACCTATCGCCATCTTTTTCTTGCCCAGGTCATCGCACTGGTCGGGACCGGTCTTGCAACGGTCGCGCTCGGGTTGCTCGCCTTCGATCTGGCGGGCGAGAACGCTGGCGCGGTGCTCGGCACCGCGCTGGCCATCAAGATGATCGCCTATGTGACGGTCGCGCCCATCGCGTCGGCCTTCGCGGAGCGGGTGCCACGCCGCGCCATGCTGGTGGCGCTCGATCTCGTGCGCGCCGCCGTGGCGGTCTTTTTGCCCTTTGTTACCGAAATCTGGCAGGTCTATCTCCTGATCTTCGTGCTCCAATCGGCCTCGGCTGCCTTCACGCCTGCGTTTCAGGCGACGATTCCCGACATCCTGCCCGACGAAAAGGAATATACGCGCGCGCTCTCCCTCTCGCGGTTGGCCTATGACCTCGAAAGCGTCGTCAGTCCCATGCTGGCTGCCGCACTGCTTGCCTTCATCTCCTTCCACGATCTGTTCGGCGGCACAGTGATCGGCTTCCTCGTCTCGGCGGCGCTGGTGGTGTCGGTCGTGCTGCCTAGCCCGAGGCCGTCGCAGCCGCGCGGCATTTATGACCGCACCACGCGCGGCATCCGCATCTATCTGGCGACGCCGCGCCTGCGCGGGCTGCTGGCGATCAACCTCGCCGTCGCATCGGCGGGTGCGCTCGTCATCGTCAATACGGTCGTCTATGTGCAGGCCGTTTTCGGTCTCGACCAACAGGCCATGGCACTGGCGCTTGCCGCCTTCGGTGGGGGCTCGATGGTCGCGGCCCTTGCGTTGCCGAAACTGCTGGAGTCCATCCCCGACCGCACCGCGATGCTGGCGGGTGCGGCATTGCTGGCGACGGGAACGCTGGTTGCCGCCGTGTTGCCCGGCTACGGCTGGCTGCTGCCGCTCTGGTTCGTGCTCGGCATCGGCTATTCGACCGCGCAGACGCCATCGGGCCGACTGCTCCGGCGTTCGGCCAACCCGGAAGATCGGCCGGCTCTGTTCGCCGCGCAGTTCGCGCTATCTCATGCCTGCTGGCTGATCGCCTATCCACTTGCGGGCTGGTCCGGCGCAACGCTCGGTCTGCCGGCGACAGCGATCATTCTCGCCGCCCTAGCAGCCGTCGCTATTTCCATCGGCCTCGCGGTCTGGCCCGCCGATGATCCGGAAATCGTCGAGCATGGCCATGACGAGCTTCCGGCCGACCATCCGCATCTTGGGGAGGCTGGACACGGGCATCGTCATGCCCATGCCTATGTGATCGACGATATGCACCTCGCATGGCCCAGCGAGCGCTGAGCGTGGCGTACGGCATGGTGCGCAAACCACTCCGAGGTTTCTTGCTGCGCGTGAAGGTCACGAACACGGGCCGCGTCATCGCCTTGGCGGCGATCAAGCTGCGGTTTCTCTGATGTGGCAGTTCTACCAACAGCTCGTCGCGCTCCAGCGCGAAATCTATCTCACTTTCGCCGACCGGATCGGATCGTTCGCGGCGACCGGCGACTGGTCTGCGTTGGCCGCCTATCTGCCGATGGGCATCCTGTTCGGAGCAGCGCACGCCCTGACGCCGGGCCACAGCAAGGCGGTGCTCGCCACATATCTCGCCGGGTCCACCGCGTCCGTTCCGCGCGCGCTCGCCACCTCACTTGCGCTCTCGTTCACCCATGTCACGATATCGGTCCTGATCGTGCTTCTGTCTCTCCCGCTGATCCGTTTCGGCTTCGGGGCTGAGGCAGGTCGCGCGCCGGTGCTTGAGCAGATCAGTCGCGGGCTTCTGGCTGCTATCGGTGTCTGGATGATCATCAGAGCGGCTTGGCCAAAACCTCGACAGGCAAACCATGCCAGTCCGGCGTTCGGTGTGATGGCCGGGCTGATACCGTGCCCGCTCACTCTGTTCGTCATGACGTTCGCGGTTTCACGGGGCGTCCCGGAGGCAGGCATAGCTTTTGCCGTGGTGATGATGGCTGGCGTTGCCGCGACGCTATCGGGAGTGGCCCTGGCTTCGGTTACCTTTCGGGGTGGCCTTCTCGCTCTTCTCGGCGCACGCCCACGCCTGATTGTGTCGGTGGGCCGTGCCTTGTTCGGAGCGAGCGGGATTTTTCTTGTCGTCCTGGCGATAACGGACCTCGCCAAATGAGCCCGCCAAGTTGCGATCAGCAAGAAAATGACGAGTACCCGTTCGACTAAACACCGATTTCTTCAATGCGTGGGATCGTTGCATGGGAACGTTGTTGGCGGAAAACTGCTGTGCTTTCAGAAAATTCCGACCAGTGTTCAGGTGTCAATTTGGAGGGCTATAGCGTAGGTGTAGTTCTCAGTTTCATCGGCTTCGGCCCGCCATCCCCGCATCGGTACACTTCCTCAGCGATTGTAGTGGGCTTTCACAGCGCCGCATGCAACGATCGGTGTGTGCTGGCAGTTCATCTCCCACTTCACCCTGTTTGCCTCGTTCAACAAGCCAGGACGGCGCGTGAGCTATCTCAGATTTAAGCTTGGTCAATTGCTGCAGCGCATGTGGTTCTTGCCCGCCGCCTTTTCCCTGGCCGCCGTGCTGACAGTGGTGGTTGCCTATGTACTGGCGCGCTTTGCGCCCGACGAATTGCCGTTCGTTCTGCCGTCAAATGCGGTGCAGTCGATCCTGCAAATCCTGGCGTCTAGCCTACTCACTGTGGCTGTGTTCGCGCTTTCCACGGTGGTTGGGGCGTTCTCAGCGGCCTCAAGTGCCACCACGCCACGCGCCGTTCCGCTGATTGCCGGCGACCTGCAGGCGCAGACTTCAATCTCTGTATTCATCGGGGCGTTTCTTTATTCAATCGTCGGGATCATCGGGCTGTCTGCTGGTCTCTACAGCGACGCAGGCCGGCTTTTCCTGTTTGTCATGACTATTGGCGTGCTGGTGCTGGTGGTGACTTCCCTGATCCGCTGGATCGGCCATATTTCGGCTATTGGTCGCGTCGGACACACGATCGGCGTGGTCGAGGCGGCGACGCGACGCTCGCTTCTCAGCATGAGCGAGCACCCGTTGCTGGATTGCCGACGCCTCGAGGGCGACGCT
>VFQQ010002120.1_pt1 | contig 23958 bp, 27 predicted proteins | sample 3512341 | NCBI WGS metagenome assembly VFQQ01 (sample SAMN10412373, study PRJNA504923) | tailings metagenome | isolation source: Relicate 2 Philex TSF1 revegetated site | place: Philippines: Tuba, Benguet | collected 2017-08-29 | reverse complement strand
TGGGCAAGGCGATGCGCGCCATGGCCGACAATGCCGATCTGGCGCAGGTTTCGGGCATCAACACCAAGCTCATCGTGCGGGTAACCTGGGTCATCGCCGGCGGCCTCGCCGCCATGGCGGGCGTGATGCTGGCGCTCGACGTCAACCTCAAGCCCGACCTCGCCTTCAACATCGTGCTGCCGATCTTTGCCGCGGCGATCGTGGGCGGCCTCGGCCAGTCCTACGGCGCGATTGCGGGCGGCTTCCTGATCGGCTTTGCCGAGACCATTGCGATCTTCAACTGGACGACGCTGCTGCGGCCGCTGCAGGGGATCATTCCGTTCGAGCTGCCGGCGACGTTGGCGATCGTGCCGACCGAGTACAAGCTCACCGTGGCCTTCGTGATCCTCGTGGTGGTGCTGCTCTGGCGACCGACGGGTATCTTCAAGGGAGCCTCGTCATGACGCAGCGCTCCATAATCCTGTTTGTCGGCCTGTTCCTGCTGTTCACCGTCATCGGCTGGGCGCTGGGGGCGGCGAATATCTCGCTGCTGCTGGTGCAGAGCTTTGCCTATGCGCTGATCGCGCTCGGGCTCAACATCCAGTGGGGTTACGGCGGGCTGTTCAACTTCGGCATCATGGGTTTCCTGATGCTGGGCGGGGCGGCGGTGACCTTCGTGTCGTTCCCGATGAATCCCGAGTTCTGGAACTCGGACGGGCCGATGATGCTCGGTCGCGCGCTGATCGCCTTCGCGGCCGGCTGGCTGCTGGTGCTCGGTGTGTCGAAGTCCGACCGGATCGGCATCAAGGGCGGGCTCAAGACGACCCTGACCGTCATCGCCTGGATCGTCGCCTACATCGTCTATCGCAGCCAGATCGATCCGGCGGCGGCCTATATCGAGAAGCTGGGGACCGGCTGGGTCGGCGGCCTCGGGCTGCATCCGGTGCTGGGCTGGCTGTTCGGCGGCGTGCTGGCGGCGGGCGTCGCCTATGTCATCGGCAAGATCTGTCTGGGTCTGCGTACCGATTATCTCGCCATTGCCACCATCGGCATTTCCGAGATCATCCGGGCGCTGCTCAAGAACATGGACTGGCTGACCCGCGGTACGCTCACCGTGTCGCCGATTCCGTGGCCGGTGGACCTGCCGCAGAAGCTGCAGACGCAGGGCGTGGCCATCAACGACTCGTTCGTGCAGGCGCGGGTCGGGTTCCTCGCCATCGTGGTGATCATCGTCGCCGCCGCGTTCTTCCTGGTGCAGCGCGCCTATGGCGGTCCGTGGGGCCGCATGATGCGCTCGATCCGCGACAACCACATCGCCGCAGCCTCGATGGGCAAGAACGTGACGCAGCGTCAGCTCGAGATCTTCATTCTCGGCTCGGTGCTGATGGGCATCGGCGGGGCGATACTCGTCACCTTCGGGCAGATCTACGATCCGGGCTCCTACCAGCCGATCAACCACACGTTCCTCATCTGGGTGATGATCATCGTGGGTGGCGCCGGTAACAACTGGGGTGCGGTGTTCGGCGCGCTGTTGATCTACATCGCCTGGATGGTCTCCGATCCGGTGGCGCAGGCAGTGTTCACCACGATCAGCAGGTGGACGACGGACCTCGGCTGGGGCGCCATTCCGGAAATCCAGTCGCGCGCCAGCCAGATGCGCGTGCTGGTGCTCGGCGTGGTGATCACCATCGCTTTGCGGTTCGCGCCGCGCGGGCTGATTCCGGAAATGGTCAAGCGCAGCAGCTGATAAGCAAAGAAGGGGGGCTGATCGGCCCCCTTTTCGTATGCGCTATGTCCAGATCTGGACGCGATGTTGACATTCGTCCAGTTTCGGCCTATGTCCAAATCCGGATAGAGGTGCCATGATGCCCCGTACCGGATTTGCCGAAGCCCATAAGCCCTTCGCATTCGACGCGCAGCGCACCGATCTCGCGCGCTTTACGCCGGACAACCGGCGGCGGCTGAGCCCGCCGGCGCTGCGGACGTTCCTCGCCATTGCCGATCTCTGGGGGCTCAACGAGGAGGAGCGGCGGCTGGTGCTCGGCTATCCGTCGCGCTCGACCTACCACAACTGGGCCAAGCTGGCCCGTGAGCATGGCAGCTTCATCCTCGATGCGGATGTGCTGACGCGCATCTCGGCGGTGTTCGGCATCCATCAGGCGCTCGGCGTGCTGCATGGCAGCGAGGCGGAGGGCGTGGCGTGGCTGCGTGGACCGCACCAGGCTGTGGTCTTCGGGGGGCGGCCGCCGATGGCGCTGGTCACCAGCGGCACGCAGGATGGGCTGATGATCGTCCGGCGCTTTCTCGATGCGGCGCGCGGGGGGCTCTACATGGCGCCCAATGCGGTCGATGCGGCTTTCGCGCCCTACGGGGACGATGAACTGGTCTTTACGTGACGAAGCTCACCAGCACGCCGCAGCCCAGTCACCGGCTGATCCCGTCGCAATATCCGCCCATCGGGCTTTTCGACACCGTCGCCACCGCGGCCGATCTGGAGGCGGTGATGGAGCTTGCCGGCTGGACCAATGACCGGCTGGTGCCGGAGCGACTGCACCGGCTGCCGCAGAGCGAGTGGGTGCATGGGCGGGCCAATTCCAGCATCGTCCTTGCGGCGTTCCTGCATGTCGCGCCGGGCGGCGGGCGGTTCAACGGGCCGGATCTCGGCGCCTGGTACGCCGCGGCCGAAATCCGCACCGCCGCCGCCGAGGTGGCGCACCATTTGCGGCGCGAGGCGGTGGCGCGGGATGTTCCAGGCATGAAGCGGGTCTATCGGTCATATGTCGCGCGGCTTGCCGGCGAGTTCCGCGATGTGCGCGGCGAGCCCGACCTGCACGATCCGGCAAGCTATGAGGCGAGCCAGGTGTTCGGCGAGGCAGAGCGGGCGATCGGGCGGGACGGCATCGTCTTCGACAGCGTCCGGCACCGGGGCGGGATCAATGCGGTGGCGTTCCGACCGAGCAAGATTCTCGACGTGGTGCAGGCCGAGCATTTCGAGATCAGCGTCGAGGCCGCCGAACGGCGGATCCAGGTCAGGCACCTCGCCGGATAAAGCAAAAGGCCCGGGTCGCCCCGGGCCTTCGCAGTATTCAGACCGTCAGGTCGGTGCTTACTTCACCGGGCCCTTTTCGACGAAGGCGCCATTTTCCCAGACGACTTCGACGATGATGCCGTCGACGTCACCGGCCGCGTCGAAATCGAGCGGGCCACCGGCGCCGTCGTAGTCGATGTCGGTACCGGCCGCGATCAGTTCCTTGGCCTTGGTCCATTCGCCCGGCAGAACCTTCTCGCCCGGAGGCGAAGCGACGTCGCGCAGAGCGGCCGAGAGGCCAGCGCGGTCGGCGGTGCCGTTCTTCTGGATCGCCAGAGCCAGCAGGAAGCCGGCGTCATAAGCCTGCGGCACGTAGGTGCCGGCCGGGTCGATACCGGCTTCGGCAGCGAGCTTGAGGAAGGCGTCGGCCGAAGCACCAGCATAGGCGCCGGCGCGGGTAGCCGTGAAGTTGCCGACATTGGCACCGGCAAGAGCGTCGCCGATCATGCCGTCACCGCCGAAGTAGGAGGTGAAGTTGCCCGATTCATTGGCCTGCTGGAGAATGGTGAGGCCCGAACCGGAGATGTAGGCGAGAACGACGAGGTTCTGCGAACCCGAACCGGCCAGCTGGCCGAGTTCGGCACGGTAGTCGGCCTTGCCGTCTTCGTGCGCGAGGTTGGCAGTCACGGTGCCGCCGAGCTCAGCGTAGTGAGCGGCGAACACGTCGGCGAGACCCTTGCCGTAGTCGTTGTTGACGTAGGTCAGGGCCACGTCCTTGACACCCTTGGCCCAGAGCAGGTCAGCCAGCTTCACGCCCTGGAACGCGTCCGACGGGGTGGTGCGGAAAACGAGATCGTTGTCCTCGAGGGTGGTCAGAACCGGAGCCGAAGCCGACGGCGAGATCTGGACGACGTTGCCCGGGATGCCGGCGGTGGTGGCGGCGCCGACGGTGGCGCCGGTGCAGAAAGCACCAACGAAAGCAGTGACCTGGTCGGTGTTGACCAGCTTGTCGGCGGCCGGACCGGCAACCGACGGATCGCAAGCGGAGTCACCGGTCACGGTGACGATCTTGCCGTCGAGCAGGCCGCCCTGGGCGTTGACCTGGTCGAAGGCGAGCTGGGCGCCGGCAACGATCGGCGGGGCCAGAGATTCGATCGGACCGGTGAGGTCGCCGAGGATGCCGATCTTGACGTCGGCGGCCAGCGCCGGAGCGGCAAGACCGAGGACCGACGCGGCAACCGCGAGGCCGAGGAGTTTCTTGTTCACGTTCAATGTTCCCTCTGCAAGAGCTGCGCCGACCGCGCTCCTTGGTCCGGAGCGTCTGAAGGTGCCTGCGCAGCAGCGTTTTGGGGGCACAACCCATGCCCCGCTGGGGGCGATATTGCATATTTGCGAAGCGGGAGTCATCCGGTTTTGATCGGACGGTCAAAGCGTCCGGTTTGTTGCTTAACCGTGGCCGGGCTATAGACTTCCGGTGATTTCACACTTCTGCCGGAACCACGCGCCGATGCTTGTCCGCCTGCTGCCGCATCTCGCCCTTCTCGTGATGGTTTCTGCCGGCGGCGCGCTGGCGCAGGAAAACTCGGTGGAAGTGCTGCCGGTGCCCCAGGGCGCGTCGAGCGGCGAGACGATGCCGGCAGCGCCGGCCGATGCCGAGGCGCCGGTCGATCCAGCCGAGCCGGTAGCCGCGCCACCCCCGCCGCCCTGCGGTACGCAGCCGATCACCATTGCCCGTATGCAATGGCCGAGCTCAGCCATCCTCGCGGAAATCCACGCCCGGCTGCTCAAGGCGCATTTCGGCTGCGACGTCCGGGTGCAGGAAAGCGACATGGCCTCGGCCGGCTCGTCGATGGGCACGACCGGGCAGCCGGCTGTCGTCCCCGAGATGTGGATCACGCGCATCGCCGACATCTGGAATGCGGCGACCAAGGCGCAGAAGGTCCGCCAGGCCGGCAACAGCTACGCGGAGGCGACATTCGAGGGCTGGTTCGTGCCCGACTACGCGGCAGCGCAATGGCCCGAGGTGACGACCATCGAGGGGCTCAAGGCGCATGCCCGCGACTTTGCCGTCGGCGGCGCGACCAAGGGACGGTTCGTGTCCTGCCCGGTCGACTGGGGCTGTTCGGTGGTCAATCGCAACATGCTCAGGGCCGCCGGCCTCGACGGGCTGTTCGAGGTCGTCGAGCCGGCCAACCGGTTCGAGCTCGATACGCTGATCGCCGAGGCGGTGAGCCGTAAGGAGCCGATCCTTTTCTACTATTGGCAGCCCAATGCCATTCTGTCGCAGTTCGCCTTCAAAGGCGTGGACCTGGGCCCCTACAACAAGGACAATTTCGTCTGCCTGGGCCGGACGGGTTGCGGCGGTCCGCTGCCCACGGGCTTCGCGCCCGATCCGGTGATCATCGCGCTGTCCGAATGGGTGTTCCTCGATGCGCCGCAGGTGGCGGCCTATTTCGGCCGGGCGCGTCTGCCGCTCGCCGAGATGAACGCCATGCTGCAGGCGCTCAGCGACGGCGGCACGCCCGAGCAGATCGCCGACAGCTTCGTGGCGACCCGCGAAGAGGTCTGGCGTCCATGGCTGGGAACAATCGCAAACCCCGTGGGAACCACAGCGCCCTGATCGAAGTTATGGAAACTTATCCAGAATTGTCGATGGCTTAACCTTTGTTGTTCGGGTTTTCCGGCAGGCGTTTTAGCCAACTCAGCACGTTACCTCCGGCGGAAATCTCTCCGCGGGGAACTGGAGCTGAGAGTGGCCCGCGAGACCGACGCACTGATCCGCAAACTCGAGAGTGTAGGCACGCTGACCAACAAGCAGCGCGCTGCCATCGAGGCCCTGCCGGTCCAGGTCGCCAGCCTCCGCAAAGGGCAGGACGCGGTGGTCGAAGGCGAGACCGTGACGCGCTGCGTCTTGCTGCTCGACGGCTTCATGCACCGCTACAAGGCGCTGGAAGACGGGCGACGGCAGATTTTCGCCTTTCACACGCCCGGCGACGTGCCTGACCTCCACAGTCTCAACATCAGCCATATCGACCATTCGATTGCCGCCACCGGCGACTGCACGGTCGGCTACATCCCGCATCCGGCGCTGCGCGAGGCCTTCGCCGAGACCGCGGGGCTGGTCGATGTGTTCTGGCGGGTGACGCTGATCGAGGGTGCCATCTTCCGGAACTGGATGCTGTCGATGGGCCGGCGGGATTCGGTGGCGCAAATGGCGCATCTCTTCTGCGAACTCTATGCGCGCCTCAAGGCGGTGGGGCTGGCCGAGGGCAATGCCTTCCTCGTGCCGCTGATCCAGGAAGAACTGGCCGACGCAATGGGGATTTCCACCGTCCACGCCAACCGGGTGCTGCAGCAGCTGCGGCGGCGCGGGCTGGTGACGTTCGATACCAAGCTGGTGCAGATCCCGGACTGGGCGGCGCTGAGGGCCTTCGCCGAGTTCGACCCGAGCTATTTGCATCTGCGCCAGGCATAAACCCGACGCTAACCCTGCGGGACAAAATCCCTGTCATTGTCATCAGACCGTCATCTGCGTTGCTGCTGTAAGCGGCTGATATCGCTTGTGTTTCTGGGGTCTGCCTTCAAGGTCGGTTAAGGTCTGGCGTGCTAGCTCGTGGCGGCTAAGTCAGGGGCGACGGATGCAAAGCAGGGACTCCCTTTTCAGTGTGCTGCGGCTTTACCGCGTCATCGCCATCGGCGTGGTGGCGCTGGTCGTGGCGACTGTCATCGCGGGTACCGTGGTGACCTGGGACCTGTTCACGCCGAAATATCCGGTGATCATCGTGTTTGCGGTCGCCTGCGCGGCGACGACCTGCATCGTGGCGCTGCTGGCCTTCGGTCACCGCGTGCTGCGGACCCGGCTCGGGGCCATTTACGACGAGCGCACCCGGATGCTGGCGATGGCGCATCGCGATGCGCTGACCGGGGCTTTCTCGCGCTCCTATTTCCTCACGCTGCTACGCGAGGACGTGAAGCATGAGCCGGATGTGTCGATCGGCTACATGCAGATCGACATGGATCATCTCAAGGTGCTCAACGATGGCGGTGGCCATGCGGCGGGCGACCAGGCGCTGGTGCATCTGACCGAGACCGTAGCCCGCATCCTGCCGGGGGCGGTGCTAGGGCGACTGGGCGGCGACGAATTCGGCATCGCGATCCGGGCCATCGAGAACAAGGCGGCGCTGCGGCGGCTGGGCGACCAGATCCTGCGTGAGCTGGGCGAACCGATCCAGATCGGCGGCCGGCCGGTGCGCCTGTCGGCCACTATCGGGGTGGCGCTGGCGCCGCAGGATGCGCAGAATGTCGACCAGCTGATCTCCAAGGCGGACCTCGCGCTCTACAAGGGCAAGCGCAGCGGCCGGCATGTCACGGTGGCGTTCGAAGAGGACATGCTGGTCGACGAGCGCCACAAGCGCTTCATCGAGCGCGACCTGCGCGCCGCGATCCTGCTCAACGAGCTCGACCTCCACTATCAGCCGATCTTCGCCAATGACGGCCAGACCATCAAAAGTTACGAGTCGCTGGTGCGCTGGCAGCATTCGGTGCGCGGCACCATCATGCCCAGCGATTTTATCCCCATCGCGGAGGAAAGCGACCTCATCGACAAGCTGGGCGACTGGGTGCTGCGCCGAGCCTGCCTCGATTTCGCGGCGCTGGGCGCGCCGGCCGTCGGCATCAATGTCTCGGCGGTGCAGCTTCGGCGGCCAGATTTCGCCGAGCGGTTCATCGCCATCCTCAAGGAAACCGGGGTCGCGGGCAGCGCGCTGATCGTGGAGATCACCGAAACCGTGCCGATGCAGGCCGGAACGGTGGAACTGAGCAATCTCACCACGCTGCGCGAGGTCGGGGTGCGGGTGGCGGTGGACGATTTCGGCGCCGGCTATGCCAGCCTCGAATATCTGCGAGGTTTCAACTTCGACATCATCAAGATCGACCGCACCTACGTGGCCAACCTGCCGGGCCGCCGGGCCGACGCGCTGATCGTTTCGGCGATCTGCAAGATCGCGCGGTCGCTGCAGGTCGAAGTGGTCGCCGAAGGCATCGAGACCGAGGCACAGATGCGGTTCCTGCAGCGCAACGGCTGTTCGGGCCTGCAGGGCTATCTGCTCGGCCGGCCGCAGCCTCTGCAATCGCGGCTGACCGTCGCCAAGCCGTTGGCCAGTGCCGCCTAAAGGCTGAGGCCTAAGGGCGGAGTTGCTTAAGCCTTCGCGCCGTTGGTATAGAGTCTCCCGGGAAGCCCAGCTGGGCCGGTACGGGAGTAGTGGATTTGGAACTGAAGCGGATCAACGAGCACGTCAGCGTCTCTCCGCAGATCAGCCCGGACGACGTGGCGGCGATCAAGGCCGCCGGTTTCGTCGCCATCGTCAATAATCGCCCCGACGGGGAATCGCCCGATCAGCCGCCCAGCGCGGTGATCGAACAGGCGGCCCATGATGCCGGTCTCGCCTACCATCACATTCCGCTCGGCCGCGAAGGGGTGACCCCCGAGATGGTCGAGGAGACGAAATCGGTGCTCGAGGGGAGCGCCGGTCCCGTGTTCTGCTACTGCCGGTCGGGGACGCGCTCGACCACGCTCTGGGCGCTGAGCCAGGCAGGCAAGCAGCCGGCAGCCGAGATCATTTCGGCGGCAGCCAACGCGGGCTACGACATGTCCCACCTCGCGGGACATCTGAGCCAGAAGTAGGGAGCCTGAAGGCTCCCTTTTGCATTTGTTAGGCCGGTGCGTCGCAGACGCGCCTCGTCCCCTCCTGCTCGGGTAAAATCGATGCCGATCAAGAAAATCCTCGTCGCCAACCGCAGCGAAATCGCGATCCGCGTGTTCCGCGCCGCCAACGAGCTCAATATCAAGACCGTCGCCTGCTATGCCGAAGAGGACAAGCTGGCGCTGCACCGCTTCAAGGCCGACGAGGCCTATCTGATCGGCAAGGGCAAGGGCCCGGTCGAAGCCTACCTGCAGATCGACGAGTATATCCGCGTCGCCCGCATTTCCGGCGCCGACGCCATCCACCCGGGCTATGGCCTGCTTTCGGAGAGCCCAGAATTCGCCGATGCCTGCGAGGATGCCGGGATCATCTTCATCGGCCCGCGCGCGCAGACCATGCGCGACCTGGGCAACAAGGTCGCCGCCCGCAACATGGCGATCAAGTCGAATGTGCCGGTGGTGCCGGCCACCGACGCGCTGCCCGACGACATGGAGGCGGTCAAGACCATGGCCGCCGAGATCGGCTATCCGCTGATGCTCAAGGCCAGCTGGGGCGGCGGTGGCCGCGGCATGCGCCGCATCATGGACGAGACGACGCTGGTCGCCGAAGTTTCCGAAGGCAAGCGCGAGGCCAAGGCGGCGTTCGGCAAGGACGAGATGTATCTCGAAAAGCTGATCGAGCGCGCCCGGCACGTCGAAGTGCAACTCGTCGGCGACGATCACGGCAACCTGGTGCACCTGTTCGAGCGCGACTGCTCGGTGCAACGGCGTAACCAGAAGGTGGTGGAGCGGGCTCCGGCCCCGTATCTCAGCCAGCAGGTGCGCGACGACCTGACCGCCTCGGCCATCCGGCTGGGCAATGCCGCGAACTACCGCGGCGCCGGCACGGTGGAGTTCCTGCTCGATGCCGATACGGACAAGTTCTACTTCATCGAAGTGAACCCGCGCATCCAGGTCGAGCATACGGTGACCGAAGTCGTCACCGGTATCGACATCGTCAAGGCGCAGATCCGGCTGCTCGAGGGCGCGGTGATCGGGACGCCGGAATCGGGTGTGCCCAAGCAGGAAGACATCCGGCTCAACGGCAATGCCATCCAGTGCCGCGTGACCACCGAGGACCCGGAACAGAACTTCATCCCGGACTATGGCCGCATCACCGCCTATCGCGAGGCGACCGGCTTCGGCGTGCGCCTCGACGGGGGCACAGCCTATTCGGGCGCGGTGGTGACCCGCTACTACGACCCGCTCTTGGAAAAGATCACCTGCTGGGCCCCGAGCGCGCCGGAGGCGATCGCCCGCATGCATCGCGCGCTGCGCGAGTTCCGCATCCGCGGCGTGGCGACCAACCTCGCCTTCCTCGAAAACATCATCACGCACCCGGACTTCATTGAGAACCGCTACACGACGCGCTTCATCGACACGACTCCGGCGCTGTTCGACTTCAAGCAGCGGCAGGACCGCGCGACCAAGCTCCTGACCTACATCGCCGACGTCACGGTCAACGGGCATCCGGAAGTGCGCGACCGCCCGCGTCCGCCGGCCGATGCGCTCGAGCCGATGGTGCCGGATTATCCGCCGCTGATGCTGGTCGAGGGCAGCCGGCAAGTGCTGGACCGCGAGGGCCCGAAGGGCCTGGCGCGATGGATGAAGGCGCAAAAGCAGGTGCTGTTCACCGACACGACGATGCGCGACGCGCACCAGTCGCTGCTGGCGACGCGCATGCGTTCGTTCGACATCACCCGCATCGCGCAGGCCTATAGCCGCGGGCTGCCGAACCTGTTCTCGCTCGAATGCTGGGGCGGGGCGACCTTCGACGTCTCGATGCGCTTCCTCAACGAGGACCCGTGGGAGCGTCTGGCTGCCGTGCGCGAAGGCGCGCCGAACATCCTGACGCAGATGCTGCTGCGCGGCTCCAATGGCGTGGGTTACAGCAACTACCCGGACAATGTGGTCAAGTTCTTCGTCCGCCAGGCGGCCAAGGGCGGCGTCGACGTGTTCCGCATCTTCGACAGCCTCAACTGGGTCGAGAACATGCGTGTCTCGATCGAGGCGGTGGCGGAAGCCGACAAGGTGGCCGAAGGCGCCATCTGCTACACCGGCGACATGCTGGACCCCAACCGCGCCAAGTATGACCTCAAATACTACGTGAAGCTCGCCAAGGACCTCGAAGCCGCTGGCGCGCATGTGCTGGGCCTCAAGGACATGGCGGGGCTCCTGAAGCCGCAGGCGGCCAGGAAGCTCATCGAGACGCTAAAGCAGGAAATCGGCCTGCCGATCCATCTCCACACCCACGACACGTCGGGCGCTGCCGCCGCGACCATCATGGCGGCGGTGGATGCCGGCGTGGATGCGGTCGACGCCGCGATGGATGCGCTGTCGGGCACGACCTCGCAGCCGACGCTGGGTTCGCTCGCCGCCGCGCTCAAGGATGGGCCGCGCGATCCGGGCCTCGACGGCAAGGTGATCCGCGAGATTTCGTTCTATTGGGAAGCGGTGCGCCAGCAGTACCGCGCCTTCGAGAGCGACCTCAAGGGCGGCGCCTCGGAAGTCTACCTGCACGAAATGCCGGGCGGGCAGTTCACCAATCTCAAGGAGCAGGCGCGCTCGCTCGGGCTTGAAAGCCGCTGGCATCAGGTGGCGCAAACTTATGCGGACGTGAACCAGATGTTCGGCGACATCGTCAAGGTGACGCCGTCGTCCAAGGTGGTGGGCGACATGGCACTGGCCATGGTGTCGGCCGGCCTGACCCGCGCCGATGTCGAAGACCCGTCGCGTGATGTGGCCTTCCCGGACTCGGTGGTGGGCTTCTTTGCCGGCGATCTGGGCCAGCCGCCGGGTGGTTTCCCGCCGGCGCTGCAGAAGAAGGTGCTCAAGGGCAAGACGGCGCTCACCGAGCGGCCGGGCTCCTACCTGAAGGACGTCGACCTCGAAGAAGAGCGCAAGAAGGCCGCCGAGGCCACCGGCGTCGAGATGGACGACCTCCGTCTCGCCTCGTACCTGATGTACCCGAAAGTGTTTTCGGACTTCGCCAAGACGCAGGACAAATACGGCCCGACCGAAGTGCTGCCCACGCCGGTCTATTTCTACGGTCTCAAGGAAGGCGAGGAAATCCTCGTCGATATCGAGAAGGGCAAGACGCTGGTCCTGACCTATCAGGGCCGCTCGCCGACCAATGAGAAGGGCCAGGTCCGCGTGTTCTTCGACCTCAACGGTCAGCCGCGCACCATCACGGTGCCTGACCGGTTGAAGGTGGGCGAGGTGCAGGTCCGCGCCAAGGCGGCGCTGGGCGACCCCAAGCAGGTCGGCGCGCCGATGCCGGGCGTCATATCGGGGCTGGGCGTCAAGGTCGGCGACAAGGTCTTTGCCGGCGACGTGCTGCTCTCGATCGAAGCCATGAAGATGGAAACCGCGATCCATGCGGAAGCCGATGGCACGGTGGCGGAAGTCACGGTGAAACCGGGCGACCAGATCGACGCCAAGGATCTGCTGGTCCGGTTCGAATAGTCAGATTTCCGCGCTCATTGCCTTGGCGATGGTGCGGAAGTCGTTCTCGCCGATCTCGAAGAGGCCGAACCGCATCTGGTATCCCCAGTTGCGGTTGCCTCGCGTGAAATCGAGCTGGTCGAGCAGGGGTGCGATCGGGGCTTCGGTGGCGTCCGCATAGTCGACATTGCGGCGCCACGGGGTGAAGTCACCGCCCATTTCGCCGACATAGATGTCCTCGTCGCGCACCCGGCCGATGGTCGTGAAGGCCTGCAGCTTGTCCTTGCCACCGAGGGTTTCAGTCGGAGAGTAGTAGACGACCCCGTCGCCGGCGCGGATGCGCTGCAGCGGCGCCTTCTTGCCGTGGTTGACCTGCATGAAGCCGGCCTTGCCCTTGCGAGCATGGTTGGCCGAGGCGACGGCGATCCAGTATTTGTGCGTGGTCATCATTGGTCTCCTTGACGAAGACCCTAACGCGAGACGCTGCCAGAAACTGGCAGCGGTCACATCCGCCGGTAGGTGGTCTCGATCACGTCGTCGCCGGCGCGGCCACGGGGCCGGACGGGCGCCGGCTGCGGCAGCATCGAGACGATCCAGCTCACCAGCATCGGGATGATGACGAAATCGTCGAGCCAGCCGACGACCGGAATGATGTCGGGGATCAGGTCGATCGGGCTCAACAGATAGAGCGGCACCAGCAGCATCAAAGCCTTCAGGTGCATCGGGGTCTCCGGAGCGCGGAAGGCGCACCAGAGCTGGCCGAGCTCGGTACGGAACTGCAGGAAACGGTTGAGCAGGGTGAAGGATCTTTGTGCCATGTCCAAGGACATGGGGACCGGCTGCCGAAGCTTCAAGTGTCCGACGTCATTCCAGCAGGCCTCATCCCGAGCCTGTTAACGGCAGACCTGCCGGTGGCTGGGTTCAACGCCGGTCAACTTGCCGGCTTCGTCGGCGGTCCAGGTGACCTCGAAGAAGTCGGAGCAGGGCGAGCCGGCCAGTTCGATGCGGTAGTGCAGCGGTTGCGGCATGACGAAGCCCCAGTCGACGAACTGTTTGTTGAGATCGGCGGCCGGCGAGCCGACAGGAAAGCGCGTATTGACGCGTTCGGCCCAGGTGGCGGCGATTTCCGGCGCCGTAGCCGGCAGGTTGTCGATGATCTCAGGGCGGGGCGGGAAGGCCAGCCAGATGAAGATGGCGAACATGATGATGGTCACGACGGGCGCGCCGGCCGTCCGCAGCCAGCGGCTCGAAATGATCCGCGCGACGAGATCGTTCACGCCAGCACGCCCCTGTCGCGCAGCAGCTTGACGATGGCCATGGCATGGCCGTGGCCGAGCTTGTAATCGGCTTTCAGCCAGTCGGTGACCGGCGTCGCCTTGGTGTCGGCGGCAAAACCCTTGGCCTTGAACAGGCTGATCCACTGGTCCGGCGTCACGCCGGTCTGCTTTTCGATATTGTCGAGATAGGCCTGAAAGGTCATGGGTGAACCGGCTCCTCGCCCGGTCACGAGATCGTAACATTGCGCGCAGAGGTTCAAAGCCTTATTTGCTGGTCGCAGCAAGGTGGTGAACGATGAGCGTTGCGGAGCGCAGGAAGTCGGTCGGGGTCAATGTCGGTGGCGTGATGGTGGGCGGTGGCGCCCCGATCGTCGTCCAATCGATGACCAATACGGATACGGCCGATATCGAGGCGACCGTCAAACAGGTGGGCCAGCTCTGGCGCGCCGGCTCGGAACTCGTGCGCATCACCGTCGACCGCGACGAGGCGGCCGCTGCGGTGCCGCATATCCGCGACCGGCTCGCTGCCAGCGGCATCAACGTGCCGCTGATCGGCGACTTCCATTATATCGGCCACAAGCTGCTCACCGACCATCCGGCCTGCGCCGAGGCTTTGGCGAAGTATCGCATCAATCCGGGCAATGTCGGTTTCAAGTCGAAGCGCGACACGCAGTTCGCCACGCTGATCGAACTTGCGATGAAGTACGACAAGCCGGTGCGCATCGGGGTGAACTGGGGTTCGCTCGACGAGGAACTGCTGACCAAGCTGATGGACGAGAACTCCGCTTCGGCGACGCCGGTTTCGGCCGCTGCCGTGCAGCGCGAGGCGATCATCCAGTCGGCGCTGCTCTCGGCCCAGCGGGCGGAAGAGCTGGGGCTGGGCCGCGATCACATCCTGCTCTCGACCAAGGTTTCGGACGTCCAGCACCTGATCGCGGTCTACCAGGACCTTGCGGCGCGCTGCGACTATGCGCTGCATCTCGGCCTCACCGAGGCGGGCATGGGTTCCAAGGGCATCGTGGCGTCGTCGGCCGCCATGGGCATCCTGCTGCAGCAGGGCATCGGCGACACCATCCGCGTGTCGCTGACGCCCGAGCCGGGCGGCGACCGCACGCAGGAAGTGCGGGTGGCGCAGGAGCTGTTGCAGACCATGGGCTTCCGGCAGTTCCTGCCGGTCGTCGCGGCCTGCCCGGGTTGCGGCCGCACCACGAGCCAGACCTTCCAGGTGTTGGCCAAGGAAATCCAGGACCATCTGACCAGCTCGATGCCGGAGTGGAAAGAACGCTATCCGGGCGTCGAGGCCCTGTCGGTCGCCGTCATGGGTTGCATCGTCAACGGCCCGGGCGAGAGCAAGCATGCCGATATTGGCATTTCGCTCCCGGGCACGGGCGAAACCCCGGCCGCGCCGGTGTTCATCGAGGGCCAGAAGGTCGCGACGCTGCGCGGCGCCGATGTCGCCGACCAGTTCAAGGTGATGGTCGCCGATTATATCGAGCAGCGCTTCGGCGCGGGGAAAGCCGCGGCGGAGTAGATTGACGCCGCGCACGCCGCGTGACCAGATTTCCCCGGGGCGAGAACAGGGGACTTTCATGGTTACGGGTGCCATTACCGCGCTCATCGTGGTCGGGATTATCTATCTCTATGTGATGATGCGGCCGGTGCCGCCGATCGAGACCAATTTCGGCGACCGCAAGGTGAGCTTCACCACCGCCGTTGCGGCGTCGGATGTCTTCCGCATCGTCGAGAATGTCGGGCCGAGCGACAGCTACAAGATGGGCCGGTCGGATTCCGGGCGCGGTCGCGTCATCCTGCAGGACGGGATGAGCTGGACCAGTTTCGGCTTCTACTACCCGGTCGACATCGCGCCGGGCGCCAATGGCGAGACGCAGGTAACGGTCGGCATCAAGTCGAAATACCCGCTGCAGTTCGGGCCGCTGGTCAAGAAGCAGCAGGAAACGGCCAACCAGAGAATGGCGGATTTCCTGAAGTCGCGGATCGAGGCGAAGGCCGTCACGGCCTGAGCAGCGGCTCGTATTTGAGGCGGGTCTTTTCGCGGATCGGGGTGCGGAGTACGCGTTCCATCAGCTCGCGGGGGCGTTCGCGCATGCCGTCTGTGGCCATCAGCTCGCTGACGGTGACGCGCTCGCCCGCGAAGGGCAGGTAGGCGACGGCCATGCCGGCTTCCACCGCACCGCCGGCCAGCACGCGCATATAGGCGCCGGGGCGCAGGGCCCTGGCGAAGCGCTTGACCCAGCGCGGGTCGCCCATCTTGCGGCCCAACGTGGCGCAGGGCGTGCGGTGATAGGTGACTTCGAGCAGCACCTCGCCGATCTGCAGTCGGTCGCCGATGCTCAGCGTATCACCGTCGAGGCCGCCAATGGTGAGGTTCTCGCCGAAAATGCCGGGCGGAAAGGGCTGGCCGACTTCACTGGTCCACCAGTCATAATCGGACTGCAGGTAGATGTAGACGGCCTGGTCGACGCCGCCATGATGCTTGCGGTCGAGCACGGCATCGCCGAGGACGCCCATATCGTCGATCATCACCGGACCGGTGCGGGGCAGCTTGACGATGCCGGTGGGCGTGGCGCTGCCGGGCAGGATCTCGGGCGAACCGACATTGACCGACAGCAGCGTAGGCATCAGGTCTCCCGCGTCGCAAAGAAGCGCGCCGTGGCGCGGAGGCCATCGGCTTCGGGGCCAAAGGGCGTTAGCGCCGTCAGCGCATCGTGCACCAGTTCGCCGAGGCGGCGTTGCGCGGCTTCGACGCCGATCAGCGCCACCAGCGTCTGCTTGCCGGCGCCGGCATCCTTGCCGGTGGCCTTGCCCATCTGGGCGGCGGTGGCGGTGACGTCGAGGATGTCGTCGGCGAGCTGGAAGGCGGCGCCGGCCTTTTCGGCATAGACGGTGAGGTCGGCGAGCTGGTTCTCGCCGGTGCCGCCGATGGTGGCGCCCATCAGCACGGCGGCGCGGATCAGGGCGCCGGTCTTCATGGCCTGCATCTGGGCGATGCCGCGATCGTTGAGGCGGCTGGTTTCGCCCTCGATGTCGCGCATCTGGCCGCCGACCATGCCGCCGGCGCCGGCGCCCGAGGCGAGCAAGGCGACAAGGCGGGTGCGGATGGTCGCGTCGGCGTGGCCGACAGCGGCCAGCAGCTGGAACGCATGGGTCAGCAGGGCGTCGCCGGCGAGGATGGCGGTCGCCTCGTCATAGGCCTTGTGCACCGTGGGCTGGCCGCGGCGCAGGTCGTCGTCGTCCATGGCCGGGAGGTCGTCGTGGACCAGCGAATAGCAGTGGATCATTTCGACCGCGAGACCGGCGGGCAGGGTGACTTCGGCCGAAATCCCGAAGGTCGCGGCGGCCTGCCGCACCAGCAGCGGCCTCAGGCGCTTGCCGCCGTTGAGGCTGCCATGGCGCATGGCGGCGACCAGCCGGTCGGGGGGCACGCCAGGGCCGAACAGGATTTCGGACTTGAGATAGCGGTCGAGTTCGCGCTCGATGTCGGCGGCGCTTTCCTTGAGTTCGGCGTCGAAGTCGTACATCAGGCCAGAGAGCTTCCGGATTTTCACATGCCGCCACGGCATGTATCCCGGAATTTCGGGATCCGCCAAGGGGATGACACAGGCACGATGAGCGAAGGCGGTGAGGCAAAGCCCAGGAAACGGCGGAAGCGCCGTGGTTTTGCGCGTGCCGTTCGCGTCGTGCTGCTGGTTCTGGCCGTGCTGGTCGCCATCCCGGTGGTGCTGACGCCGGTCTATCTGTTCGTCGATCCGGTGTCGGTGCCCATGCTCGAGCGGTACGCCACCGGCCGCCCGGTGACGCGCGAATGGCGGCCGATCGGGCAGATTTCCGATCGGCTCAAGGCTGCGGTGATCATGTCCGAGGACGGGCAGTTCTGCCGCCACTGGGGCGTCGATTTCCGCGCGCTGAGCGACGAAATCGAGCTGATGCTGGCCGGCAAGGCGTTCCGGGGCGCCTCGACCATCACCATGCAGGTGGCACGCAACCTGTTCCTCACCAACCAGGCCAATATCGTGCGCAAGGCGCTGGAAGTACCGCTGGCGCTCTATATCGACCTGATCATGCCCAAGCGGCGGATCATGGAAATCTACCTCAACATCGCCGAATGGGGGCCCGGCGGGCAGTTCGGCATCGAGGCGGGGGCCAGGGCGGCGTTCGGGACCGATGCCGATGCGCTGAGCTGGGATCGCGCCAGTCTGCTGGCCGTCGCGCTGCCTAATCCCATCGTGCGCAAGCCGGCGCGGCCGACCACCGGGCTGAGGCGGATTGCCGCCATTGTCCAGGCGCGGGCCATCCAGTATGGCCAACGGGCCAGTTGTGTGGGGGAAAGTGACAAACTGGCCCTGCAATAGGGACTAGCCAGAGCTTTGTGCTTTCTGTATAGAGGCCCGCAATTCCCGACAGACCCCGTCTGTTGACCGCCCGCATGGGCGAAACCGATATTACGGAGTAACGACCATGGCAGTGCCAAAACGCAAGACCTCGCCGATGAAGCGCGGCTTCCGCCGCTCGCACGACGGCCTCGCCGCCCCGGCCTATGTCGAGGACAAGGATTCGGGTGAGCTGCGTCGTCCGCACCACGTCGATCTGAAGACCGGCATGTATCGCGGCCGTCAGGTTCTGGCGCCGAAGAACTAAGTCGAGCCAAGCTCACTTGCGCGATTACTGAATGATTTGACGGCCAGTCCCTCGCGGGGCTGGCCGTTTCCCTTTTCCGGCGGAGATTTGTGCAATGGGCACGCGCGTAGAATCTGACTCGATGGGCACGATCAATGTGCCGAGCGAAAAGTATTACGGCGCGCAGACCGCCCGCAGCCTCGCCAATTTCGATATCGGCGGCGAAAAGATGCCGGTCGAGATCATCCGGGCCTTCGGCATCCTCAAGAAGGCGGCGGCACTGGCCAACCACAAGCTCGGCCTGCTCGACGAAGCCACGCGCGATCTGATCGTGACGGCCGCCGACGAAGTGATCGCCGGCAAGCTCAAGGATCATTTTCCGCTGGTGGTGTGGCAGACCGGGTCGGGCACCCAGTCGAACATGAACGTCAACGAGGTGATCTCGAACCGCGGCATCGAACTGGCCGGCGGCACCATGGGCAGCAAAAAGCCCGTGCACCCGAACGATCACGTCAACATGAGCCAGTCGTCGAACGACACCTATCCGACGGCCATGCACATCGCGGCGGTCGAAGCGGTGCAGAACTACCTCGTCGAGCGCGTCATGCTGCTGCGCAACACGCTGGACGCGAAGTCGAAGCAGTTCATGGATGTGGTCAAGATCGGCCGTACGCACCTGCAGGACGCTACCCCGCTGACGCTGGGGCAGGAAATGAGCGGATGGGTCGCCCAGCTCGATCTGGCGCTCAAGGCGATCCAGGCCACCATGCCGCAGATGTACGAACTGGCGCTGGGCGGCACCGCCGTCGGCACCGGCCTCAACGCGCATCCGAAATATGCCGTGGCCGTGGCCGAAGAGATCGCCAGGCTCACCGGCCAGCCGTTCGTCACGGCGCCGAACAAGTATGCGGTGATGGCCGGTCACGATGCCTTTGTCGGCACGTCCGGGGCACTGAAGCAGCTCGCCGCGGCGCTGATGAAGATCGCCAATGACGTGCGCTGGCTCGCTTCCGGTCCGCGTTCGGGTCTCGGCGAACTCACCATCCCGGAAAACGAGCCGGGTTCGTCGATCATGCCGGGCAAGGTCAACCCGACCCAGGCGGAAGCGACCACGATGGTCGCCGTGCAGGTAATGGGTAATGACGCGGCCATCGGCTTTGCCGCCAGCCAGGGCAATTTCGAGCTCAACGTCTTCAAGCCGGTGATCGCCTACAACTTTCTGCAGTCGGTCCGGCTCCTCGCCGACGCGGCCAAGAGTTTTAACGACCACTGCGCGGTCGGCATCGAGCCCGACAAGGCGCGCATCAAGCAACTGGTCGATCAGTCGCTGATGCTGGTGACGGCGCTCAACCGCAAGATCGGCTACGACAACGCCGCCAAGATCGCCAAGAACGCCCACAAGAAGGGCACGACCCTCAAGGAGTCTGCAATCGAACTGGGCCTGCTGACGGCCGAAGAGTTCGACGCCGAAGTGAAGCCCGAAAACATGGTCGGCACCCTCAAGGTGTAACGCATGACCAGCTGTCTGCCCGGCGTCGGGACCTAGCCACGCCGGGCGCTTCTTGCCATTGTCGGCCCTCACCCGGAGGACGGCATGCGTAGCATCAGGACGGCGGTTTTCGTGGCATTGGCACTGCTGGCGTTCCCCGCATCTGCCGAAGAACCGCAGGCCGTTGCCGCGCGGCTCGACATGACGTCGTTCCCCAATTCCATTGGACCGCGCCGCAGCGAAGGCAAGTTCACGCTCGCCGACTACGGCTTTACCCAGGTCGAGGCAGACGGTCAGGCGGTTCGCTTCACCGAACCCGAGGGCGGCTGGATCTTCACCGTCACCGTGCTCGACGAGCGAGTCGGCCGGCTGCGCCTCTGCGTCGCTGACACGGCCGAGAACGGCGGCAGCTACGACACGGTCAAGGCCATCGAAGTCGTCGAAGGCGCCACCGGCCTCCTCCACGCCACCGCCAACCGGGTCAACCATCCCGACTGTGTCGAACGCGGCGAGTAGGGCGGAGACAGGTTGCCGGTCGCCAGAGTCGGCAGTCGGCCCGTCTCTCCCGTTAAGGGGGCGTAGCACGGCGGAGGGGGTGCCTGCTCATCGCCGCCCCACCACCAGCTGTCATCCCGGGCTCGACCCGGGACCATCTCTCCTCCACTCGAACTGATGAGTGGGTCCCTGCTTTCGCAGGGATGACAATCGAGTGAGGGGAGCAGCATCCCTCCACCCACGCAAGGCGAAGGGCACCGGCAGCTGTGTCACCTCCCCCCTTGCGGGGGAGGGGCAGGGTGGGGGGTATGAGAGCCGGGGGTTGTGTCCGAGACATCTGAACTCACCCCAGCGTCACCGCAGCCTGCACCCCCCACCCCTGTCCCCTCCCCGCAAGGGGGAGGGAGACCTGACTGCAAGACCCTGCGCCATCAGCGAAAATAGAACTTATCCCCGCCCTCTCCACCCGCGCTAGAATGCCCCCATCAACCCCGCGGTGGACGGGAAGCGCGACGAACGCTTGCGGGGAGACTGCCGGGAGAGGGAAGGAGGTCGCTTCAAGCCCTTGGGCCAGACGCACGGAGGCTAACCTAGGGGAGACAGGATCGACCCCCTCCCGACGCGTGGGACAATGCCAGAAAACCCGGTACCCGGAGGCGGATACCGTCTCACTAAATCAAATACCGAGGCGGCATTCGCCTCCGGGTCCGTCACGCTCTTTGACATCCCCGGAAGCCAATGGCTGTCCGGTGCATCAGTGTGGGTATCGGGGCCAAGCCCTAGCGGTACAACCGCTTCTTTGGCATGCTCCGGCCACTTCAACCGGAGGCCACCATGTCCGACAGCACCGTGTTCATTCCGCCTGAGCGCCGCCCGAGCCGGGCGCCCTTCATTCCGCCGCTGCTGCTGATCCCGTTCATCATCTACAATCTCGTGGCCTTCATCTTCATGGGCGGCAGCCCCGCGGGCTGGGCCAGCCCGGTGTTCAGCATCCAGATGGTTTCGGGCCAGCTGTGGTCGCTCACCGCCGGCGACCTGATGCTGGTCGTGGCGCTGGTCTGCCTGTTCTTCGAAGTGCTGAAGTCGACCAATACGGGCCGGACGTCGGTGGTCGAGCACATGCTCTCGACCGTGCTGTTCATCATCTGCCTGATCGAGTTCCTGCTGGTCGGTGCCGCCGCCAGCTCGGTCTTTTTCATCATCATGATGATGACGATCGTCGACGTGGTTGCGGGCTTCACCGTCTCGATCACCAGTGCCGGTCGCGACGTGACGATGTCCTGACGCTGTCGGACGGGGCGAGTCCGCCCCCTCACACCACCACGGTCTTCCGATATCCCGCCGGCATGCGCAGCACGGCGGCCTTGGCCGTATCGGCATAGGCATCGGTGGCGATGGATTGGGCGGCGCGGGCGGGTCCCGCCTGGTGATGGCGGTTCTGCAGCATTTGCGAGAGCAGTTCGGCGGGCGGCGCGTAACGGCGGAGCGGCGGGCGGGCGCTGTAGGCGTCGCGGGGAAGCTCGATCGTCTTGAACTGGGTCATTTCGGCGCCGTCCTGTGTCAAACCGAGCCGTTTGTGTCATTTTGGGACAGTCTGTCCCGGGCTCTTACAGGATACGTCGCAACCACCGTGCCAGGTTGCAAGGATTTGTTAACCTTTTGCCCGGACGCGTGCCGGCAAGGTTAATTTCGCGCCCCGATCTCGATGCCCTCATCCGAACGGCTGACGCCGATCCTCCTCGCTTTTCCGAGGGTGACACGGGGCATCAAGGAGGACGCAAAATGCGACATCTACTTCGACTGGCCGCTCTGATCGGGCTCGCCATGACTTTCGGGTCGTCACCAGTGATGGCGACCGATCAGAGTGCCGCGGTGCAGATTTGTGCGAAGAATCCGCAATGCGGGATGACGCGGGGCGTCGGCGGCGTCAATCTCTGGGTCGACAAACCCGGCGGCGGTGGTCCCGATGAAGTGTGGTGCCCGGATCAAGGCGCATGCGTCTGCATGACCTGCGGCAAGGGCGGCGGGCGACCGGCGCGTGTCGGCGGCGATATCGGCCATGTCGTTCGTCCCCAGACCAACGCGCCGGCTTCGCTGTCCGAGCCCGTCTCGGCGTCCCCGCCGGTCTCCGCACCAGCGCCGATGCCGATCCCGAACTTCGGCTGATTGCGGCTAGAGGGCGAGGCGCATCACGGTGCGCCTCGTGCCCAACTTCTCGACCTTCTCGAAGCCGGCTTTCTCATAGGCGCCAACGAAGCCCATATTGCGGTAGCTCGGCGAGTCCGGCGCCACCGCATAGGCTTCGACGATCGTCGCTTTCCGCTTCCTGGCGTACTTGACGGCCGCGTCGATCAACTGATGGCCGAGACCATCGCCACGGTGCTTGCGCTGCACATACATGCAGGTCAGCGACCAGATCGCGTCGCCATCCTCGGCCTCAGGGCCTTTGACGTGGGTGAAGGTCTCCCGCGGCGCGATGGAGACCCAGGCGATGGGTTCGCCATCGGCATAACCGACAAGGCCCACCGGCACGCGGGCCTTGATGCGCTTGACCATCATCGGTTTGCGCTCGCTGCCCTTGGTAACCTTGGCCTCGTCGGCATCGACGCGCGTATACATGCACCAGCAATAGCTCGGCCCGCCCGGACTTTCGAACAGCGCCTCGAAATCGGGCAGCGTCGATCTGGTTACGGGCTTGAAGGCGAGCCTGGCCACTTTACTTGAAGTCGTCCTTGGCCTTGCGGATGGCGGCGAAGACGACGGCCGGATCGGTGCCGGCCGGAAGGTTCATGGCCTTGGCAAGCACCGGGTCGTCGGCGCGGAGGAAGGGGTTCGTGCGCTTTTCCATGCCGAGGCTCACCGGGATGGTGAACTGGCCGGCATCGCGCATGCGCCGGACCTCGGCGGCCCGGATGTTGAGCGCCGGGTTGCGGGGATCGATGCTCGTGGCGAAGCGGGCGTTCTCGACGGTGTATTCATGCCCGCAATAAAGCAGCGTCTCCTCGGGAAGTTCCCGCAACTCCTGCAAGGCCTCCCACATCGGGCCCGGCTTGCCTTCGAACATGCGGCCGACGCCCATCGAGAACAGCGCGTCGCCGGAGAACAGATGCCCGCCGACCGGCTCGTAAAAGACGATGTGTCCCAGCGTGTGGCCCGGCGCTTCGATGACGAGGAAGTTGGTATTGCCCAGCTGCACGGTCGAGGACCCACCCAGCAGCATGTCGAGGCCGAGAATCTTTTCTGCCTCGGCGCGCGGCCCATGCACCATGCAGCTGAACTCACGCTTGAGTGCCGGGATGCCCTCGACATGGTCGGTGTGGTGGTGGGTGACGAAGATGTCGGTCAGATCCCAGCCGCGCCGCTCCAGCGCGGCCTTCACGGCCTTGGCGTCGGGCGCGTCGATCGCAGCGGTCTTGCCGCTGTCGACATCGTGCACGAGATATCCGTAGTTGTCGGTCCGGCATAGGAAGATGTCGATGAGCAAGGCCAATTGTCGCACTCCAGAAGTTGGCGCGGGCGTGACAAGCCCGACGCAAGAGGGCAGACTCTAGCAAGCCGTGCGCCCGCCGGCAGGGCCTAAATGAGAATTGCGGCTTTTCCAATGGGGAACGCATGAGTACGGACGTCACCCGCCTCATCGAGTTCTACAAGTCGCCATTGGGCAAGATTTCCCGCGCGCTGGTGCGTGAGGAGATCATGCGGCTGGCCGGCAATATCCGCGGCCAGCGCGTGCTGGGACTGGGTTTCGCCACGCCCTACCTGCGCTTCACGCTCGACAAGGCCGAGCGGGTGCTGGCCTTCATGCCGGCGCGACAAGGCGCCTCGGCCTGGCCGCGCGAGGGTCCGTCGCACACGGTGCTCTGCGATCCGC
>VFQQ010002119.1_pt1 | contig 23967 bp, 45 predicted proteins | sample 3512341 | NCBI WGS metagenome assembly VFQQ01 (sample SAMN10412373, study PRJNA504923) | tailings metagenome | isolation source: Relicate 2 Philex TSF1 revegetated site | place: Philippines: Tuba, Benguet | collected 2017-08-29 | reverse complement strand
TTTCGGTCCGCCGCCCGCTCCCCTCCTACTTATGCACTGCCTCTGACCTGCACAGTAACCAGTTCCCGACTTACCTGATCACTTGCACAACTGTGCCAGTGTAAACAGACATCCCCAACTTGACTATCAGAGACCGGCCAGCGTGCTACATGACCTGTCTCCTTTTACAACACATGCTGCAGCTCTTGCAACAGCGTCAGCAGTGCACATGTAGCACGCCGGCCGGTCTCTAGTACGCCGCTGCTCCTGGATATTAAGTTGAAATATCTGAGGCAGGTGGGAGATCAGTAGGCAGCCGGGCTGCCAGCCGTTACAGCACACCACACGTGCAGCAATCACATGCCATCATCGGCACCAGCAACGCTGCTGTCATTTCTATGCAGCGGGTTGATCACGCCGGCGGTGCCCTCACTGGCAGGCACCCAGCTCATCGGCCGGGCCCGCAATCAATCGGCTGATGGCGGCCTCCGCCTGCGGCCGTGCCTCTGCCACCGCCGCCCACGGCTCCACCGGCAGCATGTCCAGCGCAGCGTCAGCAGCGTGCATTGTGCCTTGACGGCGTAGTGCTGCACGCCCGTCGCCGCTTCAACCTGCATGGTGCACATTGGTTGGCAGCGACAGTGAAATGCATGCAGCGACTGCACATTACCCGAAGACAGCAAGGCTGGCCGTCCTGCTTGATGCACAATTAGCTTCCTGCTGCCAGGCAGGCGGTCCAGTCGCACCAGCGCAGAGCTGCCGCCACCGCACCACCCTGCGGCTGGTAGACAGCTGCCAATGTTCAGCACACCTGGCGTTAGTGTTGGCACGCGTGGTGCATCGCGCTTCCCATGTGGGCCCGCTGCTGAGCAGCGCCGCAAGCGCCGCCGGCAGCAGCTCGGGCAGCATGCCTGCATAGCCACACAGCGAGTTGCGCTTGATTAGCCCCCTGCTGGTTTCGGCATTCTTGCAGCAATGGCAGACAGCAGCAGTGACAGCAAAGACAGCAGAGGCGGCGCCAGCAGTGGCAGCAGCGGCGGCACCAGCATTGGCAGCAGCGACAGCAGCAACGGCACCAGCAACAGGTACCCTGCTGCACACGGCGACGCAGGTCAGATGGCGGCCGCCACACCGCTGCCAGCGTCAACAGCCAGCCAGCCCTGCTGGCAATACACCTGGGTTGTCTGTCATCCCGGCCTGCTGCTGTGTCAGCTGCACTGCCTGCAGCAGGCTGCAGCGGCACGGGCACACTTTCCACATCCGGGCGTCGACAGCATGCCTGAAAAGCAGCAGAATACACTGCAAGTCAATTGGGATATTTTGCCGGCGAGTGCTGCGCTTGGACCAGATGCTACAGGCTTGCAAGCTGGCAGCCCAACACACAGCTACATGTACCACTGCTGCTCAATGGCTGCACACCTCCGGCGTCACGCGGGCTCCGTCGCCAAAGCAGCAGAAGAGCCGCCAGGTCCCTGCACAAAACACACGGCAATGCGAGGCGCTCTCAACTCACGACAAACGCTGGCAGAATGCAGTGCCGCTATCAGCCACTGGCACAGATGGCGCAGCACGCAACAGCCTACTGAGCAGACTGGCAGCGCACACGCTACTCCTAGCGGCCCGCGGGCAACAAACCAATGCAGGGCCCAGCCAATGCTTGCCAACTCAACAGCAGGCAAGCGCAGCATCAAGCACCGCGATCATCTGCATCAGCTTTCAGCGCTGGCAGAATGCTGCTCACACAATAGCAAGCCGCGCTGCTGCCTGCCGCCAGTGTAAATCAGTGTAGAGCTTCTGCACGGCGAGGGGGGAGGAGCGCACTGCGCGCCGGCGTAAGACAATAGGCAGGTCTGCAGCTTGCAGTGGCAGGCATCAGGTCATGCAAAAGGTGGCAGTGAGAGCGGCACAAAAAGTATGGCAGCAGCAGGAGCGCGGGCGTCGCACACGTGTGCCGAGCCAGGCGAGGCAAGTTCAACCGACACAAAGCAGCGCGCAAATGGCCCGCCGCTGCTCTGTTGCCCGGCAAGTTGCCACGCTGCTCACAGTGACCAAATGCACACCGAGCCAGCAGACGAGTGGGAGGCTAACCTGCCTGCATCTGTTCAACCAGCAGCCGCATGAAGGCTAGCAAAGTAGTCAGAGTAGTCAGCCAGGCTCACCTATTTAGCAGGCACACTCTTCTGCCACCGCGGCTGCACTGCACGCAGTCGGCACGCGCATGGCTGCCCACGTTTGGCCGCCCTGCAAGGCGCGGGTAGGCACGAGGTTCAGCTGGCAGCAGCAGGTGGGGCTGCAACAGCGCATACTGTCCGAAATCGTGCAATGGCTGGTTACCGACTGCTGTTGCCTGGCAAGCACTGCATTGCAGGTCACGCACGCTGCGCACATGGGCAACGCAAGCAAGAAGAGCAGGGCTGCGCTGTTGGACGCCCACCTGCCTCAATCATGTTCATTGCACAGCTGCCATGCATGTCACGCTACAAATATCTGCAGGTACAAGTGAGAAAAATTACATGGGTCAGCACAGTTGAATCACATGGGGCAGCACAGTCGAGAGCAGACCAGGGGGGTCTGGCAGCTGCCGAACTCAATGCGAGCAAGCTGCCCAGCATGCAGCTGCATTCAACTGCTCGCCCAAGTGCTGCACAGCAAGCTGCAATGCAGGCGTGTCCTTGACATACAACAAAATGCCTTGCTGCCACAGGCTCGGTTGTGACACGCAGACGAGGCAGCCCACCTCACCCTGTACGGCCAGCCAGCCGTCCGCCATCGCGGCACCGCGGCAGCGGAACGCAGCAGCTGCTGCGGCCGCTGCTGCTGCAGCCGAGATACAGCAAAGTCTGGCGCAGCTAACAGCTGCGTGCGAGGCGCAGCTGCATCAGACTAAGTGGTCTGGATTCACAAAAAGCAGCGAGTGGGAGGTCTCTTCCGGCGGGCCGTGCGATGCCGCCTGCCGCCGCCGCCGCCGGCGGCCACCCGCCGCTGCCTGCCGCTGATGGCAGGCAGCCCTGCGGACACTGCTACCATCTCGGGCTGGCACATACTTGTGATCCAACGGCGCAGCGAGGGGAAAGCGCGCTGTGGCGAGCAAGGCTGTTGCAAGCCGGCAGCTCTGCGCTCGACGGTTCGGTGGATCATTGAGCAGTGCCGGTGCAAGCGGCCTGATAAGCAGCGCAAGGGAGGGAGCGCCGCTTGCCCAGCACCCTTCTCACGCGTGGGCATTTGGAGGGCCTGCGCCGTGCCGCCAGCCTTGATCACTTCCGATATTCTTGGTCGTCGTCTCGCAGCTCCCCTGCCGCCACGCGCTACGCTCTCAGAACCCTGCAAGCTTGCCCTCTTCCCCAGCGCTGTTCTCGCCCTCGGAGGCCTCCTCAGCGCTTGTACACAACCTCCAGACGCTGCCTGGCGCCACAAAGCCGCCTCCGGCACGCTCCACTCCCACCGCTCCTGCCGCCGCCGCTCGCCGCCGCCGCTCCCCCACCATGAACCCGCTGCTCACGCCGTTCCCCTCCTCGCTGTCTGCTGAAATCTTGGGCCGGTCCAGCCCTCAGGAGGCCAGTGATATGGCAGCAGTGCAGGTGCGTTGATTGCTGCAGGGCACCTGCATGGCTGGCCCGCACCGCCGCTGCCGTTTGCGGGCCAACCCCGTCCACCCATCCGCCTGCCCGCTGCCGCCTGCAGGCAGAGCAGATGGCGGACATGCGGGTGGTCCCGCCGCTGCACACACCCACACTGAGCGAGGTCGTGCTTTGCGTGAGTCAGTGCTGCTCAGCAGCGTGCAAGTGACAGGTAGCGTGGCGCCACACACCCGGCCGTGGCACTGCCGTTCTGCTCTCATGCACCCCCGCCCGCCTGCTGGTTGTGCTGAGTTCTACAGTTGTGCGCACCTCTCGTTCTATTCCGCTGCATCCCCACCTGCAGGACCACCGCAACACCCTCACGCTCTTCTCGCACTTCTTCAAGGCGGCGGCAGCGGCAGAGGCGGCCACCGCCGCCGGGTCCGAGGCCTCGCCCGAGCGGCTGATGCTGAAGCTGTCCGCCGGCGCCCTGGCCCTGGACTTCCACCTGCATGCCAAGGCGAGAGCGACAAACAGTCGATGTTCGTTGCGATTGTCCTTGCAGCAGCATGCTGCTGCCATGCCTACTTGCACACATGTTGCAGCGGCCACCCATCTCCCTCTCGCCCCGCCTGCCGCTGCCCTGCGCAGGCAGAAGAGCAGGTGATGTACCCGGCTCTTCAGGCCCACTGCGGGCCTGAGGGCGCGCTGCTGGCTGAGCATGCGGCACGCGAGCACAGGGAACTGAGCCGCGAGGTAGGCAGCAGCAGGCAACAGTGCTTGGCGGCAGCGGCGGCTGGGGTGCAGCCAGCTGGCACCGCCGCCGCCTGCTGCTCTCGGGCAGATGCCAAACAGCATGCGCTCACTCCTGCTTGGCAACTGCGCCCCTTCCTGCAGGTGGACTCAGTGCTGGGCATCCTGCTGGAGGACCACGACCGGCTGCTGGCAGGGCAGGTGGGCGCCAGCGGCAGGGTGAGAGCCGCAGTGGCGCAACGAGGATGCAAAGCAGGGGCAGCACGCTGCCGTGTTGCACCTGATTGATGGCAGCAATGCATCACAGCACTGCGCTAGCACACATCCCACGATGGCTTCTGGCCGCTTCCCGCCGCTCCTGCTGTCACCCTGCAGCCGATGCCGATGGCCGAGCTGCTGGTGAAGCGCCGCCAGCTGATCAAGCGCATGCAGGAGCTGGAGCAGGTGGGCGGCAGCTGGTCGGTATTTGAGCTGCACTGTGCAGGCATGCCTGTCCGTTGCTTTGTGAGCAGCATGGCCTGTCAGGCACAGCACAAGTGCATGTTTACCTCCCTTTTGCTCTGCACAGGCCTTCATTGCGCACCAAGTTGAGGAGGAGGCAAACGTGCTGCCCCGCCTCGCCACCACACTGCCAGGTAGGTGGCGGCATGTTTTGACACCATGCACTGCTCAGCCTGCTGTACAGTGGATGTTGCCGATCTTGCATGTTTCACAATGAGCAAGGCATCCATGCATCAAGTTGCTGAACCGCTCCTCTGCTTTCCCTCGCCTGCCGCTGCAGCACAAGAGCAGCGCACCATGGCGGTGGCATTCTACCATGCCAAGCAAAAGGTGGAGCTACTGCGACCCGGCGGCACAACAGGCGCAGGAGCAGCAGCAGCAGGTGGAGGCAGCGGCATGGCTGTTGACACGCCGGCAGGGCCATGAGCACTGTGTCGGCTCCTGCAATCGCAACAGCGCAGCCAAGTCTCCTCGTTGTGTTTCAGCTACCTCTCCACTTTGCCGTTCAAATAGCTTGCACAATAGTTACATCATGAGCAACTTAAAAGTTGGTGTGTGCACAGGCATCGGCACAGAAGCATACAAAGCTGCAAGCTAGCACTTGCGACAGCAGTGGTAGAGGGCGGAGCGAGTCAGGAGGGAAGCTCGGGAGGGTATGGTACAGCAGTCAGCAAGGCAACGTCAGAGCAGGACGTGGACAGGGCTGGCGGGGCTGCACATGGGTTTGGCAGCAGCATGCCTCAGTTGCTTCAGTCCTGGTCCATCTGCTCCGGCTGCTCATCATCGCTGGCAGCCCCCTCCTTGATGTCCAGATCCAGCTCAAACTCCTGCGGGGACAGTGAAGAAGGTGCGGCGAGCAGCGGTTTGCAATCATGCAATGTGTGTGCGTGCCTGAGAGGGGTCTGCACAAAACGCAGCATACAGGCGGGTCGGCAGCTGTCACCGACAACCGCAGCAACAGCTTGATCTGTGCAGTCGGTGACACTCAGCGGGCCCTGCCCTCCCTGCCTTGTTTGCACTGCTGAGCCTCACCTGGTCGCAGCCCATGTACGAGTCGCACATGAAGAAGAGGGTGAGCGACTGGCGGCCCACCGCCTTGGGCGCCACAAAGTCCAGCTTCACCTTGGCCTTGCGCTGCGCGGCAAGCGAGAGGGGAGAGCCAAGAGAGAGTGTGATTCAGCGCTGGCAGCAGCATGGCAGCAGTTGAGCAGCAGCAGTGGCGGCGACGGCGGCGGCGGCAGCAGGAGTGGCAGAGCAGCCATGAACAGCATCAATAGCAGCAGCAGCTGCAAGCAGGCCGGTGGACAACTGGCAGCAGCAGAGATGGCAGTAGTGGCAGCAGCAGGCCTTGCACCGTTCCGCCTCCTCCTCCCCATGACCGCACCTGCAACGTGACGCGCTTGATGGCCAGCAGCGAGTTGGCGGCGGTGTCGCCAACCACCAGCCACCAGTTCTCGTCCTTGCGGCCAGGGTAGCTGCGGGGCGGGAGGGACAGGAGAGAGGGCAGGAGCGTGAGAAAGGCACCAGGATGGGGAGCAAGTGGAGGAGTAGGCAGCCAGTGCAGCAGCCGGGTTCCGGCCGCCAGATGTGCTCAGCAGTGCATGCTGGCCAGCACGCAGCGGCAAAAGCTCAGCAGGCACAGCACCGCCAGAACTGGGCAGCAGGCCAAGAGCTGCCAGCATTCCTCCTGCCACATCAACAGACCGCTCCCGCTCCACTCACCGTGCGGCGTCCACAGGTCGCAGCTCTCCCTCCATCTCCCGCTCCAGCTGCACCACCAGGCTGACCGGCTCGCCGGCGCGCAGGTCGTCCTCGTCCGCCACCTGGCGAGTGGAAGAGAATTGAGGGGAGGAGCAGGCGGCATTCGGAGGAGGGGCACGTGCAGACAGCAAGTGTGGCTGCAGCACGTGTGGCTGATACACGCCAGAAATGCCCTTCGTCCCGTCCCAGCAGCAGCAGCTCCCCCGTGTGTTGCGCACTTCAGCCCCCGCAGACCCACCTGGTGCGACACGTTGATGTCGGGGTAGCGGTTGCACCAGCGAGCCACATCCTCCAGCTGCGGCTCCGTCATCTGTGAGGTGAGAGGCACACACAGGTTGAGCAGCACATTTGGGATACTGCATCGATGCACTGGCTGGCAGGCAGCCCAGATTTATCATGACCACAGCGGCTGTCTGTAGGCTCGCAGCCAGCTGCAGCTGCGGCAGCGATCGAAAACAGCAGAGCGGCTGCCTCACCTGCAGCAGCTCCCTCCGCGCATCGTCCTCCATCTCCAGCAGGTCGAACACAGTCTCCACGCCTGGAGAGGACCAAGCAGCACAAAAGTGCAAGTGGAGTCATGGGATGCAGCAATGACTGCATGGGCATCATTAGCACAGAGCTGCCCGTCACGCAGTGCGTGCCAAAGAACACCACCCCACCAGCCCCTCACCCTTCTCGGCGCAGGCGGTGGCCAGGTCGCGTGAGAAGTGCGGCAGCTGCATGAGCACGGGGTCGCGCTGCCACAGCGCCTGCGTCACCATCTGGCTCATCTCCATCGCTGCGGGTGGGCGGTGTGCAGGCGGGCGGAGTTTGGTGAGGCATGGCGTGCGCAGCAGGCAGGCGGGTGAGCACTTGTGCGCTATACAGCGCAGCGGCAGATGTGGGACGGCAAACTGCTGGCAAGGGCCCCCCGGCCTCAGTCTGCACACAGCCCCTCAGTGTGCCGCACCTGCCAGCGCGGGGTTGAGCCAGCCGCTGGAGGAGATGACGTCCACCATGGACTGCAGCAGGCGGGTGGCCTGACCCACCACGTGCTGCGCGTCCGCCGCCATGTCGGGGTTGAGCGCGGAGCGAGACAGGTGCGTCTGAAGTGGGGGTGGGGAGAGGGCGGAAGCCGGAGCAACCAATCAGCGTAAGGGTGCGAGAGGTGAGGCGAGCCCTAGCAGTGTGACCACACTGCCGCCGGTGCCATCCCCGCTGCTGCCTTCCATGCTGCCTGCCTTACTGCACTGCCGGCAGTAACGGCGCCTGCTCACCTGCACCAGCGCGTTGACCTTGGTGTGCGGGTCGGTGAACTTGGGCTTGTCCACAGCCAGCGGCGCGTGCTGCAGCAGCTTCTGCAGGGCAGCGGCGGCGCAGGGGGCAGGGCGGGCCGGGTGTCAGCAAGCTGGCCAGCCAACGGAGTGGGGCAGGCGGGAGGCAGAGCGGCTAGCGAGCATGTGCTCCTGATGCCACCCAAGCTTGGGATGCACACGCAATAGTGAGATCGCAAGGTGGCATGAATGAAGTAGCTTCAGCTGCCGCGCACCTGCACCACGCGCTCCTCTCCTGGGCGCACAGGCACATCGTCGTACTCGCTGGCGCTGGACAGGATCTCCAGCAGGCCCTGCGGGAGGGTGGAAGCAGGCGAGCAGCAGGTTGGGGAAGGCAACAGTTGAGTGGCACCACTGACAGCGACTGGTGGCAGTGGCAGCACCCTCTCTGCAAATCACCGCAACACACCTTGAGCTTCGTCTTGGCGGTGAGGCTGGAGGCGAACAGCTCGATGGTGGTGTACGCGATGTAATAGTACGCTGGAAGACAGATGGCAGGCGATAGGCAGGCACGTCAGGCTGACAGCAGTGGTTGGCGGCAGCATACCAGAGATGCTGTGGCTGCACCAACCAGCCACCCTGCTGCGACCTGCGCACACCTGCTGAACGCCCTGGCCCCAGCTGTTCACTCGCCACCGGTCTGCTGTGCTGCCCAGCTTCGTACACCCATCCGCATTCACACCCATCCCCGCTGCACCCACCCGCAATCATGCCCAGGTTGAGGGGCTCCAGGTCCATGTCGTCCTCCACAGCAATCAGCTTGGACTGCTCCAGGTCCGCCAGGATGCCCTCCACCAGCTCAGACAGGTGGTCGCTCACGTGACGGTGGCTCACGCCCTGTAGGGTGGGTAAGGTGGAGCGGGTGCGGGTGGGGCAGGTGGGTGGCTGGCCATGGTCTGGCGCCGCTGACACTGCTCCCAGTTGTTGCCTGCGAGGGCTGCACTGCTCCTCCTCATTGCCCACCCTCCCCGCCAACGCTCCCCATCCCTCCCCACCCCATCCTCAACCACCCTCACCGTCATGTTGTAGTAGTTGGGGTTCTTGGTGAGGCGGCGGTAGTAGAAGGTCCAGGTGAGGTAGTCCACCGCGTCCTGCTTGTTGGTGATCGTCCTGCTCAGGTTAACGAGAGGGAGGGAGGGCAACATCGTGGATGGGGGAGCATCCAGCGTCAGACATTCAACAGCTGCAGCCACCAGAGAAACGCACACGCCATCATAAAGACGCCTGGAGGCTCACCGCGTGACCACCTCCGCCGCCATGTGGTCGTGCAGGAAGTGATCCAGGTGGCTCTCAACTGCGGGGGCGGGTGGAGTGGTGGGGCGCAGCAGAGTCAGCATGCGGCAGCATGGCTGCATGTGGACTCGGACACATATCGCCTGCGACAGCGCCGCTCCTGCAGGCATGCTGCAGCAGCAGACAGAAACCCCACACCAGGCAGCAGCACCCACCCGGCAGCGGCTCAAACAGGAACTTCTTGTAGTACTCCTTCTTGGGAGCGTGGCACATCAGCACGCAGCTGCGGCGGGAGGGGAGGGTTGGGATGGGTGGCGCTCAGTAATTTTGCAGGCTGCAGCACAGGGTTTGCTGACTATCCTTTCTGTCCATCATTTGCAGCAGCATCATGCATACAGCAACGTTGGTCCCTGCCTCAGCCCCCTGCCCCAGCGGCGCCTCACATGCCCTGCTCGTCGTGCAGCGGGCGCGAGGCACGGCCCATCATTTGCAGCAGGTCGGTGACGGGGTAGTCGTTGGTGCCCTGCCCCGTCACGTCATAGTACTGCAGGAGGGGCAGGGTGTCAGCGGCAGGCAAGTGTGAGCAGCGAGGATGTGAAGCGCGTGCATGTCTTCATCTACTGCTCAACAAGCAAGTGGAAGGTGAGAAAACAGCGCTGTATATGTGGCGTGGCAGTGCGCCCTGCAAACAACACCAGCAACCAACCCATTGCGTGCCCTGCCCACCCCACAGCAGCGCCCACCTGGGTGCCCATGATAACGGTGAGGTGCGCGGCGGCGGTCAGGCCCCAGCACATGGGTGCCGTGGCCACCAGCACCTGCACCGCGCCGCTCTCAAACAGCAGGCGCGCCACCGACTGCTCCGACTCCGACTGAGTCTCGTGCAGGAAGGCCACGCCGTAGCTGCGGGCAGGCGGGGCGGGCAGGTGCAAAAGGTAATGAGTGACAGCCACGTAGCTACGACGACAGGCAGCTGCACCTGGCGGCAGTGGCGGGGCAGCTGTGTGCATGCTACAGCACTGCCAGAACCCACGATTGAAACCCAAAGATCTGGCTGAACCTGCACCAAGGCCCCCACCTGAGTGAGTGGCGCAGCGCCTGGTCCTCCACCTTCTCCAGGTACGGAGCAATGTCGCCCTCGCTCGCCTGCAGAACATGCGGATGTTGAGGACCGCCCTGTGGCTCTCCACTGCCGCATGTCATTGTGGACAAGGCCCAACCACACTACCGCAGCCAGCAGCCGGTGCAGCGACCCGCAAACTCCCAGCACTTCCCTAATTTGCTGCCAGCACGTTCGTAATCAGCTGGCACAGTCACCACCCCTTCAGCCCGCACCTGGCGGAACTTGTGCGGCGCGCCATCGGCGGCCGCATGCGTCAGCAGGTCGAGCGCTGCCATAATGGCGTGCTTTCGGGTGGGCACAAACACAATGGCGGGCTGGCCGTCGCGCGCGTGGTGTCCAATGGCCGCGTACGCCGGCCGCAGCATGGCCTGAGCAAGTCGATGGACAGAGCAGCGCATGGCAGTGAGTGCTTGAGAAACAGGAAGCTTGTTCAAACTGCCCCAAGGCAAGCATAACACATGGCACTGTTCAGGTCTGCCCGGTTGTCAGAACGCAAGCCGCGTCAGCAGCCAACATCAGCTCCCTGCCTCCACCGCCCCACCTGCATGCGCGCCTCCAGGTTGACGATGTCAAAGCCCTGGATGTGGATCTCAAGCGGCACGGGGCGCACGCCTGCGGCGGGAAGGCAGCGCGCAAAGATCAGCAGCGCTATGGAATGGCAGATGGCAGCAGTGCAGCGCCTGTACCAACAGCACACGGCTCAGCACACCCGTTGCAAGCAAGTACTGTCCAGGACGCGGCGTAGCCTGCATGCAGCTGCAAGCCAGCGGCAGCAGCACTGCCGCTGCACGCACCAGGCGGGAAGTTGAACAGTCCGTGGCTGGTGGCTCCAATCCACTCGCCCATGTCCTTTGCGTTGGCCAGGGAGGTGGAGAGGGCCAGGATGCGGATGGGCCGCTCCAGCTGGCTGGAGATGTAGCGCATACGGCTGGTGATGATCTGTGGGGGTGAACGAGCGGGGTTGGGGGGCTGAGCATGGCCGCACACCCAACAAACCTGGCAGGAAACCGGCCATCTGATTACAGTGCTTGTTGACAGCTGCGCAATGCAACGCAGCACCGTCGCCCAGCAGGTGCAGCGCCCCACGGCTGGCTGCTCTGCGCAGTGTACGCACCTCCAGCGCAGGGCCGTGCGGGCCGCCCAGCAGGTGCATCTCGTCCACAATGAACAGCGGCACATCCTGCAGCGGATGGGAAAGTTAAGCTGGGAACTGAGCATGCTGACAGAGCAGCCAGGCCTCGGCGCCGCCGTGCACGGCAGGAAGTTCGCAACAAACAGGCGCGGTACGTGACAAATACCATGCACCCTGCCCACCTGCACCGCCTTGCGCTGCTTCCAGCGCCGCGACAGCATGTCCCAGTGCTCGGGCGTGGCAATCACAATGTTGCCCTGCAGAGGTGGGGTGGTATGCGGGCAGGCAAGGTCAGGGGGAGCTGGCGGTTCTTCAGCCCGTAGCACGACTGCTTTTGATGACCCCTGCCTGGCACTGCATAGCAGCTGGCACAGAGGAAAGCTCAGCCCTACCAGAGCGCAGCCACACCCCAGCTCAATGTTCACAACCCACCCACCTTCTCCAGCAGCTTGAGGTCGGCCTGCGCCTCGCCCGTCAGCTGCACCACGTTCAGGCCCAGGCCCTGCCCAAACCGCTTGCTCCAGTCCGCAAACCGCTCCTTGGCCAGCGCCTCCATGGGGGCGATGTACACGGCGCTGCAGGGGAAGTTTGGCAGGGGTGGTTTACATTTCAGGCGGCTAATGCAACCCCACAACATCCAGGTGAGGAGGACCAGTAGAGCTACGCTGCAGCCTGTTCTCTTCTCCCTGCAGCAATGACACCTGCACAGCCAGCGGCTCCACTCACCGCGCGGTGCACTTGCCCTCCGCGGCGCGCTGGATCACGCGCAGCAGTGCAAACTCGGCGCAGATGGTCTTGCCGGAGCCCGTGGGGGCGGCCACCAGCGCGTTGTCGTCGGTGTTGTACAGCGCGGTGAACACCTGTTTTTTGTTTAGAAGCAAGGCACAGAAGGTTGTCGGCACTGGAAAGAGTGAGCATGGAAGGGCATGGCCGGCTGAGCTGCTGTTAGATGCGGCAGTGCCATCACCGTCTGATCCCTGCTGCAGCCTGCCCTGTCTCAGCCCTGCGTGTTGCTGCCTGGCCTGCAAAGCTGGCTCACCTGGGTCTGGATGGGGTTGAAGTGCGTGAAGGCTGTGTACAGCTTCTCGAACTCGGGGTTCCTGCAGGAGCAGGATGCGTGATGGGTACAGGAACCGGTCAGCGGTTGAGAACCAGCATGTGATTGTTTGCGCTGCCCAGGAGTTCCCTGGCATGGACTGCAAGTGCACATGCAATGCACTCTGTGCGTCGTCTGCCACCTCCCTGGCCCTGCTGCACGGCTGCTGTGATGCTGCTCCTGCTGCAATGCCTCTGGACTCGCAATGCCCCGCCCACGAGTAGCACCTGAGCGCAGAGATGGGCAGGGGCTGCAGGTCCAGCAGCTCCGTGGGCGGCGCGTACTTCTCGGGCAGGATGAGGTGGCGGAACGACACCGGCAGCACCGCCTCGCAGCCCAGCCACTTGTCCGACACCACCTGAGGCGGGTGGGAGAGGCAAGGCAGGGAGGATGTTGGTACAGGCTGCAGCTGGATGCTGGATGATGAACCAGGCAATGCACTGCCGTGGCTGCCTGGGATGACCTGCTCGTGCTTCCTGTCGCCCAAACCACGCAGTGCTGCAAGGCTCTTCCCAGGTCCCCTGAGGCACCTCCAGCCCACCTTGACGAAGTACTGGGGCGGCAGCGGCTCGGCCACTGGCAGCGTGAAGGTGACAAGGTGGTCGTCCTCCGCCAGCGTCTTCTTCAGCAGGAAGTACTCGTGGTGCAGCAGGTTCTCTGTTGGGCGGGGTGGAAGGGAGGCGATAGTGAGCTTGCGACGTGTTGCATAGCTCGGAAGCAGGCACCTGCCTGCATCAGCTGCGCCCTGCTGTCCTCACAGCACAAATCATTCAGTGGGCGCCACACTCGGCCCTCGGCAGCGCTCACCGCTGTCGCTGTCCTCCACCATGATCCAGAAGGGCTCCACCACGCCGTGGATCTTGTCGTCCCACTGCACACACAAAGGCAAGGGTGGCCAGGCAGGTGCTGTCAGCCTAGGGACCGCACCGCTGCAGCTGCCGCCCTGCTGCCACGCTGGCTAACTTACAGGCAGCCGCAGCTCGCAGCACTTGCTCTGTGCCTCTGCAGAACGGCACAAAGCGCTGTTCCAGCCTGCCAACTGCTACCCTGAGCACGCTGCCAGACCTGCCACCCACCTGGAAGTCGGGGGTGATGGTGAGGTCCACCTTGAGCACGGTGCGCGTGATGGGCTGCACGTGCGCGCTCAGCTCCAGGCGCGGGAACTGGTGGATGAGCCTGGGCAGGAAGCGGAGGTTGCATGGAGGTTGGCGTTGTGAGCGGAAGGTGGGGTAGGGTGGGAGCTAAGGTGGGGTACGGCAAGCGAGTGGCAGCAGCCACACCCGCCGCCAGCCAGCAAGCAGCCACCTTTCACCACATGCACCACACCAGCCTCCACTGACACTGCAGCTTGCCGCTGCATGCTGCCCCCTGCCTGACTGGCCAGCGCACCTGTGCACCGTCTTGCCCATCTTGGGGAAGCGGATCAGCTCGCCAATCTCCTGGGAGTTGAGGTCGTACCAGCGCTCCCAGGCCAGGTCCTTCTTCTCAATCTGCAGGGTGTGCAATAGAAAGGAAAGCGTGTCAGAGCAGTGGAACAAGCAATGGAGATATGAGCAAGCAGCTGGCAGGCAGGTTGACAAGATAGGACGTGAGGCTCGCCTGCAAACCGGCACAGGACGGGGGGCTGCTCTGCCGCTGCCACATCCCCGCTGCCCAGCAGGCAGTGACACAGCCAACCCGACGCAGGCTGCTGATGCAGACTTGAACAACAAACAACCAAACGGCGAGCAAGCCCCCCAGATCATCCCACCTTGGACAGGATCTCAGTGGGGATGCCCTTGAACTGGCGCAGCGGCGTCTGGGAGCCCCACTGCCGCCGCATCACGCACTTGGACAGCATGAGCGCCCTGTCGGTCAGCGCAGCCCAGCCGCGCCGCATGCACACCTCAAACAGGCACCGCATCAGGCGGCCGGCTGCAGGGAGGGTAAACGGGTGGGGAAGGTGTTGTGTCAGGGCGGGGCCAGACAGGAAACTTCTGCGAGACTGTGGTGCTTGCCCTCCTGCCCAGAAAATGGGATCAGCTATCAACTTGACCGTAGGATGTGCAGCTGCTTGCCCGCTGAGCCTCACCGCTCTGTGTGACGTAGACCATGTCGGAGGTGAGGGCCAGCCCCTCGAGCTTCAGCTGGCTGATGTAGGCCTGCGGGCGGCGGGGTGGCGAGAATAACAATGAGGTTGCAGTGCAGCCGTATCTGCGCTGGGCCCGCTCCAAGTGCATATGCTGGGCACCCGGCCGCTGCCGCCGTCAGGCTGCCACCATTCAACTGGCGCCCCACCTCCCCTCCTTCTCTGCTCAGCCCTTCCCCACCACCACCCCGCACCTGCAGCAGCACGTTGATCTTGGCGGTGGGCTCGTCCAGGCTCTCCTTCACGGGGATGGGCACCCGCTCAATCAGCTTGGCCAGCTCCAGCTTCTCCTCCTGCAGCAGGCAAAGTGTGCACCAAGCAGCAGGTCAAAACCAGCAAGGAAGCCAGGTCCCCAACCAAGCTCGGGGCGGTGCTGCTGTTGTCAGCAGCCAGTGCACTGCAGGTGCCAACGCATGTGGCACAGCCAAAGGGCCGCGGCCACCTCCCTTCACTGGCTGTGCAATATACTAGTTCGAGGAGCCGCGTCACTCGCACCACCATGTACTTATACTCGCCGCCTCACCACCGAGTGCCATACCAACCCTGAGCATGAGCTCCTCGACCGCCTCAACACCGAGTGCCATATCAACCGTCCTCCCAGCAGCGCACCTCGCGGACCACCATGTACTTGAACTCCTCTGCCAGCGCAAACAGGCGCAGCAGCTCAATCTCGCCCATGGTGGGCTTCAGGTGGTCGTTGAAGGCGGCGATGGTGCGGTACGACACGTAGTACTGGCTCGCAATCCTGCGGTGATGGGACAGACAGGTGGTTTGGTTTGGCACAGGAGGGCTGGGGGCGGTTGGGCTGCTCCGCGCAGCCACATGACGACCACAGCCAGGGCTGGGCTTGCAGGCTCGCATCAAGCTGGCTGCCTTTCCCTGCTACACCTTGCAACATAGCCGCACCTGCCCAGGTCGGTGGCCTGCAGGTTGCCCGACCGCCGGTCGTACTTGACCAGGTTGTGGCGATCCAGCACCACCGCAGCGCTGTGGGCCAGGTCCATGCGGCGCTCCTGTGGGCAAGGCCATTGGGAGGGCAGCAGGGTTGCAGTTGCAAAATGGGGTGTGCACAGGACGCACGCTGCAAAACAGCATGCTGTTGCAAAGCCAGCCACTAGTGCAGACAGCAGCGCGCATCTGGTGACCAAGTGCCAACAGCGCAGCAACAACACGCTGGCAGCTTGCCTGCAGCAGCGGGTCTGTGTCCAGCGCGTCGATGGGCACGCCGTACAGCTGCGGGTTGCACAGCATGCGCACGTACAGGTAGCTGCAGGCGGGATAAGAGGGAGGAGAGGTGGATGAATGAGGAGCAGGAAACAGCTTGCAGGCTGGCTACTGAGGCTGGCAATCCCTGCCCAGCTGCCGCCAGCTGCTGCAAACCCTCCTGCTGCACTGCACGTAGGAGTGCCCGTGCCCAGCCGCAGCTTACGTGTAGCCCAGCCAGCTGGCGGCATCGCGGATGTTCTGCACGGTGCCCAGCACAATCTGCAGATGCAGGGACAGTCGGCAGCCATGGCGAGTTAAGAAAAAGCTGTGTGAACACCATGATCGGCAGCAATGCGACAATACAACAACAAAGGCTGCAGCGATCGCATTAGGCTGCAACAACAGCACGGCAGCAGCTGCAACAGCAAGTGCCCACCTCTGCGTTCAAGTTGTCGGGCACCGTCTGCACGTACTGGCTCTCAATGGGCAGCTGCATGTTGAAGAGCGACAGGTAGAACTGCAGCTCGCTGTGGCCTGCAGGCGTGCCAGGGATGGAGGCATGGGGAGTGCGGCAGAGGTGAGTATGAGACGCAATGGGGGCAGCCGGATGAGCAGCTGCACCTTCACCTCCCGTCGGCTGAGCACGGCCTTGCAAGATGGGAGTCCCCACCACCCCACGCACTTGTGATGATGATGCCCTCGCCGAACGTGTCGAACTGCGGGCGGCCGGCGCGGCCAAACATCTGCATCACGTCCAGCGGCGACAGCTCCGTCCACGCCGCCTTGACGGGGTTGTACACCTGCGGCATTGGTTGCACAGAGGATGGTTGCTGTGAATCAGAGCACTTGGGTGGGCTGGGCTGGAGTGGGGTGGGTCAGGCCGTGCTGCCACCCAACATGACCTCATGCGCTGCAGGGACAGAGCAGCATCCCTCCCACTGCTGCCGTCCACAGCACGTGCATGCAGCGCCCTGCTTGCCTGTGTGCCCTTGATGATGACGGTGTGGGCGGGCAGGTTGACACCCCAGGCCAGGGTGGCGGTGGACACCAGCACCTGCCGCAGGCGGTTGGGCGCAGGGAGCAGCAGACGTGTTGAGAGAGCGAGGCAGAAAATCATTGCCGGCGTCTAGCCCCAGCACTATGAAAGGGGGCATTGGGAACCCAACTCTATCGCCACCGCCTCAGCGCCCTCAACAACCGCTCCACTAGCCCACCTGGATGTGGCCATCGGCAAAGAGATCCTCCACCAGTGTACGATCGGCGCGGGCCATGCCTGTTGGGGGAAATGCACGGGCACGTTCGAGCGTGAGATGGCTGCTGCTGCTGTGGCCCCTGGGCAGAGCAGCGGCAAGGCCACCGCCGCAGCATGGCAGCATGGCAACATGGCCAAGGTAGCAAATTGCGGCGTGGCAATGTGGGCTCCATGGCGACATGGCAGATGGCTGCATGCCATGTAGCCGGCGGCTTCATCAACATGCAGCCAGCCGCAGCATGGCAACATAGCAACCATGGCGCGCATGCCGCGGCCGCCCCATGGAGCCATGTAGTGTTGCGCACCGGCGTGGTGGATGCCAAAGCCGTAGGGCAGCAGCTCGCGTAGGTCGCCGTTCTTCACACCCTCCGCCTCGGTCTGCAGGGGGAGGGTAGGATTGAGATCGGGTGCTCAGCATTCGAGGGTAGCATTGATCAAGTGCTCAGGATGCACAGTTGCCCTGGGCCTGCAGAGGTACTCTGTTGGACTGCTTCAAATCAGCCACAGCGCCAAGCCTGCTGCATGCCGCATGCAGTCAGCAGCAGGCGGCCCCTTGCCGCAGCCATCTGCTTCTCCCGCCTGCACTACCGCTCGCCTGCAGGATCTCGCGGGATGCGGAGTCGTCGCGCAGGATCTTGGCCAGCGTGTCGTTCTTCAGGCATTCCTCCTTCAGGAAGCTGCAGCGGCGGGAGATGAGGGGATGGCATGTGTGTGTCAGTCGGGGATGCAAGAGCGAGGCAGCGAGGCGGGTGCGAGTACAGATCTGCCGCAGCTGTAGAAGGACGACTGCTGGCAGGAGCATTGCTGCCAAACCAGGCCATGCCAGGCTGCCGCAAACACAATCGAAACGAGGCAGCAGTCCTGCTCACCGCGCCGTCTTGGCGGTCTCCTTGCGGCTGTGCACAAAGATGAGCACCTGGTGCTTGCCAGCCGCCTCCATGACCTGCGGCGGTGGGGAAGGGTCGATTTGGCAGCCAGCTGTCAGCAGACTGCCAGCAATCAGCTTGCAGGCAGGCAGCCATGCTGACCATGATTGCTTCCTGTGCGGAACCTCCCGTGCCACTCACCTTGGTGTAGCAGATCTCGTTCATGAGCTGGAAGCGCTGCAGCGGCTTCTTCACCGTCACGCCGATGTACTGCTGCGCCAGCGGGCACGGCCTGCGGGCGGAGCGAGAGGGCACAGGAAGCAGGGCGGGAAGATGTTCAAGCTGTTGCTTGCTTGGCGGCAACACTAGCAGATGCTGTCGGCGCTGCTTGCAAACTAGCCAGCCCACCTGTTGCTGCCCCACCATCGCAGCCCACACCGCCATATCAGACCGCCCCGCACCTGAAGGAGTTGTCAAAGTAGAACAGGCCCTTCTCGGGTTTGACGCGCAGGAAGGCGGCCACGTCCTCAAAGTTGGGCAGTGTGGCCGACAGGCCCACCAGGCGGACCATCTCCTGGGTGGTCTGCGCGGCGGGTGGGAGGTGGGGGAAGAGCAGTTGGGCCCGAGTACGGGGATGGCTGGCAGAGGTGGGGCAGACAAACAGCATGCTTCGTCACCTTGCAGAGCGTGCGTGGGCGCATGCACTTCCTGAACCCCATCCATTTGCCACGCACCTCGATCTGGCGCACGGTGCGCGCCACGATGGACTCGAGCACGGCGCCGCGGTCGTCGTGCAGCAGGTGGATCTCATCAATGATCACCAGCCGCACCAGCTGCGTGTACGTGCGGTCGCCTGGGGGAGGACAAGGGAGCGAGGCATGGCGGTTGGGAAGGTTTGGCGCATGGGGTAGGCAAGCAGCCATGCATGTCAGTAGGACAGCAACTGGGTCGCCACCGCCACCCCCACCACGTGACAGCGCCCGTCCCTCAACTCCCACCCATCCCCTCCTCACCGCTCTTGCGGGTGATGATGTCCCACTTCTCGGGCGTGACCACGATGACCTGCGTATCCTCAATCTCGCCCTTGGTCAGGGACATGTCGCCCGTCAGCTCCCGCACCTGTGCAGCAGAGGGTGGAGGGCAGCCGGGGCAGGAGGAGGCTATCAGGAAGGTGCAGTAGGAGTGAGATTGAAAACTGTGGTGTTTGCCGCATGAGGCAGCCTTGGGAAGTGCCATGCACGGCAGTGCGATCAGCTGTCTTCCAGGCAATCCAGGCCTGCCACGCAGCAGCACCCTCATTCTGCAGCAACCAGGTGCCCAGCGGTTGTGCGATAGCCCACCTTGACGCCGTACGGCTCCAGGCGCTTGGAGAAGTTGCCCACCATCTCAGCCACCAGCGCCTGCAGGCAAGTGTGCGTTGCATGCTGGTCAGGATAGGCCGGCAGCAGAAGCCTTGCTGCAGACCTGACGGCCAGCTGCATTGCCTATGTGGCCACACAGCATTGCGGCACAAGGCCCAACTGAGCCCCAGCCACCCTTCCCCACTCGCCTTCATGGGCGCCACGTAGATGATCTTGAAGGCCGAGGTGTCAATGCTGCCGTCCTCCCGCCTGCAGGGTGCCATGGGTGGGACAGGCAGGAGCGAGGCCACGCGCAGGGTTTACCCGATTGGAGCAGATGTCGCTGAGCAGCACTGGCAGCGGCTGCACATCCACCGCAGTATGAGGATGGATACATTTCCAGGAGGCGGCACATGCATGCAACGAACACCCCTCAGTGCCGCACCGGTGCAGGCCGATCTCGTGCAGGATGGTGAGCATGGCCACGTTGGTCTTGCCCGCGCCGGTGGGGGCGCACACCAGCATGTTCTACGGGCAGGGCGTGGTTGGGGCGACGTGGTGCGGGGCTGGGTGAGCAGCAGCGAAGCAGCGGACCGACCGCCGGTGTGGCAAGAAGAGGCCAGTGCTGCAGTGTTTCACCTTTCCGCCATGCCCCCTTCGCGGCAGTGCCTGCAGACAGCACACGGCAGCATGCCAGCATGCAGCCCCATGCCGCACCACAACCACGGCTGGACCACCGCTGCATCACGCACCTCTGAGGAGTAGAGCGCGCACTCGCACACGCGCGACTGGATGCGGTTCAGCGCCTTCATCCCCTTGAAGCCCGGCTGCACCCACTCCGGCAAGCTGCCGATCTCCACGAGCGACTCGCCTGCAGGCAGCGGGGCGGGGGAGCACTGTGAGGCAGACTGAGCAGGCGTGGCAGCATGGGAGGAAGGCAGTAGGCATGCAGGCACTGCCTGCCCGCAGCTTGCTGACACCGTGGCAGGTCAGGCGAGTGCACAGCTAGCACCTCCTGCAGCCGCTGCAGCTGGCTGAGTGTGACCGGCTGTGCTAGCATGTAGCAAGCGCACCGTCGCCAAAGGGCTTGGGCTTGAGGGCGGGGACGTGCACCTCCTCATACCCCTTGTGCACGGTGCGGTACGAGCCCTGCATGTGGAGGACAAGGCAAAGGAGCACGTTTGGCAGCTGTTGCAGCAGGAAATGCATGGGCCTTCTGCAGACAGCAATGGGTGTTGCTTCCATCTGCTGCCAGGCAAAACCTCGCCAACTGCACCACCCAGCAGCCACCCTGCCACCGCCCACCTGCGGCAGCGTGCACTGCTTGCTGCTGTTGAAGTGCGCGCCCTGCACAAAGGCCAGCGACTCGAGGTCCACATTTTTGCGGCCCGCTGCTGCAGCGCCCGCGCCGCCCGCCTCGCCGCCGCCCTGGCCCTGGCGCAGCCGTCGCGCCTCCTCGCGAATGGAGCGCTCCACCGCGCTCTGCCGCTCACGGGCTGCACGACGCTTGGGGGAGAGCGTAGCATGTGGCTCAGTTGCAAGGTTGACTGAGGTGAAGCAGCAGCAGCTGCTGAGCGGCTGCCCCCGGCAGATATTGCCCTTATGCCGAATCCGAGCTGCACGCTCCGTCCCACCGCCACCCTTCCCGGCTGTTTCCCCCGCTGCGTCAGCGTGCCGCACCTGATGCGCGCGTGGCATGCAGGGCATCTAGGATGGCCCGCGTCTCGGGGCTGCCCTCCATCTCCGCCTCCACGCGCTGCCGCTGCTCCTCGTCCTGCGGAAGTGAACAAGCAGACGTGGCCAGGCTTGAACACGCAGGCTTGGGCTCAGCAGCAGGCAGCAGGCCCTTGCTATGAATGAATGCCATGTGATGACCATGCAGAATGGGGCACCCGCATGTCCCGTGGATGACCGCCGAGCGCACCTCTGCGCGGGCGAGGCGCATGCACCACACGATGCGCAGCCGGTTCTTCAGCAGCTCCTTGATCAGCTCAAACCTGGAGGGAGGGAAGGGAAGTGATGGTGGCGTTCGAGGTGTGGTGTGCACGAGAAAGCGCTGCTACTTTTTCGTTGCACAGGCATGCGCATGGGGGCGGTTTCACAAGATCACGGCACTGCGCAGGCGCAACTGCCAGCCTCCCACGGCCATGCACCTGTGTCGCATGGCCGCGTGACCCACAACAAACGGCATCAAACAGCGCCAAACCAGCCTCACCTGTCAAAGTCCAGCAGCATGACCAGCCGGTTCTCTACCTCGCGTGCGTCAGGCAGCTGCGGCAGAATAGATAGCGAGACTGATGAGTAGCAAACGTGATGGCAGCAGACATCTGCCATTCAGCTCAGCGCATGCTAGCGCTCCTGCTGAAAGGGCACGCGGCGCCCCAACCACTGCTGCACCAACACAACACCCATCAAGGCAACGTACCTCCAGTGCTGCGAACGAGTCCTCGGCCAGCTTCTGAGCGGCGTTGGGGTCGATGTCGCCGAAGGCCTTGCTCACGCGGCGCTGCAGCCAGTAGGCATCAATCTCCTGCGGACAGACAATGCGAGCAAGGCACAGCACGCGGGGTGAGCAGAGTTGTGTGCATGGGGAAGCGGCTGGACAGCAGAAGCACCAGGAGCTGCCCTGCCACATCCGTCGGTATGGAGACGCAGCAGCGGCAGCAGCAGCAGCAGCAGCAGCGGCGGCAGCAGCAAACAGCAGCGACCCTAATGCAGCTGCCTACCTGCACGGGGATGCCGTCATCGCGCGCCTCCTCCCCTGCCTCAACATCCATGCCGCCGGTGCGCACGCCGCCAGCTGCCCCCACCTCCTCTGGCTCCTCATCCTCATCCTCATCGTCCTGCGAAGTGCAGCAAGAACCAGGTAACTCAGCGCCGGCAGCAGCAGCGGCATGTCGCATCAAACATAGCAAGCAGCGCTGCGCTCCAGCGGCACATGCTCAGCAGCAACACCACGCCTGAAGGCACCACAGCAGCAGCAGGCATGAAGTCAGGCCATGCTGAAGCGGCCACTTCCACGCGCGCAAAACTATGCCAGTCACGTGATCCATGCACGGCAACTCACCACCACCTCGCGCAGCGCCTCCTCCCCCTCCTCCTCCTCGCTCTCCTCAAACTCCACAGCCACGCCAATCTCCTCGTCCAGTGCGCCCTCGCCCTCGCCGGCAGCGATCGCCTGCGGGGTGTGACCGACAGGAACAAGTTGTGTCAGTTCAGGCGGTTGGGTGGCGCAGGCCCAGTCATCCAGCAAGCACCTCCCGCATGGCGCACACACAGCTGCATTTTGCCTGCCCCAGGCGCGGCAACAAGTGGAGCGCCCCCACAACCACACTAAAGCTCACCGCCTCGGTGGGCGCGAAGTCTGTGATCATCTTGCCCAGGGCCACCAGTGCGGCAAAGCGCTCGTCGGTGGTGGGCCCCAGCAGCGAGTCCACCTCCTTGTGGCGGGCGGGGTCCTGTGAGGGTGAGGGTTCAGATCGCCAGCCGCATGAGCCCCACACCGATTGGCATGTGCAGCGGTGGGCAGCCAGCAACCACTGCAGAGCTGTATGAAACGCGCCTGCAGCACATCGGGCACGTCACCACGCAACACGTCATGCATTTCATGCCGGCATGCCCCATGTCCGGCAGCCCAGCTGCCCGCGCCGCCCCACCGTGAGGCGGTCGTTCTTCAGCGCCGCCAGCACCTCGTCGGCCGCGCCGCGCAGCACATCCGCAGGCTGGTCGCCAAACTGGCCCTGCATTTTGTGGACACCAGAGGTCGACGCACGGAATTCATATGTCGCATAAATGTGTTACGCATGAGCCCTGCGGCAGCCGCAGTGAACCCTGCGGCAGCTGCAGTGAACCCTGCGGCAGCTGCAGCCGCCACAGGCATGCCAACACAGAGTGCAAGCGCGGGTGTCATGGCCACTCGGTCGAATCCAGAACCACTCAGCCTTGGCTGCAGCAACTGGCAGCAGCAGCAGCAAAGGCACAGGCACACCCTGCCCCTTCCGCCCCGCACCTGGATGATGGACAGCATTGCCTCGTACGCCTCGCGCGTCTCCTTGGTGCGCGGGCGGTACAGCCCCGCCGTGTCAATGTCCAGCACGCTCATGCCGCCGCCCGCGCCCTGCGACAGAGCACAGGCGGTGGCTGACGGCTCAGAGCCCCGTCTAGCAGCAGAGGGCGACCTGACGCAACAGACCAGCAGCAGCTGCTCAGCAGCAGCAGCAGCAGCAATCAGGAGGCATGGGAGTGGACGGCAACTGCGCCTCCATGTCGGTGGCAAGCACACCAATATGTGTTGCCAGCCCAACCTCCAGGTGCGGACAGCTGCACACTGGCCCCCAAAAGCACACCTTGCGGCGCTTGGGCATGTCGAATGCCTCGCCCTCGCCCGCCTCCCGCTTCTTGGGCTTGCGCTCCGCCAGCCCCTCGGGCCGCTCCCGCGCCACGCGGTCGCCCATCTTGCCCTTCATGCGCCCCCAGAGCGTTTCCGCCGAGCCATCGGGCTCCCGGCCAGCGCTGGTGCGCTGCTCGGCGGTGAGGACGAGGTTGGAGTTCTGCAAAGGGAGGCAGCAGGTGCGGCGGTGTGGGGGCGGCAGCGGCGGCGGCGGGGTGCCAAGAGAGGCGCCAGTGCGGCGGCGGCGCCCTGTTCAGTGGCGGCTGCGCTGCTGATCGCTGCGTGGCGGCGCTGGCGGGGAATGGAGGCAGCACGGCGCCCCTCGCGATCGGGCTGG
>VFQQ010002118.1_pt1 | contig 23994 bp, 45 predicted proteins | sample 3512341 | NCBI WGS metagenome assembly VFQQ01 (sample SAMN10412373, study PRJNA504923) | tailings metagenome | isolation source: Relicate 2 Philex TSF1 revegetated site | place: Philippines: Tuba, Benguet | collected 2017-08-29 | reverse complement strand
AATTGATGGTAAGCATGGATCAAGCCAAGCTTCCACGAAAGCATCAGTTGCTGTTCACGCAATATCCCTGCCTCCCTGCTGGGCGCACCATGTGGCTCAGGTAGAGATGTGCCATCTCGTGGGCCAGGGTGAAGTGTAAGGCAGCGACGACCGTCTGCATGTCGCCGCTTGCATATCCTATCAAATCCGCAATGATTCAGGAAGGAAAACCACATTGGGGTGTGCTGCCGCAGCAAAATGGTGCTCGTGGAACACCACATGTATGCCAGCTTCCTGAGAACAAATGAATGGAAGGAGCCACTGGTCGCATCACGTTGGGGCTTTAAGCAGAAGAAAACATGCAGCCTTCCTTACTTCCACCAGTTGCCTGCCCGCCCCCGCCTCACCAGGATGTGGCGGCCAAAACCGTCGGGGCGGGAGCGAGCCTCCTGCTGCAGCGCCACCAGCACCGCCTGTGCAGAGTCCTCAAGCATCCGCCGAAACCAGTCGTTGTCGGCAAGGCTGGAATCGATGGCAACCTTGACCTCGCCCGGTGCCAGGGGCGGCAGGTTCAACGCGGCGGCAGCGTCCGGCTGCGGCGATGGAGGCGGGGCAGCAGGAGATGTGGGAGGTGTGCAGTGCCCGCAGCTGTACACTATTATTCTCTGCATGCAGTCGAAACACACCAGAGACTCTATTCAGACTTACTGGCTGCATGCTATCGGGCAGGGCAGCGGCCAGCCAGCCAGGAAGGGCGAAGCGGCACCGCTCCCCGCTGGCAGGGGCGGTCGCGCCGTATGGCACCTTCTCGGTCAGCGCTTGCTTGCCCGCATCGTGCAGCCCGCAGGCACTCGCTCCGACCGCCAGTGCTCTGCCTCCTGTGCGGGCGGTGCGGCTGGCCGCCAAGGCCACTGCGAGCCGGCTGGCTGCGCTGCGGGCCGCCATCGCTTGGGTTGTCTCAATATACTGCCTGAATGAAGGGTTGGGAGGACTAGAGCAGAGTGTTCGATGTGAGCGAGGCAAACGAGGCAGAGCTCTGCCCCCGCGCCGTGCATGCTGTGCTGATGTGTGCGTCGCGACGCGTCGATGTCGAGCAAAGGGCTGCACCTTGGAGTTTTCGATTTGCCAACGTCTAACTTCACACTGTCTGGAACTCCTGGAACTCGTAGTTCATGCAGGCATACAGGGGAGAATGCTTTCTTGCAACCACGGCCCCCGCTGCCATGCTTCCGATGCCGGCAGACCGCTCCACCTGCTGCACGGCCACGCTGCAATTACACAGCATCAAATCAGCGCGGGACAATCAGGAGCGCAGCATCAAACAAACAAGGAAGAAATGAAGGGGAGAGAATCAAATGCTGTTGCCCAAAACCGCGGAGCAGCAATGAATGAAAACTTCAAAGCGCGCAGGCGTGGGCGGCGCCACACAGTTGGGCGCACACCCTCGTTCTGCCCGCGCTGCTGGCATGTCCAGCCGGTGTGTGGCCGCCACAAGTCCGCCTCGCTCAGGTGTTCTTGGTGAGAGGCGCCAGTGCGGGGGTGAGGTAGTTGTTGCTCTTGTCTGCAAGGGCAGCAAGGGCATGCGGGTCCGCCTCGTGAGGTGCTGGGCAGGTGCAGAAGACTTGGTAATGAGCATCCATGTGACTTGCAGCCTGGCAACGGCAGTGCCACACGAAGTTTCAAACTTCATTCATAAGCTGACGCCAGCCAGTCTATTCTCCCCTCTGAAAGCCTCGTGAAGCGCCTCCCGATTGCGCACCCGGCAGGTGGGAGATGAGCTCGTAGAACTCCAGCCCCTCCTCCGGCTGGTACTCAAAGCACACCTGCGGGGCGGAAGTGGGCAAGCACAACACACATTGATTATGTGCAGGTCCAGAATCAGTTGTGGACAAAGGTCCCGGCCTGCGCATTGCGCATCGCAACAGCCGCACGGATTCAAAAGTCCGGCTTGCCAGGCCCAATCGATACCTCCCAGCCAGCATGACGTGTGCCAAGCTGGCTAACCATCCCCATAGCTTGTGCAAGCAGACATCAGTCATCCAGCCCACCTCAAACGTCTTGTTGCGGGCCTCCGGGTTGTGCAGCGCCTTGAGGCACACGTCCGCCACGTCAGCGCACGAGATGCCCTGGGTGATGCGGTTGCCCTACGGCAGTGGGTGGCAGCATGCACCGGCCCTGGTAAGTGGCACTGAAGAGGCGGTGATTGCACCTTGGCCTGGTGGCGGCAGCATGAGCCTTGTGCCATGCGAGGCCCTGCCACACGCACCACCACCTGCCGCAGCAGCCCACCCACTCGTGTACACACATCTCGTGTATGCACATCTGCTACCGTGTCAGCAAACCGTCCAACCATCATACCGCTTCCCATTTCGCAGCTGCGCACCTGATCGAACACCAGCGCCTTGTAGCCGCCCGCCTCCTCAACCAGCGGTCCCGGCCGCACAATCGTGTAACCCAGGCCGCTGCACACAAATGCATGGAGCCAATCATCGGCACACAAGTTCATGGGTCGGCAGCCAGGGGCTAGACAAGGCCATTGCACAGCAGCATTTAGCCTCGCTCACTTAGGGAATGCATGCCAGCGATGCATGCACAGCACATGCAAGCCGCACCTGTTGCGCAGGGCCGCCTCGCCCTTGCGCTTGTAGGTCACCACCTTGTCACGCGAGGCGGGGGCCAGGTCTGCAGAGAGCAGTGAGAGAAGCCAACATGAGGGGACAGATTCAATGGCTGGCTGCTAGGGCCACCAGCTGTGCTGCGTGCACTCCAGCATGCAACCCGGCACCCAAGCCACCCACACCTCCGTTGCGCACAACCCGGCAAGATGCAATATGAATGGGCCCCGAGCGACAGCCCACCTGGCCGCGGCGCGCCGGAGCAGGACAGCAGCACAAAGTCGGTCTCCACGCCGCCGGGCAGCGTCTTGATCCAGTCCACCATCAGCTTGAAGCGGTTGGCCGAGGCGTCAAACATGGACTGGCCCGGCTCCGTCACCTGAGCGGCGGAGCAGGCGGGCAGGCAAGAGGCTGGGGTCGGCGACTTGGGATATACAATGCCAAAAGACAAGCAGGCGGAGAGCAGCAAGGGCAGGGCGGTATGGGCCAGGCGCAGGGATGCAGCACTGAAAGCGCCTCGCGTCGTCCATCCAGGACGTGCGCAGCAATAAGGCAAGAGGTAAGAGAGAGGCAGCGGGCAGGCAACATGTGCCCAGCAGGCAGCAAGCAGTGGAGTAGCAAGTGCAGCAAGGGTCCTCACCTCCTCCAGCACCTTGATGCGGGGCTCGAAGCGGAAGCCGATGTACTCCACTTCGCCTGCTTGAGAGGGAGGGGTGAAGCAGACCGAATAAGCAGCTGCTCCTGAAAGTGAACAAATCTGCCAACGTACATGTGCTGTGCCGAAGTGCACTTCACTGCACTCCGACACCATCCCAACACCCCCACCCCTCACCCCATGCACACACAGCAACCCCTCACCCGGCTGCAGCGGCGGGTCGTCCACGACCACGGGGCGGAAGATGTTGAAGGGCAGGCGCACGGTGTTGTAGCCGTGGCGGGTGGCAAAGCGCGTGGTGTAGGTGATGCCGGCGCGCGTGCGCAGCACACACGTGTACGGGTGCTCGTCGCCCAGCAGGCGCACCACCAGGGCCTCAGAAGCGTTCAGAGCGGACGGGTCCTCGTACGGCAGCTGCACAGGGGCGCCCACCTCGGCCAGGCCGCCGCGCGAGTAGACGGCGCCTGGGGATTGAAAAGTCGGGCAGAAGGCATGTTTAGGGTTTTGGGTGGAATACGGTCAGGTGGGGAATGAGGCCACGGAGTGCTGCACATACTGTTGCCACAAAGCCACCAACACCGAGCGGGCCTCTCCTGCGTGCCACTGCAAGAAAAAGCACCCATGAAACAGCATAAGCAAGGAACAGATCACCCACCCTCAAACACAAGGTGGTTGTCCTCGTCAATGTATGCCTCAGCAGAATCACGTGCCGTTGCCCGCTTGATTGCCCGCCGCTTGGCCTTGCTCATGGAATCCTCGCCCTCTGCAAGGCAAACAAACGGGTGGCATATATAGTTGGGGGCACGCAAAGGCAGGCAGGCATGCAGGCCGGACATCGACAACTCTCATGGTTGCTGCGCGACTGCTGCAATGCATTGCAACACCAGCCATTCTGTAGGGCCCCGCACCTGCAGGGGTAGGCGGCCCAACAGCCACCACATTCCATGCCTCGTGGTCTGCACACAAAAGGTGTCACAGTGCACAATTTGGTAAGGTAAGACAACGTGTGCATGCAGGTTCAGCAGCTTGACGTGAAGTTCAGATGAACAATTTTCAGCGTCCAAGCACGAGCGACCTCGCCATGCCAGCATGCCAACAGTTACCAGCTGCCAGCAGTACCAAGCTCAAGCCTCCCAGTCACACAGCCACACCCAGCCCAGGCACTCACAGGCCTCATTGCTGAAGTCAGCCAGCTCGCGCTTGGCAGCCGATGACAGCTGGCCCTGCCGCCGCGCCCGCGTGTTCTGCAGGCAGCAGTGGCGGAGTGGGGCAGTCGGCAGGTGCGGCCAACATGCACTGCATCCACATCAACGTCACAACCAAACAAAGGCTGCCAAAAGTGCCCCTCTGCACTTCCGCCCAAAAGCAACAGCAGTGCGATTCTACCGCAATTCCAGCCGGTCTATAGCCAGGACGCACCAGCTCGTCCATGAAGGCCTTGGCCAGGTTGGACACGCCCAGGTCGTCCACACGCGCCAGGTCAGCAGTGATGGTGGTGCGCGCGCCGCTGCAGCAGATGACCTGCAATGGGGACAGGGAGGGCGGCGGCGGGGCGGTCGAGTGATGCTGGGCACGGCAAGGGACGGCATGCATGCTGCCAGCTGCCAGCACACGGCATGGGGCAGACTCTGCGTCGAAGCAATCATGCACCTCTGTGCTTTGCACGACGGCACGCACCGTCACCCATATCCCTCCTATGCCCAAGTCACCCAGCATCACCCCAATCCCCGATTCCCCCCTTCGCACCTTGTCCACGCCCTTGACTGCCTGCCGGCAGGCCTTGTAGTCCGCCACATCGCCATACACAAGCTCCGCTGCCTGAGGCAGTGCCTCCTGCCCATCGCTGCCATCCACACTGGTCGAGCCGTCGGCAGCGGCAGCAGGCGCCGGCGCCGCAGGGGCCTCCGCCGCAGCGCCGCCCTCGCGCTGCCGCACCAGCGCCTTGACTTTGTAGCCACGCAGCAGCAGCTTGCGCACCAGCACGCGGCCCACACGGCCAGTGGCGCCGGTCACAAGGACCGTGGTGTCTGCTGCATCCAGCGACTCAAACTCTGCCTCGCCCACCAGCCGGCTGCAGGGCAGGTGGGTAGGGCAGGGAGTGGGGCTTGAGTGTGCGCTTCCAAGCAGTGTAGGGGCAGAGTGTTGGCCATGTACGCAAGCAGCAGGGCAGCAGCAGCGCGCCGCAACACTTGACCTGCAGCTGCACCCACACTACCCAGCTGCTGCCGCACAGCCCTGAGGGCACAGCCCCTACATCAGCTCACGTGATGCGATCTGCCGCCTGCGCGCTGCGTGCCGGGTTGCCGATGCGCTGCAGCTGCGTCCATACATCATCAAACACCTCGCGCGACTTGCGGCCCACTGCGAAACAGATATAGGCGAAGGAGATCGGTTTGCAAGAGCCCGTAGCTTGCATCGCTTCTTGCAGGCAGCAGCGCATGTGGACGCACGCGACAGCTGTACCCTGCCCACGCACTGGAAATGGGGTTCAGGTCATCTATCGTGAACTCCTTGGCCTGCTGCTCAGCCTTCCGCCGCCGCCGCCGCTGCTTGGGCACTTCGGGCACCGGCAGGTCTTCAGCGGCGTCGCGACCGCCGCTGCCGCTGCTGCCGTCCTGCTGCTGCAGCAGAGGTTTGTGAGGACAACCACATCACTGCATACACTTCTTGGCAAGCTGACCAATGCAGACAGCCACAATCACGTGCGAACAGGCGCAAGCCCGCCCGCAAAGCCTACCTCTGCCCGAGGCTGCACGGCGGCGCCGCGCCGCCGCTGCTCCGGCCGCCTGCAGCGAGGATGCAGCCAACTGCTCAGTAATCCAGGCATGTCAAGCATCGCAAAAATCACGGCACAGGCGGTGGAGGCGCCTGCTCGCTGCGGGGCCCCTCGGTGCGCCTGCGTCGCCCACCTCAGCGGCGCGCTGATCCAGCACGCCCTTTGTGCCAGCATCATGATGCAAGCCCCCGAATGCGCCGGGCCCGCTGCTTTATGGTGCGCGGCCGCTCAGCCTCCTCGCAAGCCACCGCCGCTGCGCCGCACTTATCCCTTGTCGATCGCGGCCACAAATGCGCCTAGAACACGCCGGCGGATGCGGCGCACGAGGCAAGAGCTGGGGTGGTGGGCGGGCGCAGCGGGGCGCCGACGGCGGCTGTGTGCGAGGCTAGCAGAGCTAGCGGGGCGCCCTGGCATTGCAGTGTGAGGTGCTACATACACAGACGGTACTTAATTCACACGTGCGCAGCACATTTAAACATAACTACAGCCTCGTCAGCGCCGTCATTGCTGGCCGCCCGCCGCCCCATCAGCTGCCGCCGCAGCGGCGTGGCCGTCCAGCAGGTACGCCCGAAGCTTGTCCAACGACCTGTAGCGGTGGGAGATGCCGTTCTTGATCTGCGCCAAAATAGTTTGGGGTGACACGCGAGTAGCAGTCAGTGATGGCGGTTGAGGGGCTGCAGGCAGGATGCGCATGAAAGCCAAACCTGCACCTAATGCATCAGACCATGCCGACCAGGGCACAGCTGAATGCGGGCCAGCTCGAGCGTTCTGCATACCTCTTTGTCCATCTCGGCGTAGGTCTGACCGAAGCCCTCAGCTTCGAAGATGGGGTCCCAGCTGCACCAACAGAAAGGTGCATAAGTCAAGGGCGGTAGTCATGATCGGCCAGGTGCAGGGCTCATAATAAGGGCTAGCGATCCACACCTGTTGGGATTGTGCAGACAACACTACCTCTCTCATCAAAGATCTCTCATCAAAGATCCAAGAACCAGGCACTGTGCAAGGAGCCCAACCCCTCACCCAAAGTCAGGCGGGCCGCGGGCCGGCACTATGCGCCCGTCGGTGCGCCCCACAAACACCACTGGCTCGTGCCCCGGGCCTGCAGGGAGCGGCAGCGCTTGCAAACAAAATGTTAGCAGAATGTGCAACCTGCTGAATAGAGTGCACCACGGCACAACACATAGCCTCCAACCAGCATCCAGTAACATTACCGCATAGCAGCGAACCAGGCGACAGCTCACCCTCGCAGTATGCGAACGTGCACTGCGCGTATGCCGTCTTGTCGTCAAATCCAGCCAGCATGCGGTTAAGGCCATCATCTGCAGAGCATGAGGGGCACAACAGAAAGTACGTGGCCATCATAACAGCAGGAGCCAAAGCTGCCGGTTCGCCTGCTGCCCAGTTGACACGGTTTGGCAGCCGGCATTGCTGGTTGCAGCGAGCCATTACTCACGGCCAAGCTTCTGCAGGAACCATTTGATGTACGGCCCGGGCAGGCCCTTGAGTGCATTGAAGCACAGGCACGTGTCCTCAACCATCACTGTAGTGAGAAGATGCAGAAGGACAAAGTGCGATGGATGTCACAGGGTAGGTACACAGCAATCAACAAGCAGCGAGGCTGCTCTGGATGTTTATGACACAGCAATTCGCCCTTGCCCAAGCAGTAACCCTGAAAGTTCAACCAGCCCACCTGCCGCTCCCAGCTGCTGCGCAGCCAGGCGGCACTTCTGGGCCGCAATCTCCTCCGGCTCGCCCTGCAGCATGCATTGGTCGGCATGGGCAGCTGAGCATGGCCGGCTTCACATGCCGCGCAGCAGGCTCGGTTGGCCTACTTCACAGCACCCGTACAACTGCCAGCGAGGCCAACCTCATGGAGGGCCATGCCGCATGCGTCATCGCGGGGCAGTAACCGTTGCACACCAGGGAGCAGAACACACCGACCTGCAGCTCAGGCAGGTCCACTGCCGCCGGCTGCACCGCAAATGGCAGCGCATGGCCCGCCTCTAGGATGGCCACCACCTCCTCCAGCTTCTTCTTGTTGCCTGCATAGTCACGTGTTGGCAGGTGGGCGAGCTTCATAGGCGGCATTGGCGGGACGGCAGCACGGAGCTTGCAAGCACTTGGCAGCCTCCTTGCCAGAGCTTGCAAGCACTTGGCAGCCTCCTTGCCAAATCATGCAAACAAGCCAGTGTCTTCGGCTATATACCGTAGTGCACAATGCACGAACGAGTCCCCGTGCCCAAGTGACAAGGTAGCCCGCACCGGTGGCAAAGAAGATGGTCGCAGGCGGCGGCCGGGCGGGAGGGGCAGCGGCGGCGCTCATTGCTGATGGCTGCTGCGATCGCCGCTGGAAGCTGCACTGACGGATGCGAGGAGCTGAGGCGAGGGCGAAACGCGGGGCGGCGCTCCTCGCAGCAAGCATAAAGTTGGTGGAGGCTTGCTCGCCCTTCAACCCGTGCTGTGCGTTGCCTGTAAGCGCTGGCTTGTCTGCGCTGCGATGCCGATGCGGCTGCTTAGTGTTCTGTTCTAAATGCAAAGAGGGCATAGCGCCAACGCGGCAGTGGTGCGCCGCCCATTGCCGCAACCCACACCCTGCTTAGTTCCGATCCCGTGCAGCAACCATTCATTGGAGCTTCACATGCAGACTGAAGAGGAGTGGTGGCTCTGAAAACGAAGATAGGCTGCGAGGGACCAGGAGGGTAATGCAGGGCACGGTCGCAGCACCGGCAGCGGGAAGAGCACACAGCGGTCAGGGAAGGAAGGGCACAGCGTCATGAGGGGAGCTTGAGCGAAAAGACGGGGGCAAAATCGTCAGGACAGAGAGACATGGCAACAGTAGGGCAAAGGGTAGGCAGCGGTGGTGTGCATGGGCACGGTCCGGAGCGCTAGGCAGGCCGCGCACCGCGCCACCGCCCGGCCGGCACAGGGGCATGCATTCAGAGCGGCGCATCGCTGCCGCCGCCTCACCGCCGCCGCGTCTCATTGCTGGACGGCGCGCGGCGGTAGGTGGGCGAGCGCCCGCACGCCGCCAGCAGGCTGCTCCAGAAGCCGCCCAGCCGGGCGTGCTTCTTGAACAACACGATCACAACGCTCATGTTGTCGGCGCCGCGGCACAGGCCCTTGAGGTCGGGCGCCAGGCAGGCATCGCACATGGCCTCGCAAATGGCGCGCAGGCCCTCCCCCGCCTTCAGCCGCTTGCGCACAAAGTCCACCGCCTGGCCAACCGGGGGAGGAGGGGTGGGAACCAAGTGAGCAAGGTGCGCTGGATGCAAACCACAAAGGAGGAGCCTGAGCAGGCAGTGCAACCAGGGGCAAAGCGTGCTGCGCATGCCACTCTTTGTTGTGCTTTCCATCCCAACTGCTGTCCCAAGAAGCATCACGCTGCCCACCCACCATCCGCCCACCCAGCCTAACCACCCCAGCCAGCCGCACCTCCTGATTGGTCAGCACGTCCCAGATGCCGTCGCAGGCCAGGAGCAGGAACTCGTCGCCCTCCTCGAGAGTGAACTGCTCGATGTCTGGCGTGGCCACCACCTGGAACTCGGACAAGGCAGACAGACAAGGAAGAAGTGAACCTATGGGCAGCCTAGCATACAAGTGGGCTGGCCTTGGTGTGCACACGCAGTGCTCTTCTGCGTCGAAGATGAGTGCGTACAGGAGGCCCCGCCTGCTGCGTGTGCAGCTACTCGCAAGTCCGCCAATGATGACTGTCGTCAGGTTTGCGTGTTCACACAGCAAGAATGCACCCACAGGGGCCTCACCATCTGCTCCGTGTGCGGCAGCTCCGCGTTGCGCTTGAAGTCGAGGTCGCCGATGGTGCGAGACACGTTGAGCGCCCCATTGATGCGGTTGTCGCGCACAAAGCCGCCCGCCTGCGCAGGGGATGGTAACGTGCACCTCAGGCGCTACATAGCACTTGACACAGATTCACCCTGCACGACCTGCCATCTGTCTGCCAGCAGCATCAGCATCAGCCAGCCTTGTAGCAAACATCACCAGCCCACCTTGATGATGCGCTTGGCCTCCTCAAACAGGATGGGCTTGTGGTCCAGCGTCAGCGCACGAGCCTGGCCCCGCTTGGACAGCACGCAGCGAGAGTCGCCTGCGGCAAGTGGCGGGTGCAACGACAGCACTTGTTGATTGCAATCCCGGCACAGCCCCCTCAAATAGCACTGCAGCACCTGCAAATTAGCAGCACAGATACGCCCCAAGTAGCCTTGTAGCCTCATAATTCACACCTGTGTTGGCCACAATGACCTTGTTGCCGCGCACCACCACCGACACAGCGGTGGCGCCCATGCCCGCCGCATGGTGCATATCATCATCGTCCTCCTCGCCGCTGGCCGCCGCATTGGCCGCGCCGTTTGACGCCGCCGCCGCCGCTGCAGCTGCCGTGGTGCCGTCACCTGCCGCGGGCTTGCCGCCGCCTATCGCTCCTGCTGCAGGCGCGGCTGCTGCGGGCGGGGAGGTGGGGTCATCCGGGTCCAGCGGCGACAGCACGCTGGCCCGCATGAGGTGGCTCTCCAGGAAGTCCTTGGTCCCGCCCATCTTGGCTGCCACTTTTTCAACCAGCGCCTCCTTGCTGGTGGCGCTGCCGCCGCCAGCGGCATCCCCGCTGCTGCTGCTGGCGTCCGCTGCAGAGCCGGCTGCAAGCAGCGCCGCCTCTCCTGCTGACTCGGACTGCTGCGAGCTGCGGACACGCTCCTCGTGCGCCGCCGCCGCGCCCGCAAGCTTGGACTCCACATCCGTGAAGAGGCCCGCCACTGGCTCCCGGCTGCAGCAGAAGCGTCGATGTTGTGGGGAGGGTAAAGGTTGGTAGCAGGCAGGCAGGACTGTTTTGAGACAAGACTGCTCCGACGCCCCTCCGCAAGCAATGCCAAGCAGCTGCCTGCCACCCTTGCATCTGCAGCAGAAGACAGTTAAGCAGCAGGGTGACACGAGCAGGCCTGGCTGCACAGCCCACTGTTGTGTCCAATGCTAAACCGCCCGCACCTGGGCTTGGCATCAGCCACGAACTGGCGCAGCTCCGCCTTCCCCTCCTCGCTGTCCAGCCGCACATCCAAGCGGTAGTACGCCTCTGCGGCAGGTCAGTAGCAGCGAGGAATTGCAACACAGGTGCACTGCTGCAGACGCTGCTGCATCCATCACCACCGCTGCTTCCAACAGCGCCAAAGCAGCATACCCCTCCGCACCGGTGATGGCTGCCGCCAAGTCGCCGCGCCGGTATGCATCGCTGCGCACAAACTCCTCTGCTAAGTGAGCAGCGCAGAATTGCGACACCGCCCGGCCGCCGTGCCCGTCAAATACTGCAAGCAGCAGTTGCGGCAGCGGCGGAAGAGGGGGGTAGGCGCGCCGTGGCAACTGGCAGCAACAGAACGGCGCCACACAAATAACTTGCACAAACCAGATATCTGCACATGCAGTCAGAAGCAGCTGCAGCGCCCTGCCACTGTTGCGCGGCGACGGCTTCAAAGCCCGCAGCACAGCCGGCCCACCTGAGAACAGCGATGTTTTGGTCGCAGGATCTAGGTCGAGGGCTGCTATGTGTGCATCCTCCTGCACCCAGTGACAAGGCGGCACAGCAGCAGGTGGGCACGGCAGTCTGCTTTGACAGCGGCCTGGCCCTGCAGGCTCCCGTCAGCGGCAGCAACGCAATCCCAACTCCTGAATCCTTGGCAAGCGCTGCCCGGGGCTGCTTCCGTACTGCGACCGCGGCGGCGGGGCGCACCATGGACACTCGCCAGCCCTGCATGGCTGACAAGCCGTAGCCCAGCGTGTCATTGTGCCCCTCCTCCGACTCCTGCGGGGCACAGCGGCGGGCAGGGTGACGCGGGGCAGCGGCGAGGGCGGGGCAGCGGCACCAGCGGCGGCGGGTGTTGGAGCGGGCCGCCGCAGCAGCGCGGGAGCTGCAATCGCCTCGGCACAACAAGACCGACACTGCAGGAGCCAGTCCAACGCGGCAGCGGCCCGCAGCAGCGCCGGCACCATGGCCCTGCCCCCCTGGCGCGCACCTTGGCTGTGGCGGGTGCTGACAAGTACTGTCCCATGTCTTCTCAGCGCATGGGAAGGGCCAGAGCGGCGCCGAGCGCTCAAACCGTGTGGACTGGCCCGTCCCCGCCCTTGGTTGCTCGCTGGACCTCGTTGCACGCGGCTCAAGGGCGGCCCAAGCCTCAGCGGCGCCTGCTGCCGTCGCAACACCGCCCGATCGCCCCGTGCCACTTCATTTGCAACTGGGTGCGTCCATGCAGATGCGGATGCTGCTCTTACGGCGTCCCTGTGCCTGTGGCACACCCGCTGGACCGATCAGGGTCTGGTGCGCAATGGAACGACACCTCCCAAGTGCCGCCCGTGCCGCTGCCCACCTTGCCCACGCGGTGGGCGGCAGATCGCCATGACTAGGCCACACGAGAGCGATCTTCAACTGGCTGATAGAAGCACAAGACAGACAGGGGGTAGGGTCGATGAGTAACAAATGTGGATCGCCGCACACGCGGGACGGGGCGCCAGACTGGCAACGCGGGTCGTTCGTTGGGCGTGGAGGCGCGAGGGTTGGGCCGCTGCGTTGGCGCACAAGCGCATGCCTGCCTACTTTGACACATAGTCCTTAAGCTGCACATAAAGGAGGGAGGAGGCAACACAAGGAGTTAGCCATGGAGGGGGAGGACAACAGGCAATAGGTTTGAGGCGCAGCTGCCGTTATCCAGCCCAAGTCCCGGACCAGCAGTCTGCTATGCCCCTTGCGCACCTGCACTACGATGACGCTCATGTTGTCTGCATGGGCACAGGCAAGGAAAGAAAGGACACGCCAGGGTCAGCAGGCTTGCAGTGCACACTGCAGAGCTTTGCCGGCTGGCTGCCCTGGGATGCTCCCGCCGCAGCGCCAGCTGGCTGCCAACTACCCAACGCTGCTCGCGCCAGCTGGCTGCCCATGCAGGCCGGCAGGCCCACCCGCCCACACGCACCGCAGCCCTTGCCGCAGCCGCCGGTGTCTGGAGCCAGGCAGTGGTCGCACATCTCCTCGCAGATGTCGCGCGGCGCCTTGCCCGCAGTCAGCCGCTCGCGCACAAAGTCCACCGCCTGTCGGGAGGGGGTGGGGAGGGCGTGAGATCAGGTACGATGCGGTGCCACTGAGGTGTGGGACAAAGCAGGGCGGGCGTGCTGCACAAGCCCGGCACACAGGCGGATGGCGCAGCAGATGCTGGCCGTGGCACACCGTCTGCCATCCTCTCGCGGTGACAGCTCCCTAGCGCAGCGTGCAAACCCGGCGCACGCTGCAACCTCAGGCCGCACCACAGGAAGTGGCATACGTCTGCCCCAGGCCAGCCACCACCCAGTCAGCCGCACCTCCTGGTTGGTCAGCACGTCCCAGATGCCGTCGCAGGCCAGGATGAGGAACTCATCTCCGGGCTGCAGCGTCTCCTTGCGGATGTCGGGCAGCGCGGTCACCATCTGCAGGCGATGGGCGTGGGAAGTTGAGGTGGGGGTGGGTGAGAGGGTGGGATGGGGTGGGCACAGGCAGGGCAAGCACAGCCCAGTACATCTTACATGCACAAAACTGCCATCCTCACCCAACATTGTGCACACAACCAATCGCACAACTGGTGCTCGTCTCCGCCAGTTCATACCGAGCAAACTCCAAGCAGATGGGTACACATCCCACCTGCTCCTCCGGCCCCAGCTCCTTGGTCTGCTTGTACTCCAGGTCGCCCAGCGCCCGAGACAGGTTCAGGCTGCCGTTGACGCGCCCGTCAGCCACAAAGCCGCCCGCCTGCGGGGCGGGGTAAGGCGGCAGTGCAGCAGGCAGCTGAGGGCAGGGCTGGACCGCAGCTGGCACGGCAGTCCAAGGGTGCGCTGAACTGAGAATCAGGCGTTTGGTAGGCTGCCCACCTTCATGATGCGTGCATACTCATCCGCATCCATGGGCTTGTGGTCCTGCGTCATGGCCACCGCCCTGCGAGACAATCATGTGGAGTGGCCAGCGAACCAGTGACATCATAAGTGGGCAGGGTCAGCTGGATGCCGGCTCTGCACAAAAGTTCAGCGTGCCCACTGTGCGGCATCACAGCGGCTAACAACAAACTCGATTGAGCAGCTGCCTGTTGCTGTAACGCCCAAGCCTGCACCACCCGCACCTGCCGCCGCGGGACAGCACGCAGCGCGAGTCGCCGGCATTCGCCACGTACAGCTCGCCGTTGCGCACCTGGCAGGAGCAAGCAGGGGCAGGCAGGGCAGCAGCAAGTTTGAGCCACAGGGAGGGATCCGACAAGGCAGCGTGCTGCAGCGGAGCTGGATCCAGGGCAGCAGTGACACACCTTGCACGTCAGTCGAGAGAGCAGCTCAGGGCACCGACGAGACATGTGCAGTGCACAGCAGGATGCCTCACCAGCGCACAAACGGCGGTGCAGCCGGCGGAGGGGCCCACGTAGTCATCTTCCCCCTGCGGCACAGGACAACAGGGCTGCGGTGAGGCACCAGGATAGCAACAGCAGTGCGTGACTGCAGCTGGTGCACGTTAGCCCCAGCCAGCCCGCTGCAGGAGCCATCCACACCCTCACGCATCTAACTCGTCACGGTCCCCTTCCCAGCCCAACCCACCTTCTCCGGTGTGCGTTCCATTGCATCCTCCTCCGCATCCGCTGCCTCCGGGTCGTCCTGGGCATCGCTGCCGCCGCCCGCTGCCTGCTGCTGCTCCGCTGCCTCGTTCTCCTCGCCGCCGCCCGCTGCCGCGCCTGGTGAGCGACAAAGGTTGGCAGGCGGAGCAGTAAGCCAGGACGAACACGGAGCAAGCTGGAGAGCAGCTGCCAGCCAGTGTGCTCGGTAGCGGCCATCCGGCTGCGACAGCCGCCTTTGCATGCGAACGCGGCTCGAGCCCTAAGAAAGCCACACAAGGCGGCTGACAAACCTATACCATTCACCCCTATGCAGACCCCGTGCTTCCTTGACTGATTCCAAGCGCAGAGCCCACGCTTCCTCCCTCCCGCACCTGCATCCACCTCCATGCCCGCCTTGTCCTCCCGCTTGCGCTTGCTGGCGCCAGAAGGCCCCGCCGCTGCAACAGCGTCCTCGCCCTCACCCTCCTCCTCCTCCTCGCCTGAAAAGGGCAGAGAGCGAGATGCAGCGAGGTAGGTTGTTAGTATGCAGGCATGCAAATGATAGGCCATTTAGCTCAGCAATCACATTTCTGCTATGACTCGGCACGTGCTGCAGGAGCAGGCAGGCAGCTGCTGCCTGCAACACGTGGCACCACGGCACAGCAGCTTGCGGTGCAAAAGCCCCCACCGAGCCGCAGTGCACCTTTTGCTCCCTCCTCGCCCTCCTCATCAGGGTCGCCCCGAACCAGCTCCACCTGCAAGCAAATTCATAAGCTGTCGGGACCAGCAACACGACGTGGCCCCCAACAAGCCGCTGCGCAGACATGCAAAGCACGACATCTGCTTGCTTGGCGCAGCTGGCAAGGACTGCCTCACGCTGCCTCGTTCACCGCACGTACAACAGCCCAGCGACTGCAAAGTGAGCGCGGCACAGGAAGCACGCTCACAAATGTGGTGCCGCTGCGGTCGGAGTCCTCGCCCTCCTCCTCGATGTCGTCGATTGAGATGCCGCGGGCGCCCGGGCCTGCCAACGTCACCGCCAAGCCAACAGCCAGTCAACATGATGGCCAGCGGTGTGCATGGATCACCGCCTTACTAGGGCGCAAGGGAGGCGCAAACCAACGCGGCCAAAGCAGCAGGCCGGGCTGCCCTGCAGTTCAATGCTCTGCCCTGTCCTTGTCCTCAATGTCTTCAAGGCAGGGCAGCACGCACCTGAGCGCACGAGCTTGATCTGGAAGCCGCCGCCCGAGGGCATGCCCAGCGCCTCCAGCAGCGACTCGGGCAGCGAGGCGCCGTTGATCACCATGGGGCCGCTGCAAGCATGGACAGGGAACCAGAATTGTTATTCATTCAGGGCCTGCCAACAGACTGCAGCAGCGACTCGGGCAGCAAGCGCCTTGATGATCATGGGGCCGCTGCAAGCACATACAGAGTAGCGCAGTTCCATGCTCTGATGACTCAAGTGAGGTAAATGCTACACTGTGAGACCGCAGCAGCAGGAGCGTGAGCCAGCAAGCAATGTTAAGATGTTCGTTTGCTGGCACGCAAGCGCACCTGTCCCCCTCATCCTCCGTCTCCTTGGCCCGCAGCGACTTGAGCTCCTCCCGGTGCTCCTCCTGCGCCCAACAACAACACGGCAACCAATGTTGAGGTATGTGCTTCAGTTGTGTGCAGTTGAATGCGACCAATGAACCGCAAAGGCCATGACTGCAGCATGGCATGCTGAATGGGTCCACGCCACCCCCCAGCCGGCAACAGCGAGGCAGCCACCACTCAGCAACAGGTGCAGCGCCGCCGCCGCCGCCGCCACAAAGCCATGCACCACCGCTGGCTTGCCTTGACCAGCAGCTCGTCCATGCGAAGGTAGGCCTGCCTCAGAGCCACCTCCATGTCGTTGGCTTGGTAGCCCTCCGTACACACCAGCTCTTGAGCCTGGCATGGGCAGCGGGTGGCAGCGAGCAAAGCGGGTTGCATGGCGAGTAGCGGCGGCAGCGGCCAGAGCAGGCGAGGCGCCTTGCTTTGTCTGGCAGCAGATGGAGCGTTGTGGGCACGCCTAGCGCCGAGGGAACAGTCAACTTGTGCGGTGGCATGCGCAAACCCAAGGCAAAAGTCAGCAAACTGCAATGCGGCGCGAGCCTGCAAGCCCGAGCCAAGGCAAGCAGCTGGATGCAAGCTGCTGCAAGCGAGTGCACTTGGCCACTGCAAACAGCACCACCCCAACCAACGCCATCGTTGTCAATAGAAAACCCTTGTGCAGCCGGGCTGCTCCACGGTTCATATGCTGTCCAGCAGAGGGCAGCCAGCAGCGCACCAGGTGGTTGGCAACGAATCGTGCCACCTCAGCCCCGCCGTGCCCGTCTAACACAGCAAACAGCGCGCCCTTGGTGCTGCCATCTGGCAGGTCCAGAATGGCTGCATGCGCATCCTCCTGCAGCAGCAGGGGCAGCAGGCTGTGCCGCGGTCGGCGGTTGCACTCAGCAGGCCGCTCACCAGCAGCGAGGGGTTGGTACCCGCCGCGAATCCCGCGAGGGGCCACAAGCAGCCAGCTGCCCGGCGCACCATGTCTGTCCGCCAGCCCTGCATCGCCGAAACGCCATACTTGAAAGAATCATTCTCGCCATCGCCCGACTCCTGCAGGCGAGGCGGCGGGGCGCGATGGGGAGCGAGCGGCGCAGGTGGGTGGTGCCCAACAGCAGCGGCGGCGGTGCCCGGCAGTGCACCGTGCAAGGCTCGGCGGGACGCGCGATCGCGTGGTGGCATGTGCCTGACCGCCACAAACCCGGACGGCACGCTGCAAGCTGCCCCGCGCACGGTGGGGGCGGGCAGAGAGGAGCGGCAGCTAGTTGGGAGCTCACCTTGTCCCTGATGGGACTGCTCAGGTAGGCTCCCATGGCTGGGAGGTCGCCGCCGTGCCGGGGGGCGCCTGCCGCTCAGTGTTGGGAGCTGGGCGCTGCACAGACGGCCCCACGTTAGCTCGGCTGCCTTGATCCGATGCCTCGGTTAAAAGCTGCGAAGGTGAGCAGGGCTACGGACCCATTTGCTTCGCCTCGACGGCCGACGTGGAATGCGGGTCGCGGTTTCGGCGCCCTTTGCAGCCTTACGGCCCATCATCGCTTCCAGCTCCGCGATCAGGTTGCCTGGAAGCAGCGGCCTGCCATCGCCGCAAGGCTACACACACGCATCGAGCCCGCCAGGGTTGTCGGCACCAGGGCGGCCGCCATGCCCAGGACGATCGCTCAACTGCTGCTGCTGGCCGTCTGGGCGGCCGGCGTCGCTGCAGGCGCAAGCGGCGCCGTGGGCGGCTCCGGCTCTTTCGGCATTAAGGACGACCAGCTGATCCTGGATGGCAAGCCCATCCAGGTCATCTCGGGCAGGTGAGCCGCGCAGCCATGAGCGTGGCGGGCCGGCCACCCTGCCGCCGCCGCGCCCTCCCGCCTCCCGCGCCCTCCTGCCGTCACGTGGCACGAGGGCCCCACCCCGCCCTGATGCGCAGCATGCACTACTTCCGCATCCACCCATCGCTGTGGGAGGACCGGCTGGCGCGTGCCGCAGCCATGGGCATCAACACCGTGGAGGTGGGCAGATGAGGCCCTCTCGCTTGGCTTCTTTGTCGGGCGCTGCATTCCCGACTCGTGTCGATCGGAGGCTGCCCGTCCATGTGCCGCCCAACCCAAGTTCTCAACCCTGATCTCTGGCTGCGTGTGGCAGGTGTACACGCCGTGGAACATGCACGAGCCGTACCCTGGCCAGTACGTGTGGAGCGGCATGGCCGACCTGGAGCGATGGATGGACCTCATCCAGGCACGCAGAGCATGGCACGTGTGCATGCATTGTGCATGCGGTGCCCAGCCGCCCAGCCCCCTCAGGGCATTGTCACCACTGTTAGGGCATGCACTTTTGCTCCGGACAGGTTTGCTCAGCACTGCTTTGGCCATGACACAGTATGTCGATCCCATGCCCCTTCCACTGCTCTTCTGCTGTGCAGGAGGCGGGGCTCAAGGTGCTGCTGCGGCCTGGGCCATGTGAGCTGCGGGGCAGTGCAGGCCATGCATCAATGTCATGTCATGGCCACAGTGCCTTCATGCATCGGCATGACTGCGGTAGCATAGCTGCCCTTCCGTCTCCCAAACATGCCTGTCACCGCTGCTGGCGAATTTATCTCTGCTGCAGACATTTGTGCCGAGTGGGACAATGGCGGCTTCCCTCACTGGTTTGCCAGCTCCAAGGTGGGCTGTGGTACGATTTGAGCAAGTGCTTGAGGTTCTGGGACAGGCATGCTGTGCCGCCGCTGGCTGTGCTCGACTCCTTGCATTGGCCGCCTTGCAGCTGCACCCCTGCCTCGTTTGGACGCATCCTCTTCACGTGCCTCTCCTCTGCTGCGCCTCTTATGCGCGTATGCTCATGCCTCCTCCCCACTGCACGCCTCTCCAGGTGGCGGGCGGGCGTACGATGCGCATGCGCACCAATGACCCTGTGTACCTCGACCACGTGGAGCGCTGGTGGGCGGTTGTGTTCTCCAAGCTGCGGCACTACCTGCATGCAAATGGCGGGCCGATCCTCATGGTCCAGGCAAGTTTTGCCCTGACGGGGGGCAGGTGGCAGGGCTATGCTTGCTTAGAGAGGGCTGCAGGCTGACGGCGAATGCATCGGGGAGGCGAATGAGTGTGAGGGAGGCAGGAAGGTGGGGCAGAGCTGATTGGTAGAGAGTCGATGACAGCACAGTGCAGCGCAGGGCGGTGCTACAGAGGCTATGCATGGACCTTGCTGCACCCTCCCTGACCTGCCCCATGTTTCCATGTTTCCTGCCGTGCAGGTCGAGAACGAGTATGGTGAGCCCCTAGGCTTGGCAGGACGTGCCATTGCTGGCTTCTGGGTCCATGCCATGCTGTACATGGCTTCTCATGCCTTGTGCCTGCACCGCACGCCTCGCCATGCTCCTCCACATCACCATGCGGCAGCCTGGCCCCACCATGCCCCGCCATGCCATGCCTCGCCTTGATGTTCCTTCTCAGGTTTCTGCGGCGAGGACAAGGACTACCTGCGCCGCCTGATGAACATCACGCGCACCCACCTGTCCAGCGATGTCCTGCTCTTCACCACCGGTGCGGACTGGATGTGACATGTGGTCGCATGTGTGTCGCACAATGGGTGATATGGCATGTGTGCGGCATGTGTGCGGCATGACACATATACCGCCCAGCCCAAACTGCAGCAGCATGATGCCATGTGTCTTGTCTGGCTGCACGGCATGCCACATGGCATGACTGGCATGGCATGGCGTGGCATGGCTGCGTGGCATGGCATGACATGGCTTGCATGGCGTGGCATGGCTGCGTGGCATGGCATGACATGGCTTGCATGGCATGCCGTGATGCAGCCTGGAAAGTAACCATCATGCACCATGTTTGCACCAACTGTCACTGCACCCCTGCAGACCCGCCCGGTGTGGCGTCCCGGGGATCCATCATGGGGGAGGACCTGTACACTGTGGTGGACTTTGGCCCCGGTGAGCAGCCATTGATGCTTGTAATCGTTGTGCTCAGCATGCATGGCTGCTGCCATTCGTATACTGTGGTGGACTTTGGCCCCGGTGAGCAGCCCTTGCCTGTAAATGGTTGTTGTCATGCATGGCTGCCATGCATGTGCAACGTGCATGCACCGCCAGGTTTGGCATGGACGCTGCATGCCAGGCAGCTGCGGCGCCAGCCATCAAGATACTCCTTGAGCCACCCGTTTGCGTCACGCTAATCTAGCTTCCCACCTCTTGCCCCATGCAGGCTGGTTCAACCCGTCCTCTGCATTTGCGGCGCAGGCTGCCATGAACGCGCCGGGCAAGTCGCCGCCCTTCTGCAGCGAGTTCTAGTGAGTGGCTGGGGGGCAGGGGAGTTCCGTGTTATTGCAGTGTTCACTGTACGCTGAAGGTAGGATTGGCAAGAACATGGACTTGCTTATTGCACATTGGCAGTTCACACATCCCGATCCACCTGTTGGGATGACAATCACCCTACCCTGCTCATGCCATTTTCTACCCCCGCAGCACCGGCTGGCTGACACACTGGGGCGAAGCCATGGCCAACACGTCCACGGGTAAGAGAGGCGGGCTCTGGAGCATGCTGCAGTCCAAGAGCTGAGTGCATGCAGGTGCAGGTGCCTGCGCCGGATGGTGGGCCATGTGGGCTGCTGAACGTGCGCTGCTGGTAGGATTGGATCAGCCTCCTTGGCTCACCTGTCTGCCCTTGCAGAGGTACTGGTCAAGGACACCAAGATCCTGCTGGAGTGGGCCAACTCCACCGCCTCCCTCAGCTTCTACATGGTGAGCTGGCAGGCCTCTGGGTGGAATTATCTTCAATGGTGGCGGGTGCCATGGGGCAGAAGCAAGAGTGGGAGCTTAGAGTCCTGGCCACCTCACCAGTTTGCTTTGGTCACAATACTCCTGAGGCGGCTGTGCCACCCACTGTACACACTTTTCAGATCCACGGCGGCACCAACTTTGGGTTCTGGGCGGGAGCCAACGTGGATGGGGAGCGCTACCTGCCCCACATCACCTCCTACGACTACGATGCACCCATTTCGGGTGAGAAATCACTGCAAGCTTGCTGATTGCCAGCTGACACCAGCGAGCTTGGGGGCTGTTTGCTAAATGATGCTGTTTGCTTCGTCGCTCATCACCTTGCTTGTGCGCAGAGGCGGGAGACTACTGCCAGCCCGGCATCGGCGGCGGCTGCAAGTACTATGTGAGCCTGGCAGTTGGTGTTGAAATCACTGGCACTGCAGCATGCTGCAAGTGCAACAACAGCAGCGTGCGGTCAACCGCCATGCAGCTTTCCAGGGGGCGGGCCAAGCGGACACATGCTGCTGCTCTCCCACATGCCGAATGCTGCCAAGTCTGCTGATGGCCAACCCAATAGGGGCGTACTTCAATCATTTCAGAACTTGCTCACCCCCGCAGGTCCTGCGCGACCTCATTGCCAAGCACACGGGCCGCAGCTTGCCGGAGCCGCCGCCACGCCCAGCCATCCGCAGGCAAGCACAGCGGCCGTGGCTTGTCTTGAGGCCAGCCTGTGGCAATGAGCTGCCTGCCCATCCTGCAGCCGTGCCAACGACATCGCCAAGCCTTGCTATCAGTCTCTTTTAGCTTGCAACTTAACGTACCCGTCTGCTTGCAGCTACGGCCGCGTGGACCTGAAGGACAGCCTGCCGCTCATGGAGGCCGTGCCCGCTCTGTTCAGCGGCGGCGGCATTCGCGCCGAAGTGCCCGACATCATGGAAGAGTATGGCCAGCGGTGAGCTAGTGAAATGTGGTTTGACCAATCGCACTATAGTAGCAGGGACGAGCTGCTAGTAGCCTGGGGACCCAGCATGGGCTGCTTTCCCCTGCTCCCGCCTCTGCCGCCCTTTGGCCAACCCACTTGCTTGATTTTGCCTCTGCAGCTGGGGCCTCATCCTGTACCGCACACAGCTGCCGGCCAAGGCTCTGGACAAGGATGGCGCTTTGGACCTGGGGAGCGTGCCACACGATTATGCGGTGCGTGGGGTTGCTCGAGAATGGGGTTGGATTGCGCCTGTGCAATTGCGCATAGACGGTTCGTGCCAAGCCAGCGGTTGCCAGCTGGCTGCCAAAATAACCATTCAGTCAGTCGTGCACTCCACCTGCACTCCAGCCGCACTCCACCCTTGCCACAGACCGTGTTTGTGGATGGAGAGCTGGCTGGGCGCCTGGACCGCTCAGAGCCGGCCACCAACCTCACCCTGCCGGCACGCCACACACGTGGGTTGTGGGGATGCCTGCCTGGTTATGGTTGGCAGTGGCGGTGTATTCATTGCTGTGATGTTCAGTGAGTAGTGGCCATGGGCAAGCCTGCAGGCCAGGCACTTCGCACATTCACGAATGGGCGCTGCCCCCTCTTGGTTGTGCAGAGGGCAAGGGCAAGGGCAACCACATCCAGCTGGACATCCTGGTCGAGGTGAGAGGCGTGCATTGAGTTCATCACCCTGTCGCTGCGCCGTGAATGTGCTGCACCATGCCACTGCACTCTGCCTGCATGCTGATTTGGCTGCTGCGCCCACCTGCTTCACCTCCCCCTGCCAGGCGATGGGCCGTCAGAACTTTGGTTGTGATACTGGAAACTGGGACTGGAAGGGACTGACCTCACAGAACGTGACACTCAACGGTGGGTGCAGCTGCGACGGCTGTGTGCGCTGCTTGATGGTGGTTGTGTGGCGATGCCAGGCAACGTCGGAACTTGAACATTGTCGCGCGAGGGCCAGCCAAATTGTCGGAGCCAACTGTTCTCTTTACGAACCCAACCCTCTTTGCTACTCTGCGCGACGCGTGCAGGCAAGCGGCTGCGCGGCTGGGAGGTGTTCCCCTTGCAGCTGGATGACGTCAGCGACCTGGCCTACGCCTCTGGCCGCTCCGGCGATGCCCTGCTGTCCGCCGCCCGCCGCCTGCTGGCAGCCCCTGCTGTGGTGGGCGCGCGCAACGCCGATGCACCGGCCTTCTTCAGGTGCGCGCGGGGGGTATGTTGCGACTTTACGGCGGACAGCCATGACAGCCAAGGCTGCCAAATCATGTGCGGCAGCAACTGGTCGTGCAGTAATCTACACCGGCTACTTACGTGCTTTTCCCCGCCTTGACAGCAGCCCATGTTGCCTACCAACCCACCATGCTCTGCAGGGGCACGTTTGAGGTGGATGCCGCCAACGCGGTGCGTGGCCCGTCGGGGCACCTGGCAGACACGTACCTCGCGCTGCACAGCTGGAGCAAGGGTGAGCGGATTAAATTGGGTGGCTGTCGTGCTTGGCACCAGTCACGTGTTTGGAATCTCCTGCCTCTCATCTCACCCACCACCCACCCACCTTTCTGAGCAGGCATTGCTTGGGTCAACGGCTTCAATCTGGGCTGGTACTGGCCGCGCCTGGGGCCCCAGGTGCGCAACATGGGGTTGGTTGCAGCCCGGGTCCTGTTGCTGGGGCTGCTCCCAGCATAGTTGACGGCTGGATCGACAGCACAGCGCAACGCTGCCTATGCCACTTGGCTCTGCAACATGTGTTCAAAGCAGCTAGCTGCCTGCCCTAGCGGGTTTTACACGTCTTGCAAGCGCCCTCTGCCGACATTTTCCCTTTGTCGTCTGCTCACCCGCTCAGATGACGCTGTACGTGCCTGGGCCGGTGCTGCGGGAGGGCAGCAACGAGGTGGTGCTGCTGGAGCTGGAGCGCCCCGCCCATGATGAAGCAGGTGGGCACTGTTGTGGGGCTTGATTACAGCTGCCGTGGGAGTTTGGCTGCCCCAGGACACCAACACTCGCTGTGGCATGCTGATGTTCTGCGTTGTGTTAAGCTGACAGCATTGCTGCATATTGCTGCCTTTCACCTGCA
>VFQQ010002117.1_pt1 | contig 23994 bp, 40 predicted proteins | sample 3512341 | NCBI WGS metagenome assembly VFQQ01 (sample SAMN10412373, study PRJNA504923) | tailings metagenome | isolation source: Relicate 2 Philex TSF1 revegetated site | place: Philippines: Tuba, Benguet | collected 2017-08-29 | reverse complement strand
GCCTCTATGCACTCACAAGGCATCTGTGATCAGACAAAAAGTCGTCCTGCTCCATGCTAACGCAGGTGCTGGTGCGCTGGGCGTGCGACAAGATCTCGGCGGCGGCGGCCACCCAGCCCGATGAGCAGCTGATGGACGCACTGCAGGTGGGAGGCAGCTGGAATGTCCTGGCATGTTATGTAATGTCTTGTTTAGCTGGGTTGTTGTTCGCTTGCAGCCCGGCGAGCAGCTGATGGGCGCGCTGCAGGTGGGAGCCATGACCGTGCGGTACTGTGTTAGTCTCAATTGAAATGACCCAGGCGCTTTTAGCAAGGATTGTTGGACCCCGTGGTGCCAATTTGCAGACACGGCTTTGGACTTGGCTAATTTGCCGGATTTGGACGAGGTTATCCCCACAGTTGCTTCTGCTGTGCAACACTGCAGGCCAAGCTGAGCGGCCAAGCAGGCGTCAAGTATGCGGCAGTGGCATCGCATGCGGCGGCGGAGGGGCGACGCGGCCTGGCGGCGCTGCTGTTAGAGCATGAACGCGTGGCGGCGGAGCAAGTGCCGCTGCTGCTCGATTTAGGTGAGTTGCGTTGCTGCGGGGTTGCTGCCGCTAACTGATGCTGCAGCTGGAGGCACGGGTGAGTGGCAGCAGACACATGTCGCCAGAATCAACACAGCCAGTGCCCCCCAATGCTGGCAGTTGGGCCTACCTCCCCGCAACCTCTGTGCAGGCGAAGACGAGCGGGCGCTGGACAAAGCGGTGGAATCCGGGGACAGCGGTGAGTTTGGCCTGTAGCTCGGTTGTTTCTTGGCATGGCTTCACCTGTGCCTGTGGGGCATGCACAGGGGCTTGAACGCTAATAGGATGCCCGCTGGCAGTGTGGCAGTTGCATTTCCTTTCGCTTTCTGCGCTGCCACCTCACAAGACATGGCCCTCCCTCTTCCAGACCTGGTGTTCCGAGTGGTGCACACCATGTGGCGCCGACTGGAGCGCACAACTGCTGCCGCTGCAGCGGCAGGATCCAGCGGGCGGCCGGGCAGTGTGGGCTCAGCAGCACAGGTAAACTGGAGGCGGGGTTCCGGCAACATTGGGACATCGTCGTTGGCATGCGCTTGGGTGGAACTGCTGTGCCTGCACATGTTGGCATGCCCTGCTTGCTAAAGCACATCCCACTGCCCGTCACACCCTCCCCACCACCCCTTGCAGTCGCGCTTCTGGCAGGCGGTTGCTCGCAAGCCGGCGGCGCTGGCCTTCTTCTCCAAATACTACCGCCAGCAGGTAAAGATCTCTTTGTTGATGCACGTGTTGCTTGGTACTACCGCAGCAGGCAAGTGCCGCCAATGCGCACTCCCCACTCACCATTTTACAGGACCCCCAGCTGCTGCTGGAGCTGTACGAAGCCATGGGGCAGCAGGAGGCAGCAGCTGAGCTGCACCTGCAGGCGGCGCTGGAGATGGCTGCGGGTGAGCGGCCGTGCTGTAAGCACACGTGCATCATTGCATGACCAGTGCTGCTCCCTGCTGCGCATGCGATGCCAGCCGTGCCTGCCTTGCCTCTTTTTCACGCCGCACCGCTGCATGGGCTGTTCCAAGCTGCAGGCGGCAAGGCCACCGAAACGTCGGTGCAGCGGGAGCTGGCTCGCGCCAAAGATGCATACACGCGTGCAACCGACACGCACCAGGTGTGTTAGGTGGCAGGGCAGCAAGCTGGCAAACGGCGCGCATTCTGCTTCGGTGTGGGTTGCAATGGCGCACAAGGCGGGGTGTTTGGTCCTGCCATCAATGAACTCCCCCTTTGTTGCAGGGCCGTGACCGGCGCTGGGAGGCGGCAGCGGTGCAGGCGCTTGCGCGGCTGCGGGAGCAGCAGCTAGAGCTCCAAGCCTCCAGCCGGCGGTGAGGGCCCGGTGTGCCAGTGCAGGCTTCACCCATGTTCACTCGGCAGCCCACACATCCAAATTCCATTTGATCTCTGAGCCTGCCCCCAGCTAAGAGCCTCGTTTCACACCCACATGCGTCTTGCAGGGAGGGATTCGTGGGCCTGTCGGCGGCCGACACCATCCGGCAGTGCCTGCGCCTGGGGCTCAAAGATGCGGCCGCCAAGGTGGCCCGAGAGTTCAAGGTCAGTGGGCTGTCTCCCTGCAAAAGAATGCTCGAATGCACTTTGCAGTGGGCCTGTGGGCGTGGTTGCAGGCCAGCGGGGCGCAGCTGTCGTGGTGCCCTGCCAGCCTCCCCAATTCAAGGCCTGCATTTTGTGAGGCTGCAACTCGCCTGTTGCGCCTGCAGGTCCCGGACCGCCAGTTCACGCTGCTGTCTGCTCAGGTTTGCCTCACTTACAGTTAACAAACAAAGGCAGTACTGGGTGGTGCCAGCTTTTGCTTGTGACGCGATGCACTGTGCCTTTCACCGCAACTCAGCTGCTGCCAGCTGCTGCCTGCTGTGTGAATGCCCTCTCCTCTTCAGGTGCTGGCGGCGCAGCACGACTGGCTGGGTCAGTGCATTTGTTTTTTTGTGACTCAGCTTCTGCCGGCTGTCTGCTCCCTGCTCCCTCTCCAGGTGCTGGCGGCGCAGCACGACTGGCCGGCGCTGCAGGCGCTGGCGGGTCGGGCGGCGGGTGACCGCAAGCTGGGGCTGAGCATGGAGCACTTTATTGCAGCAGCCAGGTGGGAGGCAGCGGAAGTTGGTAGGCAGCGCTGGCCACTTACTTTGCTCCCGAAGGACGCAGAGCGCAGAGTCTGCACTGCAGCCCTCAGCCCACTGCCCGTGCCCACCCGCAAATGCCACATGGAATGGCCTCGCTCTCTCGAATGATGCTCTCTTGCATGATGCTCTCTCTCTTCTGCAGGTCGCACGGCGCGCCGCCCGAGGTGCAGCGCTGGATGATCGACCGCATTACCGGGGAGGGCGCGCTGGCCAAGAAGGCGCAGGTGGGGAGGGGGTACTCCTTGATAGTCCCTGTTTGCTGAGCTACTGTTCACTCGGGGGAGGGCAGCAGCCCCCTGCAAAGAAGTTGCAGGTGGGCGGTGCTGCTGCGCGCTTCTTCATTCCGACGTGCTGGGCTGCAAAATACCACGTGTACCATTTCCTGCCCCTATGCTCTGAGCTGGTCTGTCACGCATCCATCCCACCCAAGCTCTCACGCATCCATCCCCACCCCAACGCTGCAGTACTATGCGGAGCTCGGCATGCCTGCTCAGGCGCGCTTGCTGGCGGAGCAAGCAGAAGCAGCGGGCGGCGGCGGCGCGGGGGTGCTGGGCAGCTTGCGCGGCGCGGTGGGCGGTACCGTGGGCTCGCTTGTATCCCGCATGCAGGGAGAGCGGGGCTGAGCAGCCAGACCTGCAGCGTTGCAGCAGCAGTGAGCAGTCGGTCTTGCGCCCCTGGAAGCAACAGCAGCAAGGCTCCGTTCACAAGCAGCCCTGTAAGCCTGCCAGATGTGAGTCCCTACAGTGGGCAACGTGCACTCTGGTGCTCAGAAAGCAGCAAGCAAAAGTATTTGCAGGTTTGGGTAGTGCATGGGGGGATGAAATGGAGGTATGCTAGCGCAGGGAGGGCATGCAGCCGCAGCGTGCTGTCTGGCTGTCTGGCTGGCCGCCAAGCACATGTGGAAAACACCGACATCTCCATCAACTGGTGCAGCTGCGCTGATCAATCGCCACTGCAGCCTGCCTTCCGACCAGCCGGCACCCACTGCTGCCGCCACCGCTGTTGCTGCGCCTGCGACCGCCGGTCGGCAGGCTTGCAAAGCCGCAGCTGCACAGTATCCGCTGCTGCTCACTGGCCAGCTGCTGGCTGCGCCTGCGCCTGCCGCTCGGCCAGCAGCCGCATGACCGACTCGTAGACCAGGAAGGTCAGAGCAGACTGGGGCATGACGCGCAGCACGTTGGGCACCAGCCCCTTGTAGAAGCCGCCCACGCCCTCGCGCTGCGGAGGAGTAAAGGGAGAGGGGAAGTTGTATTCACGGAAAAGTGCCTGCACCAGCCCCTTGTAGACGCCGCCCAGGCCCTCACGCTGCAAGTTAAAATGGCAGAGGACTTGACTGGACAGGGCCAGGCGCGATCACACAACGGACATCAGCATGTTGCAACCGCGCCAAAACATGGCTGCATCACCCAACAGAATCGCACCTGCAGCGTCTTGCGGATGACGTCACCCACTCCCGTGTACTGCAGCGTGCGGGCATCCATGCGCTGCTGCAGCCGGCTGCGCAGCACCTGCGGGTCAGGGGGGCAGGGGGGCAGGGAAGCAAGGGGCTGGTTGGCTGGTTAGGGTGGCAGCATGAACCCGTCCGGCTTGGGCTCATAGTATTGTATGTTGTATCAATCACAATGTGCTTGTGTGGCCATGGGTCGGCGGTCCACACTTCCTCGCACGAGTTGGCAGCTAATCGACCAACAGACGTGCCAGCCCACTGCTGGCGGCCACCCCATGCATCCAAACGTTGTATATACCAGGCAGAGCGCACCTGGGAGGGGTAGGTGGCCACAGAGGCCGCCAGCTTGGACAGCGCTCCGCACGCTGTGATGTCAGCAGGCGTCAGCTCACGCACCTTGCTGTGCTGCCGCCGGCTGCCGCTGCTGCTACTACCGTTGCCGCCGCTGCTGCTGCTGCCAGCGCTGCCCTGGCTCCTGCCGCCGCTGCTGCCTCCTGCTGCACTGCTACCGCCGCCGCCACTGCTGCTGCCTCCCCACCCAAGCAGCCGATCGAGGCTGCCGGTGAAGCGCTGCAGGGAGACGCCCTCAGCTGCGTGCTTCAACTCCTCATACACCGCAAACTGAATGGCGCCATGGCTCACCTGCACGCAGGGCGAGCAGAAGGCGAGGGCATATCACGTGAACGGCAGAAGCCAGAGACGCAGTCACAGCAGACCTGCCGAGTGTTGGATGCCCGACAAAACTACTTCAACAACTGGTTGGCTGTTCGTGCTGGGCCCACAGTCCACCGGCTTCCCTGCTGATCCACACTCCAGTGCAGGCGCGCCCCTACACTCGGTCTCACCAGCAGCAGGGAGGGCAGCAGCCCCTTGTAGAGGCCTCGCAGCCCCTCGCAGCGCGCAATCTGGACAAAGGCGTGCAGGAAGCCTCGATATTCCAGGGCACACGCCTCCGCCGGCGCCCCCGCAACAGCGCTGCTCAGCATGCGAGGAATGCCCCCTGCCGCTGCAGCAGCAGCCGCGCCGGGCGCAACAGCCCCTGTCGCCGCCGCTGCGGCCTGGCCTGCTGCTGCGGCCTGGCCGGCTGCTGCCGCCGCTGCTGCTGCCTGCTGCACCGTCTTGCGCTGCAGCTGCAGCCGGGTCTTGACTACCCAGATGGGATTTGTGATGAAGCACACCTGCGGTGAAGCGAGCCATCCGCGACAGCACGGTTCGATGCCTGCATGTAGCTGCAGCGATTCTGTTGCTGGCTGCACCGGCAGGCGCCTCGACCTCCTGCCGCGCATCCCGTGTGGAGCCATGTCGCCGGGTTCAAAGTTGGGGCATGCGGCACTCATCCCGGTGCCCGCTTCCACATTGCAAAGCATTCCAACCTGAGTTCCCAGGGGCACTACATTGATGTAATCAAACGCAAGCGAGTTGCACTCACCACGGCGCCTGCCTCTGCAGCGCTGACCAGGTGCCAGCCGGGGCTCAGCTTGGACTGACCAGAGGACCGCTGGTACCGCTCCTGCAGGGGCAGGGGAAGGGCAGCAAGGCCCGGCTCAACTGCAGCTTCGGAAGGTAAATAGCCAAGGCCCAGCTTGGACGGCCCAGAGGGTCGCTGGACGGGGCAGGGCGGCAAAGTCCAGACGCGCATCTCAGTGTCAGTGGGCAGTGCAGCGGCGCCAGTCCCAGAAGTCCAGCGGGGGCAGACCATGGCACAGATGTCCAAAAGTCGCAACGACTACAAAAAAGCAGGAGCCCCACCTTGGCTCGGTTGTAGGCAAAGAAATAGATGCCCCAAGCCAGCCCGCTGCCCGCCAGTGCAGGTGTCAGCCCTGCACTCAGAAGCGGCAGCCGGCAGGCTCAGAGGTTGCCCAGGTGCTGTGCATACATGCACCTGCGGCAGGACGGCGCTCAACACTGCAGCCCAGGCTGCAGCCAGCCCACCGGAGTAGAGCGCCCGCCAGCCCTCCTGCCGCACAATCTGCCGCAGCGCATCCACCGTCCCTCGGTACGCCGGCAGCAGGCCCGCGCCGTCTTGCACTGCAGGGACAAACCAGTGGCCTGTCAGTGGACAGCGGCAGCTCTCCAGCCTGCAGCCCCAGCCTGCAGCGTGCAGTGGACATGCACTTGGTTTTGCACTGGAGGCAGTCAAAGCACAGGCGGGAGCGCAGGGACGCACCCTGCAGCCGTGTCTTCACAACATCAAGCGGTTGCAGGATAAGTGTGGCTGCCAGTCCTGCGGTGCTGCCTGCCAGCGCATGCTTCCTGCGGCACGGCGAGGGAAGGGGGCGAGGTTCAATGGCGGCAGAGGCGGCGGCGGAAACGGTCGGCGTCCGCCTTGCCAACCGCCTCTAACGTGACTGGTAGCTGTTTGCTGCACATGCTTCAGGGCGGCACAGGCCCGAGCGGCCGGTTTTGCCGCCGACCACAGGGTTCTGGGCGCTGCCGCCAGCAAACCGGTAGCTGCAACCATACCCACCATTGGGACTGGATCGCCTTTTGCTGCGTTGCCGCCATTGCCCCGCCAGGCGGTTTTGTGAGCAAAGAGCGCGCCCAGTTGCGCCCACAGACCAGCAGCGGCACTTCGCTTTGCGTTGAAGAGTGAGGGGTGTGATGCGCAGCAAGACAAGATGGACGATTGCAGGCTTCCGGTCTCTGTGAGAGCGCCGCCAGCCGCCCTCCGCCACCGCCGCCTGCTGGGCTGTGCCGGCCCATTCGCGCGGCATGGCCGGCATTGCGGTGATGGTCAGCCACTCATGCCTGATGTCCATTGCAGGACACATGTCCTGAGGTTAACTGCCTGGCCGGCGGCCGAGCAGAAACGCAGTGGCCCGCATGCAAGGCAGGCCGTTAGGATGGGCCACACTGGCCGTGGCGGAGATGGGCAGCCCGATAGAACCGATCTGGTCGCCATATGTTGAGCAGGGCCGTCTCACCGTCTGCATCTGGCTGCCCTTGCGACTGGCCTGCTTAGAGCAACTGAGCAACTGACTGCTACAGCCGGCAAGAGCCGCCCAGCACCGTGCTTGCTGCCGGGCTGTGCATGGGCACCTCCGCACCTTCAACCAGCATGCGCATGTGGTTGAGATGCAGTACGCGTTGGAAGCATGGAATGAATCAACTCAAGCAGAGGCATCACCTACACTAGTGGCAGCCCGCCCCACCAATTGGAACCGCGGCGCCGTGCGCTGCCCCGCCGCAGCACGCGGGCCTGCCTGCACGTCACTTCGAAATGGATGAGCCGGCGGTATCGGGCCGTCCGCGCCGGCGATCGGCTCTCCGACATCCCCACACGCCGATCAGAGCGCTCTTCTCGTGGCTGGCTGGCCGAGAGGCTCCGAGATGGTCGCCTTCGCTGTTGCTTGCGCTCCCGCCCTTCCCAGTCGGCAGGCGCAGCACCTGGGGAGCTTACGCGCATCCAGGCGGATCGCGGCGCCCGCTGGCGCACCTGCTGGCCTGGCGCCCCGCCGCCGCCAAGTGCCGGCCGGAGGCCAGAGCCGGCCGGCCGTGAGCCAGAGCCGCCCAACGCTTCCACAAGCCATCTCCCGCGATTTTGGCCCAGAGCTGTCGTTTGATGACTTCGACTTCCCCAAAGCCATCGATGACAGCCCCTACGGCGATCCCTACGTGAGCTTTGACCAGTGTCTGCCTGCCGGCCGCTTCTCTGCCGCCCGTGTGGTAGTTGTGGGTGGGGCTTCTCCCCCTGCATTGGCTTGCACTGCTGCTGGCTGGCGCTGCTACCAGGCATGCTGTGCCACACTCTTAGCGCTGCCTGCCTTCATGCCCTCTTTGCAAGCAGGTCCGCTCCTCTGCCATTGTGGCCTCGGTGAAGAGCGAGCTTGCGGCGCTGCAGGTGCGCCACACGCTTGGTTTTGAAGCGATGCTCTCGAGTCTCAGATCAGATCCGGCGGGCCATGCTGCTCCTTGCTGTTCCCCTGCTGCTCGGTGCAACAGCTGCACTGTAGCCGACTAAAGGTGGGATGATGCACCCTGCTGCTTCTGATGGAGCTAAATTGGCACTCTGGGCAGCAGTTGGCTGAGGGATACTTCTGGATGCCACCCAACATGCCCCAGGGCCTGCCGGCGCACTCTATCCGGGTCATGTGTGCGGTCTGAAACAGATCCTGGTCACAGCCTTGTGCTACACTCTTCCTCCCCTGCCTCTCCCTCCCTCCACACAGGCGGAGGTCGAGGCGGCTCGAGCGGCGCTGCAGGACACTCGCCTGGCTCTGAACGATGCAGAGGCGCCGGGAGGATCGGCCAGCGAGCGCCAGCGGCTGCGCGCTCAGCTGGCGCAGCAGGCCGAGGCAATCGACACCGCATCGGTGCAGGTGGGCAGGGGGCTGCAGGCCGGGGATTGATACTGCGTCGGTGCAGGTGGGCAAGGTGCCGCAGGCTGGTGATTGAATTGGTACTGCGTTGGTGCAATCGCTGTGGCGAAGACGCCACTGGGGCAGAAATGCAACGAAACATGGCAGCTCTCGCAGTGTTGGCCTTCAGCACGTACTGTGCGGTGCATTCCATGCCTGCCACCTGCAAGTGTCTGGGGGCGGGTGGGTAGCTCAGGCAGCTGCCTTAATTAGTACGCGCCTGTCTGCGGCTGGCTGGCTGAGGGAGCTTTCCACTCATGTGCGCCGCCTCCATGTGTCCCCATCAGTTGCGCATGCTCGAGGGGCGGCTGGAGGAGGCGCGGGCGGAGCGCACCAGCGCCTATGCAGGTCTGGGCTATTTGCTAGTTTCCCGTGTCGAGTGTTTTCCTGTGTTGAGGGCATATATTGCCTGTCTCGCATGTGTGCGTCACCGGCAATGCTGTGATCCCAGGGCCAGCTGAAGAGCCGAGCACGCTGCAACTGTTGCCCATCACCCCCTCACGATTCATCTACTCTGTGTGCAGCCAAGATCTCGCGCGTGGCTTCCGCCATGGCCGCCAAGCACTTTGATGCGCAACCCTACTGTGAGTGGTGTGGCTGTTGGGCTGTCACACATTCGACGTGCGTGGGCTGTGCTTCCAACATGTTCAGCATGCCACCCGGCTTGAGGAAGAGAGCTGGCAACTCAGCCCGCTCATCGCTGCGCTCAAGTCTCGCTGCCCTGTGCAGCCGGCACGCCTGCCCTGGTGGCCGTAGGCTGCTCACACCACACTTGACGTGTGCCCGCCCCTGCTGCCGCATGCAGCCGACACGCCTGCCCTGGAGGCCGCTGTTGTGGAGCTGCAGCGTGACCTGGAGGCCCTGCAGGTGAGCAAGACTTTGCCTGGCAATGGTTGTGCGACGTGCCTAAGAGTGGCAGCCTGCTTGATAGTGAGGGGGACGCGCGCCCAATAGTGGCAGCTTGGCTGGCAGAGTGTGAGGATAGCCACAGGGGCAGATGCCAAAGGCATCCAGCAAGCGTCCCCAAGTGTGTGGCTTGCATACCTGTGTCCACTTGTGCGCAGGACACCGCCATTGAGGCAACCGCCATCCAATCTCAACTTCACACCCGGTGAGATGGGTAGAAGCTGTGCAGCTTGGGTAGGACAGCCTGCCCCTGCTTGCTGCAGTGCTGCTAAGCGTCACCAGGCACCTGCAGCCGCTCGCGACGCAGCGCCCTGACTCTCATAGCCCGCCCACACGCCCTCCCGCTTCCATCCCAAACCCGACTATGCCCAACCGCAGCTTTGAGCGCGTGCGTGCCATGGGAGACAAGTGGCACGCACGTGCCGCTGAGCTGAGCACTGACAACAAGCTTCGCAAGGCTGCAGAGGCGCGTGCATGCAGTGCCGCGCTGGGCTCCCGCGCCGCACTGCTGCAGGAGCAGCTGTCGCTGCTGAGCCAGGCGGTGAGGGAGGTGAAGCGCTGCGTGGGTGAGCTGGATGATCAGCTGACTCGCACTCGGGCCGAACGTGACACAGCCCGGGCGGCAGACGCCGCCAGCCTGGCGGCCACAGCAGCCGACCTACCGGCGCCGCTGCTGGAGCGTCGGCTGGCGGCGCTGCGGGCGGCGGCGGAGGAAGTGGGCAGCGCGCGGCAGGAGTTGCAGAGCAGGTGCGGCTGGGTTGGCGGGGCGCAGCTGGGGGGTGTTTTTGGGTGGTGAGTGACCGGAGGGCTGGTAGGTTTGCAGACGGTTGGCTGGGACGATGGCCGGGCTGGACCTTGTGAAGCATAGCAACCAACAAACCATGTGCACCCTTGTAGCTGGAGGCCAGATCGATGCACTCAATCCCTCACCACTCCCTGCCACGCTCGCAGGCACGACGTGGCAGCCGGCACGGCTGATTTCTGGGTGGGCTGGGCCGACAAGCTGCGGCGCCGCGGAGAGGACAGCCAGGCTGAGTCAGCCATTCGCCGCGGCGCCCCACACGCCGCCACAGCTGCCGCGCTGCGCCGCCAGCTCAACCAGACGAGTGAGGCCGCCAACTCGCTGGCTCTGAGCATCCGCATTTTGGAGGCGCGCCTAGAGGTGGCTCGCGAGTCGCTGGCAGATGCCACCACCAGCATGTAGTGCAGCTGTGGCCTCGCCATGTGGCAGTGCCTGCCAACCCTCTTGGCTGCAAGTCGGTGCACGGCATGCCACATTGCCTGGTGCACCATGTTTGAAACTGCTGCACGGCCACTGTGGCACGCCATGGGGCCACCCGTCCCACCCCAACTGCTCTCAGTTGCTGTTGTACAATGAACGCCTCCTTCCACCCTCTGCCTGTGCATCTGCTGCGCACCCCAGCCGGTTTTGCCCCCATTTTTCATTCGGCCACCCATGCAGCACCCTTGTTGTATCTGCGCTGCCCCAGCAGCTTCCCCTGTACTGCGCCTAGGCCCCCTGCCTTTCATTCCAGCATTTTTCCTCTCTCGAGATTCCCATCTCTTCCACTGCTCCACTTTGCCATCTCTAGCGCGATTTGCACTCTCTGAAAAGTATCGCTCACAGCGCTGCACACTAGGCAATCATGGCTGGCGTCAAAGGGCTGCGGCTGCAGCAGCAGTCTCAAATCTGCTCACTCAGGGTTCGGCATTGCCACTTGCCGCCGCCTCCTCCTGCTCCTCCTGCTCCTCCTCCTCTTGCTCCTGCTGCTCCTCCCGCTCCTCCCGCTGCTGCGCCAGCAGGCTGCACACGTGGCGGTGCCCGCCGTCCCACCACTCGACCCGCTGGCAGGCCTCGCTGCAGAACTTGAGCGCCTTGCAGCCCCTGCAGCACACAGGCAGACGGCCACAGGAAGACAGAAAGAAAGCCTCAGTCACACGGCAACCTGCAAGATCATGAAGCGCGTGATTTGTTGCGGATGGGCGGTGCACTTCTGCCCTGACAACGTGCCAGGAAAATTAGGGGGCAAAGCTTGCAGCTGTTGAAGCTGGAGAAGTGGAGCGCACGCGGGCAGGCAGGTTAACAGGCAGCACACGCGCTTTCAAAGGTGGTGGGCGGTGCGGTGCAGCTCTCAATGCACTGAGCCGCTGCCTACACTATGGCGTGGCCTGTTGACGAGCTGCATGCACCAGCTCTTTCCTCGGCCCATCCCACCCACCTGCACGGCCTGCCGGGGCAGTCTTTCTCGCTGGCGCCGCTCAGGTTGGTGCAGCGCAGGTTGGCGCAGCTGCGGTGCGCGGCGGCGGCCGCCAGGCGCAGCCGCTCAGCTTGCTGCTCCTCAGGCGGCTGCTCCAGCTGCCACACCCGCTGCAAGTGGCCCGCCAGTTGGACAAGGGCTTGAAAGTTGGGCTCCCGCTCTGCCTGCCCCAACTGCCCTCCTTCCTCCAGCAGGTGTATCGAGTCTGCCACTCGCTTGGCGGCTGCCAGCTCTGCGCGCAGCTCCTGTCTGTGGCTGCCGCTGGCGTTGGCGCCACGCTGGGGCGGCCAGCTGCTCGCTTGGTCGCCGCCGCTGCCGCCACTGCCGCCGCCGCCAGCCCCGCGCCAGCCGCCGTGCCGCTCCAGCGCCGTCTGCAGCTCCTGCTGCATGGCTTGCTCTAGAGCTGCGCAGACCGCTTGGCAACCCATGGCGACCGCCGTGTCACTCCGCTCTTCCGCAGCACTGGCTGCTGTAGCAAGCGGCGAGTGCAGGCCGCTGCGTAGCAGGGCCGCCGCCAGGCGGGGCTGCCGCTGCACAGCTTGCTGCAAGACGGACAGCAGATGGGCAGCCAGGTCCGACGGGCCGCCGTCTATCAGCTGGAAACCCTCGCCGCCGATACCCACGCCGCCGGGCAACGCCTGCGCAGTAGAGGTGCAAGAAATTCGGGTCACAGGGCAGCCTTGTGGCGCAGGTGCCTGGGTCACATTGCGGCTCTGCTGTACCGCAGCGCACGGCAACTTGTTGAGCAGTGCCAAGCCACCCAAGGAAAGGCATGTGCAATGTGTTCACAGCGCTGCGAAAGGCAGGGAATGCAGCGAACACAAACGCAAACAACCAAACCATGCTATCCCCAATCGTTGGGAGGCTCTTTCAAACATGTCAGGTACAGCCCGGCTGGCATCCTGCTCTCTCACCTGCAGCACGGACTCAACTGCCGCCACCAGCGTGGCAGCAAACTCCCGCCGCAATAAGAACAGCGGTGCTTCACTGCCAGCCACGCCCACCAGCGCCGTGAACAGGGTGACTGCACCACTGCATGGGGCAGGCTGCTCCCCGGGTGGCAGCCGTGCCGGGCTGGGCCGCATGAATGCCCCGTGGCACGCGTGCAGCTGCAGGAGCGCCAGGGTGTGCGCATCGCGCCAGCTGCAGCGGGGCAGGGTTAAGAGGCGGGCGGCCCTTCTCAGCGGCAGGAAGACTAGCCGTGCATGGAGCTCTGCAGCTCCGCATCCAGCTTCAGCCGGGCGTGCCAGCTGTCTCTTAGCGACCAGCCCAGTCGAGCTCCAGCTGGCCTTGTTTCAAGCATCTCTGCCCAGGCATTACCTCTCGGCATCTGCGGCACCCGACGTGGCCCACAGGCTGTCCGCTGTTCGCTGCAGGGAGGCGGCAGCAATGCTGAACTTCTCTATGCCTGCAGCCATGCAGGCTGCCAGCAGGGAGGGACCTGCAGGCTGCCCTGCAATGCCTGCCTCGTCTGCCTGCTTCACTGCAGCCTCCCCTGCTCCATGCGCCAGCGGCACTGCCCCCTGGTTTGCTGTTGCTGTTGCTGCCGCTGCCCGGCCGGCGGCTGCCGCACCAGCTGCTGCCGCCTCCGGATCCGCTGCCACGCTAGCTGCTGCTGGTTCCCCTGCCCCCGCTGCACGGTCCTCTGCCTAGGCGTCCAGCGCTGCGCACGCCAGCTTGGTGGCCGTCGCAAGCAGCTGCCACAGCTGCTGGCGCAGGGCTGGCGTGTCTTGCGCGGCGGGCACAGCGCGAGCCCAGCCGGCAGCCCAGCAAGACACACTCAGCAGCACTTCAATCGCTGTTGAACCGGCCTTGAAGAGCTGCTCCTCCCCAACTCGCCGCTCCTCTGGCCCCGATATCTGCCGCAGCTGCTGCCGCTGGCTGTCCAGCAGCGGCAGCAGGCGCAGCAGCGCCTGGGCCGCCGCCAGGGATTGCTGCAGCAGCGGCTGCAGCGCCACCGTCTGCTGCTTGCATTGGAGGCGCATCACCAGTGCTCTGATGGCCAGGCACCACTGCAGCAGACAGGTGCTGGAGTCCCGGCAGCCCTCAGGGGAGCCGACTGCCGCACGCAGCGCAGTCGCAACGCCGGGGGCGGCACGCAGCACTGCATGCCGAGCGCGGGTCGCCAGCCGGCAGCCGCCGCCGCCCAGCTGGATGGCCACACGCGGCAGCAGCGCCAGCTGCATGACATGTGCCTCGTACTGCACGCTGTGCGTGCCGGGAGGGAAGCTGCCGGGCCGTGCCACGGCCAGCTGCAGCGCTGACTCAGCCGTGTCAACCAGCTGTGCCGCCGCCTGCTGCTGCAGCGCACTGCCGTTGCCGCTTGCCACGTCAGCCCACAGGGAGCACAGGGCATCAGACCACAAGCTGTGCGCCGCCGCTGCGATGTGGTCGGCTGCCTCCAGTGGCAGCGCTGCCGCGGCATCGCTCTGCATGGCCTGCACCCTGCCTGCCAGGCCGGCAGACAGAGCAAGCCCCAGTGCTGTTTGGACCTCTGGGCTGCGCTCGACTGCCTGCCGCAGCCCGCCAAAGCCAGACGTTTTTTGTTGCAGTACTCTGTAGCAGAACATGGCAAACTTGGCATGGGCCTGCAGGTCCACCACCCCTGCAGCAGGGCGGGCAGAGTGCGAGCAGGCGTTTAAGCAAGTGCACAAGCAGGCACTAAAGGACAGGCAGCCACAGCCCCATTGGCTTCGATATCAGCGCCGACAATACACTCACGGACGGTAATTATGTTAGTTCGTTGCAATCAAAACAGTTGCCAACTCACTCCACCATTGCAGATGCTCACCCTGCTGGCAGGCGGCGTTCATGCCCTCAGCCGCGGACGCCAGCCAGAGTGCGGCCATGGGCGACGCCGTGACGGTGCGCCCAAACAGCTGCTGCAGCTGCTGCCCGCCTTCCAGGCGGCCAAGCAGGACCGTTATGGCGCCCAGCAGTGTGCACTGCATGCTGCAGAGCGAGCCGGCCAGGAAGCGTAGGGCTGCGGGGGTGTCGCGCGCGTGCAGGTAGCACCGGTTGCCATGCGCGCCCTGAGTGAACACCACCAGGCCCGCATTGCTTGCAAGGCGGTAGGATAGGCTATTGGGCAGCTGCGCTTGGCCGCACAGCTGCATGAGCGCGACGCCCATGCCAACGGCTGTCGCCGCCTGCGCCTCCACCGCCGCCGCCTGAAGCCGGGAGACGGCCACGCCGTTGAGTGCGGTGGGCAGGTGGCCCGCCAAGTCCTGGAGCAGATGTGCATGGTCGGTGGCCAGCCTGCAGGGTACCAGATGTAGGAGTGCGGCAGTGGAGCTGATACTGCAGGCGGCTGGCAAGGCGCCGGCAGCAGCGGCGGCAGCAGCGGCGGCACCATCAGTGCAGTTCGCGCCGCTGTGCGGGTCCCGGCGCACCTGCTCAACCGCTCGCACTCCTGTGGGCTGAGGCGAATACCCGACCCTTCGCCCCAGCGCTGCAGCTCCCGCTCCGCTCTGCTGTGCAGATCTCTGCACGCTTTGCGCACGCCGTCTGTATGCTCGGGGGGCGGAGGCACGGCTTGCAGGCAGCTGCGGCACTGCTGCAGGGTTTCTGCCAGGCGGGACAGCGCCATCTCGCTGTGCGTGGCACTTGCTGTGCTCCGCACAATTCTGCACAGCCAGGGAAACGCCTACGGGCTCACGGTACCTGCGATTTTTCCACCCGTGAGGAGCCTGCTGTGTGCGGCGGCGCCATGCACAGCGCCGCGGCGATTTGTGTCCACAACTTGTACTTGCACAGCGAGGCAGGGCTGCAGCGCACCTGACGAGTCACCCTTTTGCAGTAAGCTGCAATTTGCAGATTTGCTAGACAACACAGCTCAGGCCGGCAAGCAGCGCGGTGCATGCAGTCGGTCACCCCTGCCGCCCAGCCTCCCGCAGCGCTGCCTGCGGCCCTTCATCCTCGCTGCTGCTGCTGCTGCCGCCGCTGCTGTGGCCGAGCGAACTAGCGCCGCTTCCATGGGTGATGCCGCTGCTGCTGCCCGCTCCCCTGCTCGCCTCGCCGTCTGCACCGCCCACTCCTCCGTGGTGCTGCGCATCAGCAGCCAGCCGCTGGCCACCCTGCTGCTGCTGGCGGCTTGGCGCCTCGCCCGCTGCCCCATTGCTGCTGCCCTGCTGGCGGTGCTGCGCCTCCTCTGCAGCCAGATGCTCTTCCAGCACCGCCTGCGCGCGCTGCATGCGCCACATGTCGTAGTACAGGCCGCGGGCTGCATTGATTGGATTGGAGGGGGCGGGGAAGAGACATTTGACAGGCACCAGACTGGCATGCATGGCCGCTGCACAGTGAAGCGGCACATGGTGAAAAGCGAGGCAGTGGCTGTGCGCCAATGGACATGGTTAGAGCAGCTGACGTGGAATGCAGGTGGAGCCACACTGCCAGCAAGCGTGGCAGCAGCGTGTGACATCCAGAGCTGTGCTCTGCTGAACCACGCAATGCCCGCCCTGCTGCTCACCTGCCATCAGCTGCGCATGCGTGCCCTGCTCAGCCACCACGCCGTCTGACAGCACGTAGATGCGGTCAACACTCTGCAGCAGGCAATGTATTAGGATGATGGGAAGGTCGTTGTCGATGAGCATAAGGTGAGCTAGCCAGGAACAATCGGCGCGCAAGATCAACACAATGAAGGCCCAAGCTCGAACTGCAGTGCTGGTCTCACCTGTATGGTGCTCAGGCGGTGCGCCACAAACACGGCGGTGCGCCCCGCCGCCAGCTCAGCCAGGCTGGCCATGATGCCCGCTTCGGTGCCCGAGTCCAGCGCTGATGTGGCCTCGTCGCACACCAGCAGGCGCGGCTGCCTGCACGACACAAAGGGGCCCAAACAATGGAAGTGGGAGGCTTTGGACTCAGATTCAGCGCAATGCGCCTCTTCGTCGAACACCAGCAGGCGCGGCTGCCTGCGGCAGTAGTTGGCGCCAGGATCACGCCGCAACAGTTGTAATAGATTGCACAGCGCCTCAAGAGCGTCCACCAAACTAAGGCGCCCGCGAAGGCTGCCCAGTTGCGCGGCATACCTTCAAATGCGACTTCGACCGCTGACATGAGTCAACAACAAACAATGGCAAGCGCACACAGCAGGCCCCACCTGAGTAAGGCGCACGCGAGGGCCACCATGGCAGGCCTGAAAAGCCATGATGTGATGAACAGCTCACCTGAGGAAGGCGCGTGCGATGGCCACCCGCTGCTTCTCTCCGCCGCTCAACTTCAGCCCGCGCTCGCCCACAACCGTGTGCCAGCCTGCGGCAGGCAGGGAAGCTTGGAGCAGGAGAGTCAGGGCAACTACGCATTGCAAACACATGGTTTTCTCTGCCACGCCAAATCAGCCCAAATACTGCCGCGGCGCCGTGTGCCAGCCTGCAGCAACAAGGCGTAACAGCAGGAGCAGCCAGCAAAACAAGCCTGCAGACATCAACCATCCGCCGGGCCGCCCCAACAGCTGCCCACCTGCCGGCATGCGTGCAATGGCGGCATCCAGCTTGGCAGCGGCCGCCGCAGCGCGCACGTCGCCCATGCGAGCCCCTGGCCGGCCGTACGCCACGTTGTGTAAGATGGTGTCATTGAACAGCACCGTATCCTGCAGGCAGGTGGTATGAAGGACCTTGGCATGTTATGATGACAGCAAGATGATGAGTGCCAACGCTGTGGGCAAATTTGTTCACAGCTGTGGGCAAACTTGTTCACAGCTGTGGGCAAATTTGCTCACTGCTGTGGGCAAATCCGGCCAACGCTGTGGGCAAATCGCGCCACCGCTGTGGGCAAATTTGCTCACTGCTGTGGGCAAATCCGGCCACCGCTGTAGGCAAATTTGCTCACCGCTGTAGGCAAATCCGGCCACAGTTGTGGGCAAATTTGTGCACTGATGTGGGCAAATGTGTGCACTGCTCGGCAAGTTATCCAAATGTGCATTAAATGTTGCGGAGCCATGAGCACTCCCACCCACCCACCCACCCACACAACCACCCACCTGAGGCACCACCGCCACAGCGCCGCGCAGGCTGTCCTGCTGCAGCTGCCGCACATCCACCCCATTGAGCAGGACTGCAAGCAAGGGGCGTCCAGGGGTCGTTGAGAGATGGTATAACCAGGGCCAGTGCGGGGCCTCAAGCCCAGGTAATGCAGGAACAGGTGGACTCGCATGGCAACATATGGGTGCCAAGCTTTCAACCCGCCACAACGGCACGATATAAAGGCCGCATATATGCAAGGCATCCCTGCTGCACAAGGCAGCGACAGGCAGAGTCCAGGCAGCGCACCTTGCCCGTCGTCGCAGTCGTAGAGGCGGGTCAGCAGGCGCAGCAGCGTGGACTTGCCGCTGCCGCTGGGACCTGCACATACATAGTGAACAGATCTTGGCCAGGCTAGCTTGATGGGCAGCACAGATGGCTAATGTGGCAGCTGCAGCTGCATCGCAAAGCCAATGCATCCCACAAGCAAAACTCCAGCAGCGCACACGGCAACAGCTCGGAAGCGCCAGCGGCAGCAACGGCAACTCACCCACAACCGCAATGCTCTCCCCAGGTTCTGCCGCGAGCGACACGCCGCGCAGCACCTGGCGCCCGCCGCCCGCCCCGGCCCCTGAAGGGTAGCTGAAGTGCACGGCTCGCAGCTCAAGCCGCAGACCCCTGGTAGGCCCGCTGCTGCTGCTGCTGCTGCTGCTGCTGCTGCTGGCGTTCCTGCTGCTGCTGCTGCTGCTGCCGCTGAGAGTGGTAACAGCAGAAGGGACAGTAGCGCCGCTGGTGCTGGCTGCGCCGTTGCTGAGCCGCCGCTCCTCTGCAAGCTGCTGCTCCTCGGCCTGCTGCCCGAGTTGCACCACGCTGGGCCCGCTGCCGTTGCTGCCGCTGCTGACGTGGCTGCCGCCCTCGATGCTGCTGCTCAGTGCCTCCCTACCTGCTGCTGCTGCTGCTGCTGCTGTGGCAGGCGGCGCATCCGGGAGGGGCAGGGCGCCGTCGGGAAGGAGCGAGGGCGTCTTGAGCAGTTGGAAGAGGTCCTCCATGTCGACTAGTGACTGGCGCAGCTCGCGGTAAAACCAGCCCTGAGTGGAGCATTCAGACAGAAAGAAGGTTAACACAAGAAAGAAGGAGCAGCTCGATGGAACAAGTCCTCCATGTCCACTAGTGACTGCCACAGCTCGCGATAGAACCAGCCCTGAGTGGAGCATTCAGACAGAAAGAAGGTTAACACAAGAAAGAAGGAGCAGCTCGATGGAACAAGTCCTCCATGTCCACTAGTGACTGCCACAGCTCGCGATAGAACCAGCCCTGAGTGGAGCATTCAGACAGAAAGAAGGTTAACACAAGAAAGAAGGAGCAGCTTGATGAAACCAAATTTCCATGTCCAACAGTGACTGCTGCAGCTCACAGCAGAACCAGCCCTGCGGTGCAGCAAGAAAACGGAGGCTTTAGGATCTGCAGTACGGCAAGGCCCACACACACTGCAGCTGGATGTTGACAGGCGCCCACCACAGGCAAGCATGGGTTCACCAACACCGCCTCACCAGGAACTGCAGCGGCGCCCAGAGCTGGATGAGCAGCCCCTGTATCATCACCAGGTCTCCAGCAGTGATGCCGGCTGCTGCTGCTGCCCCTGCGGCGCCTGCCGCCCCTGCTGCGCCTACCGCCGCTGCTGCGCCTGCTGCGTTGCCCCCCAGCGCAGCGGCCAGCATTGCAGCGGTCATGCCGCCTGCCAGGATGGCGGCTTGGCCGGCGTTGAGGGCTGCCGCAGCCAGGTCGAGCCGCACTACAGAGCGCTGCAGGGGACGAGAGGTGCGCATGAGATTGTGGATCAACAAGCTTGGGAGTGCAGAACGATCACAATGTGAGAGCCACGCGGCATAATGCACCGTCCCCGTGCGCTTGTCAATTGCTGACGAGCTGTCATCGTGGGCTGACGGCCCCACCTCCTGCTTAGCTGCCACATTACACAGCACACACAGCATGCGGTACCCACCTGGTACTGCGTGAGCGTGGTATCGTACTGCCGCACCTCCAGCCCGCTGTTGCCGCACAGCGTGACCGTCTCAAAGTTGAGCAGCACATCCACGGCTTTGCCTGCAGACAAAGAAAGATGTCAAAGACAACAACATGTGTACATTAGCACCTGCTGGGCCAGTTCAGCCCCAAACTCGCCAGGACTTCATTGGCGCCCAGCCTAACCCCCTGATAGCCGCTCGCATCACCCCAGCCCAAACCCTACAACCTAGCCCCACCATCCACCCTCGCCCACCCGTGATTTCGTTGTCCAGGTCCTTCACACGCCGCCGAATGCCGGCCGCCACCTGGCGAGAGGAAAGGTGGTCAGCGGAATGGCTATAGTTGTGTGGCGCAGCAGCACTCCTGTGTATGCAGCAGCCTCAGACAAGAAAGCTACTGCAAAATGCCAGCGACATATATTCTTGGCCACAAGGGTACGTGCGAATTGTAGAGTTGGAGCTCACCCGTGTCAGCACAACGGTGAAGGCGGCATAGGCGGCAAAGGTGCACAGCACCGCGGCTGACACACGCGGGTGGAATGCGCGCGCCAGAATCACGCACACAGCTGCGGTTGGGTTAAGGTGACGAAGGGGGGTTGCTGAGACGGTCTTGAAATGGCGGTTGCCGGGCAGGGTGGAAACGGCAGCACTTTGGCTGCATGCCAGGGCTGACAGCTGGGATGCTCTGCTGCCCTGTCATTCTGCCGGCAACACTCCCAATAACCGCTCCACCCGCTCACCCGCCAGCTCGCAGGCGGTGGGCACAAAGGTGAAGACGATGGCCCGGAAGATCATGGCGATGCTGCGCGCGCCGCGCTCCAGCATGCGCGACAGCGCGCCTGTGGTTTGTGCGAAGGCAAGGGAGTGCTATCGATTTGAAAACAGGGAGGATGAATCGCACACTGAAGTGCTCATGAGGTGCGCGCCTCGCTCCAGCATGCGCGACAGCGCGCCTGCGGGGGTGAAGCGCAGCAGGCACACAGCAGGCGTGTGTGAGCAGCCACTGCTCAGCAGCAGCGAGGTTGCTACGGTCGTGTGGGCCACACAGGTCAGCTGGGTCACCGCAGGCGAGCAGACCAGAAATAAAGCTTCATCTCCATCTCTCTTTCTTGCAGTCCCACTGCCACCCACCCGTCTTGCGGTTCAGGTGGAACTGCAGGTCTAAGCCCAGCACGTGGGACAGCGTGTAGAAGGCCACCCGCCGCCCCGCGTCCTGCAGTGGCGTTGGAGCAGACATGGGCAATTTGGGGGACCTGCTCAGCTGGCCCACGCATGCTGAGTGCTGCGCCGCCGTCAGCAGCTGCAACAGTGTGCTCGACTGAGATAAGCAACCGAGCCCAAAGATAGATACAGCAGAGCTGGGAAGCGCCAGAAGCGCACCTGCGACACCGGCGCAAAGACCGGACCCTGCAGCTCTTTCGCCACCCCGCTCAGCGCGCGGCAGGCGCCAAACAGCACCAGTCCCGCCGCTGCTGCATGTGCTACGCTGTTGTTCACACCAGCTGCAATGCTGCCGCCCATGGCATCCACTGCCCGCTTGAAGTAGAAGGGGGCAGCCAGCCCCGCAGCCTTGGAGCTGCAGGCAGGAGGGGCCAGGAGGGTCGCAGGCGGTCAGCGATGGCAACTGGTGATGGGGCAGCTGGGCAGCGTTCAGCTGGCCCTGCAGGCACTCCATGCACGGCGAACCAAGGAGGCGGCAGCAGCAGGACAAGCAGAAGCACACGCGCCGGCAGCGGCAGTGGTGGCAGCAGCAGCAAGGCAAGCCTCCCCGGCACCAGCACCATCAGCAGCGCAGCACAGCACGGCGGGAGCTGCGCACGTGACCAGCAGGGCGAGTGCCGCGGCCAGCCGCCAGCTCAGCTGCGCCTCGCCGAACGCCAGACGCAGCAGGTAGGGCAGCACCTGCAGGCATTGGGACAACAGGAATACAGATGTAACTAGATACTTGCCACCTCAGGTAGCAGGGTAGGGCAGCACCTGCGGACAATGGGAGAAAGCAGCCTACTAAACCAACTCGGCCCCTCGCCGAAAGCCAGGCGCAGCACACTAGGCAAAAACCGCTGCAGCAGGCAGGGCAGCCAGGCAATTTTGTGCCGAACGCAAGGTGCAGCAGGCACGACAGCAGGCAACATCCCAGGCCGCCCCACCTGCTTGCCCTGCAGGCAGCAGGCACCCAGAGCCCACCTGTCCCAGCGTGCCGGCCGACGGCGGCTCTGGCAGTGGCGCCGGCGGGCGGTAGGCAGCATTCCCAGCCAGCACAGCTTCGTCATCGCCCGGCAGCTTGGGCGGAGCAGCGTGCTGCGCAAGTGGCGGCGTGGCAGCGGCGGAGGCGGCTGCGGCTGCACAGCTGCGGCGGCAGCATGTGAGGCTGCTGAAGGATGATGGTCGCTGCCGCAGCTGCTGCACCTCGGCCACCAGTGGCAGTCCCGAGCGGAGCATCGCCTGCGAGGGAGGCGAGCGGCGCCGTCCTGCTGCCGCCGCCGCCACCGCCCGCTGCTGCGGCGCCAGCCGACGCGGCGCCAACGCCATTGGAGGGCGCAGTATGGTTGTCTGCATGCCGACCAGCGACACTAGGTGGTCCAGGAGGGCACAGCGCTGGCCCGCTCGGGCCCCAAACCCCAGGTGTCGCGGATCGCGCCCTCGGATCGGCTCAGAAGTTTGGGCACCTGCCGAAGAGCCGATCACGTGCTGGACAGCTCCTGCCTCGCTCGCCCACGACCCCATGCAAGCCACCGGGTGAAACGCGTCGGCCTCTGGATGGCGTCAAGTTGAAATGCTCTGCATGCGGGAGTGGATTTCAGGCGCCAACCAAACCGAATTCGTCTTGATGGCACGCGGTGACAGCCAGCAGGTCAAGCAGCTGCCCTGGTTTGCAAGCATTTGTCTATCGTTAAAACATTCTGCCACCCATCTAAGTCGGGAACGAGCACATGAGCACAAGCAAAAACGCTGTTGATCAGCAAGATGCGTGGTGCTTCATTAGAGCCTAGCTGGGAAAGCCCTGCAGCCGCCTTAGCTGTGTTTCAACCCCGCCAACCCGCCCTGGCGTTGGGCTGCGACAGGGCCTGCAGCTTTGTGCCGCAGCACCATTGTTTCTAGATTCATGCAAGTAATTTTTTCAGCGATATATTGAGCAGGCCCCGGGGTAATTCAGGCCCAACTTGAAGGCCAGCATCGGCCGTGGGCAGCGGGCAGGCAGCGGCGGCAGCAGGGTGCTGAGCTGAGAGGGCGGAGGCCGATCGCTCCGATCGCCAGCCTTCCCCTTCCCTGGAATAACTAAAGCAAGCGGCAACTGCAAAGCACGCGCCGTGCGCGGAGCGGAGCTGGTGTTCGCAGCGTTACACCCCCGAGCGGCCCGACAGCTCTTGCACACAGCTTCAGGGCACTGTCCTCATCTCGCTGGGCCGGGCGGAGCTACGCGAACACACTAAATTCATCCGACTAGTGTGGGGGGTAAAGCCAACCAAGCCGTTTGCTGACCTTATGTGCCTGTAGATGACGAGTCCGTGCCTCGCGGCGAGCATGGCGGCAAGCAGGGCGCTGCAGCGCAGGCGGCGGCTGCCCCGGCGGTGCCAGCAGAAGGTGGAGTGACGGTCAAGACTCCCAGTGGTGAGTGGGGCATAGGTTGCACAAACCAGTTGCGGGGTGCCCAGCCGCCTCACCCCAGCACCCGCAAACCTGCAGGCCGGTGGTGCAAAGCACTGCTGTGGCACCCCACAGCCTGGCCGTGCACGGGCAGTGCCATCGGGAAGGCACACACTAGGCGCAGCAACGCCTTGGTGCTGCTGCCCGCGCCCAACTGACGCTCGTGCGTGTGGCGGCAACATGCCTCACCCCAGCACCCGCAAACCTGCAGGCCAGTGGTGCAAAGCACTGCTGTGGCACCCCACAGCCTGGCCGTGCACGGGCAGTGCCATCGGGAAGGCACACACTAGGCGCAGCAACGCCTTGGTGCTGCTGCCCGCGCCCAACTGACGCTCGTGCGTGTGGCGGCAACATGCCTCACCCCAGCACCCGCAAACCTGCAGGCCGGTGGTGCAAAGCATTCCTGTGGCACCCCACAGCCTGGCCCAGCGCTGGGCCAGGCTGCTAGCACAGCCAGCTTGATCTGGGAGGCGGACCGTGGGCGCAGTGGCGCCGCAATGCTGCCGCTTTGCGGAGTGGCGGCAGCTTGCATGGGTGGCGCCCAGCCGCACCACCCCAGCCTGCAATCCTTCAAATCAGTGCTTGGTGTCCTTCTCAGAAATCCACCTCCCAGCGGCTTGTCGCTTGAGCCGCTGCTGCGCAGCTCCATTGAACAAGTGGAGCAGAACAACCCAGGTGTGCAACATGTACAAACCAACTGAAGCAGTCCGTCGC
>VFQQ010002116.1_pt1 | contig 23997 bp, 19 predicted proteins | sample 3512341 | NCBI WGS metagenome assembly VFQQ01 (sample SAMN10412373, study PRJNA504923) | tailings metagenome | isolation source: Relicate 2 Philex TSF1 revegetated site | place: Philippines: Tuba, Benguet | collected 2017-08-29 | reverse complement strand
TGGCTGCTCGGCCGGCTGCGGCGCTCGGAAGTCACCAGCACTACGCCGGGGAACTAGGACGCTGTATTCGAGGTATTAGTTGTAGGCAGCTGAGCCCTGTGCTTGTAACGAGGACTGGATTGTATTTTGAGCGGCCAGACTCAGGCTGGCTTGGCATCCCTGATCGCAGGGACCGGTCGGCGGCCGCGCCCAGGGCCCTGCAACGTAGTCGTGACTGGCAGGCGAATCGGGAACCCTGTTGCAGGCCGTTGAAGTAGCTTTGGCCCGATTCCGGTCCCGGGCGCTGTTCCGCAGACTTGGGGATGGGCTGTATCAACCCGGGATGCCTCAAACTGCAGGATATCGGAAAGCCGGTACCGGGCTTGGCCTGGAATCACCCAGCACCGGGGTGGCAGTTCGGTGGGTTGACGCTTCTCAATAAACGAGACCGAGCATTGCCATCGGTCGGCGAGATCCTTCTTGGTGAGAAGCGGATCGTCGCTGGCTGGAGAGGGGGAGTGAGGTGGTCTCGGCCGTCATGGTGGCAGGATTGCCGAAAGCCGCCTTCGGATCGACTGTCCATAAGGCCGATCTCGCACATCTAAATATGTGGGGTAACGCGAAGCTGGGTTGGCCGGCCGGACCTAGTCTGCCATGATCCACTTGATCCAATTTTGCTCCACTGCCGAATGCAAAGCGGTCGGCGCCGGTGCAAGGGATTGAGGCTAAGTACTTGAGAATTCTGGAGATGGGTCTCCAGGTTGGCGCAGGAAAAGCCCCGGATTAGGGCTCATAACCTGAAGGTCGTAGGTTCAAATCCTACTCCCGCAACCAAATCAAAAACCCCGCCAGGTTCGCCTGTGCGGGGTTTTTTGTTTGGCTGTCCTTTGGGCAAGTGCAAATCGCCAGCCCCAATCTCTCGCGGGCATGCCTCTGCCAGCCTGCTTCCTGTGCTGTGGTGCCTTTGCTATTTTCGAGGCGATGGTGAAGGGGCCGAGGGTATGAGCACGGTATTCAGCTGGGATGAGGGGGATATGGATGACCTCCTCAGGTCATGCGAGACCAGCGAGGTCACCGGCCTGATCAACGCCTATCTGATGAAAGAAGGGCCGGTCCTCGAGTCGGGCTGTGGTGCCGGGCGGTATGTCAGGTATCTCTCGGATCGTGGATGGGACATCAGCGGCCTGGAATATTCGGCTGACACAGTCGAAATGGTCAGACGCAAATGGCCGGACCTGAAGATCATCCAGGGTGACGTGGCGCGCAGCCCATTCCCGGATGATCATTTTGCCGGGCTGATCTCCCTGGGGGTGGTCGAGCATTTTCCGGAGGGCCTGCAAACGCCATTGGCTGACATGTATCGCATCCTACGGCCTGGCGGCAGAGCGCTGATCACCGTCCCCTGTATGAGCGGTCTGCGGCGAATCAAGGATCTGTTCTGGTGGTATGAGGCACGCGATGCCGTGCGGCCGATTGCCAAGCGGATCCTGCGCGGCACACCGGTTGACCTGACCATCAACAGGTTGCGGAAAGACTATCTCTATCCGGTCAATCCCGCCTGCGGCCAGTTTCATGAATATCGGCTGACGCCGGCCGCATTCCTGTCTGAAATCCAGGCCGCGGGTTTCAGGCTGGTGAAGCATCTGCCGATCGGGCATGTCGACGGCATGTATCACGAGCTCAACCCATTCGGTCTGCTCGTGAGGTTCAGAAACCACAGTTTCGACCAGACGGCGCTTTGCCGCAGCCTGAATGCCGCGCTGAGCCGGATTCCGTTCTTTCACGCCCATATGCAGGCCGTGATCGTGGAAAAATGATGCGGGCACCTGCTTTTGCCCTGCTTCTGCAGGCGGTTCGGCCGCAGCCGAATGTCGAAGACATATGCCGGCTTGCCGCAGAGGTCACCGACTGGGATGCCCTTGCCATCCAGTCCCGTAAACATGCGGTGGCTCCGTTGCTGGTACGTGGCCTCAACATGGCGGGCCTGAGTATCCCGCAAGCGCTGAAAACATATTCCGAGGCGGCCGTCAGGCAGTCTCTGGCGCTGACACGGGATCTGCTCAAGGCCGTCGCGGCATTGAATGGCGCGGGTATCCCGTATCTGACCTTCAAGGGGCCGACGGAAAGCATACTGGCCTACGGTAATCCGGCATTGCGGAGCTATGACGATGTCGACCTGATCGTGGACGCGACCGATCTGGATGCGGCGCGTATAGCGCTGCAGGCCCTGGGCTACACGATTCCCAACGTGGTCGATCCGCGCCCCGGCGCCCTGCCGGTCCAGATTCTGCTGCACCGGCAGGGCACGCGTTCGATGATTGATCTGCATTCGCGCTGGACGCAGTTTCCAAGGCTTTACGATCTGCCCTTTGCGCAGGCATACCAGCGCCGGCGTGCGATCGATATCGCGGGTTCGGCAGTGCAGACATTGGCCGACGAGGAACGTTTCCTGTTTCTGTGTCTGCATGGCGGTTTGCATTTCTGGGGCAAGCTGAACTGGATCTGCGATCTGGCCTGGGAATGTGCTGCCGCAGACCTGGATATGGCGGCGCTGTCGCAGCGCGCGGCGGAACTCGGCCTCAGTCGTTCGCTCAAGCTGGGTCTGGCGCTGGCGCACGACCTGTTCGCGACGCCAATGCCGCCGGATATCGACGTGGCCAGGCTGCCGCCGGGGCTGGCATATCTGAAGTCGGAGATCACGAGATTGCTCGAGGCGCATCCCGGGCAGCCCAGGCGTGGCAGGGCTCACGCGCTGTTCTGTCATCTTTTGCTTCGGGACGACAATGACAGACGGCTTGCCGAGCTGCAGTATCGCTGGCGGATGAATTTCGGGCGGCACCAGGGAAATCGATAGCGGGCACGATGGGTCCCATCAGACATCTTCTGTCTACAAGCCTGCCAAGACGCAAATGGCAGATTGCGGGCTTACTTCTGCTCGGGGCTGTCGCGGGCCTGTCGGAAGGGGCTGGCCTTATTCTGCTGAATACACTGCTGAACCAGTCTGGCGGGGGCGCGGCGAGAACCGGGTTGGGCAACTGGACTATCAGCCTCGAAGCGGCGCTGACTGTTTATGTCGTTGCGGTCGTCGTCATCGCACTGGTCACCTATCTGCGGGTGATTGTCGCCGCCCGGCTGCGTTTCGGTGCCGTGGCGGCGTTGCGCAGGCGCATCGTGCAGGCGCTGCTGCATATGGAATGGCCGGCCCTGCAGCGGTTCAGCACGCCGCATGTCAATCAGCTGCTGGGCATCGAAGTGAACCGCCTGGGCAGCGGGATAGAATTTCTGCTGAATGCGTCGGCCATTTCGGCGCGCATCCCGATCCTACTGGCGGTGACGCTGGCGATGTCGCCCTATTATGCGCTGACCGTGCTTGCGGTCTTCTGCCTGTTTCTTGCGGTGACGATTGTTGTTGATCGGCTGATTCGACGGAGCGGCGAGCGCTTCCTGATTGCAAGCGGCGCGCTGCAGGCTGCCATCTCGGAGATGATGGCGGGGCGGCGGGTGATCAAGGGGATGAATCTGGAGGAACCCCACCTTGCGCATTTTGACGCCGTGGCGCGTGGCATGCGGCAGATACAGATGGAGCAGGCAAGTCGTGTTGCCGGCGGCCACGCCGTTGCAACCATCTCGGTTGCGGTGATGGTCGTGGTCGGTCTGGTGGTGGCGGTGAATGGGTTCAATAGCAATCTGGCCGAAGCATTGGTGGCGACTCTCGCTTTTGTGCGACTTGGGCAGACAGGGATGCGAATCCAGGAGGCGTGGCGCGCGGTGGTGATGGCCCTGCCGGCGGAAGCTGCCATTCGACGGATGCTCGAAGATGCCCAAATGCAGGCCGAGCCAGGTTTTGCATCAAAACCGTTCCAGGTGCCTCGCGACTTCATCGGCCTGCAGGGCGTTGCGGTGGCGCGCGATGATGGCCGGGCTCTGCTGAAGCTCCCGGATATCCGTATTCCCGTGGGAAAGGTCACTGTGGTGGCCGGTCCGTCGGGCAGTGGAAAGACCACGCTCACCGACGTGGTGATGGGGCTTCATGTTCCTATGAGTGGCCAGATTCTACTGGATGGCCGCGCGCTCGACATGGCGGAACGTCGTGCGTGGCGTGACCGGATCGGCTACTTGCCTCAGGATGTTTTTCTGTTCAATGACTCTATCCGCAACAACCTGCTTCAGGTCGCACCGGAAGCTGCGGAGCAGACACTTTGGCAGGCTCTTGAGAAAGCCGATGTGGCAGGGGTCGTGCGGCAATTGCCGCAGCAGCTGGATACCATCGTTGGAGAGAGAGGGGATAGTCTTTCCGGTGGCGAGCGTCAGCGTGTCGGCCTGGCCCGGGCGCTGCTGCGCGGACCGGATCTGCTGATCCTGGACGAACCGACCAGCGCACTGGATGCTGACAGCGAGACGCGCATTCTGCGTGTGCTGCAGCAGCTGAAAGGCGATTTGACCATCCTGGTTGTGACGCATCGGCCCGCTTTCCTGGCGCTTGCCGATCATGTCATTACTCTGGATGAAGTGCAGCCGGATCATCCAGACTAGAAGATTGGCGATGCTCTAGTGTGGCCCGCCTGCGGTGCGAGCCATGTATTGCAGCATAGTCTGTAGGCCTTCACCCAGGGGGACTTTGGCAGACAGGCCGAGTTCGGTCGTGGCCAGAGATGGATCGCCAAGAGAGTTCTGGATATCGCCAGTGCGCGGCGCGGCGAACTGCAGCCGGGGTGGAATGCCGGCAATGTGGCCCAGCTGTTCGACGAGTTGCAGGATGCTGGTCGGCTGGCCACTGCAGACATTATATATCCTGGCGCCTTCGCGCTGCCCCTGCATGGCTGCGCGCATATGAGCCACGACATCCGAGACATGAATGAAGTCTCGGGTCTGCTGTCCGTCGCCGTGGATCAGGACGGTCCGGCCGGTCAGGATATATGAGGCAAAGGTGGCTATTGCGCCGGCATTCGGTGCAATGTTGTCCCGGTCAAACGGCCCGTAAACATTGAAGAAACGCAAGCCTGTCGTGGGTACGCCGTGGCTGAACCACGCGGCGCGGCCATGCATCTCGCTGCCGAGCTTGTCTGCCGCGTAAGGGGTCAAGGGGGCGCATATCGCCGTTTCAGCCAGTGGCAATGCAGGATTATCGCCATAGACCGATGCGGAAGAGGCATACACGACGGGAATGGGGCGGGCGAAGCTGCGCGCCGCATCGAATATCGTCACGCTGCCGGTCTGGTTGCTGCGATGCGTGCCGCGCCAGTCGATCAAAGAGTCCTGGATAACGGTGCGCGCCGCCAGATGGAAGCAGCCATCGCAGCCTTCCATGACCTGACGGACCACAGCGGGATCAGCGACATCGCCAATCGTCAGATCTGCGCCAGCAGGCAACGCTTCTCGTCTGCCGCCGGACAGATCATCCAGAACATGGATGCGGTGGCCTGCGGCCATCAGGTCGGTCGCCAGATGCGATCCGATAAATCCGCAGCCACCGGTGATCATGAATTTTGCCATGTGCCAACCTTCACTGCCGCGCGATGACACCGGCTCCGACGGGCGATTGCCAAAATAATTCCGAAAGCTGTCCGAGCCTCATGCGCAGAAAATCGAGGATCGGCATGAGGTTTGTCCAAACATACAATGCGCAAGACTATAGACAGACGCCCTGCCGTTTACAATTCTTGGCGCTCGGTGCGTCCAATGGGCGAGCGGTGGGCAACAGCAGGACCATGGTCGAAGACTCCAGCAAGCCAGTGCAAGGCATGAGTCGGATAACTGCGCCGCTGCTGTGGGTTTATGGCTTCAGCATACTTGGCCTGGTGATTCAGGTGGGCGGCACAGCCGTTCTTGCCCGCATTCTGGTCCCCCAGGCTTTTGGCGAGATCGCTGCCGTTTCTGCGATTCTGCGGGTTGTGCAGCACGTGGCAAATATGGGGTTGACCACGGCGCTGACGCGTGAGGCGGGCCGGATCGATGCGGCTTCGCGCGGGCTGATCATCTTTTCTGTATCCAGCAGCTTGCTGCTCGCGGGCGTGGTCTGGATCTGTGCGCCGCTACTGCTCTGGTTTCAGCCTGAAGCGCACGACAGTATTGCCATCCTTCGTGTGCTGGCCTTCGGTCCGGCACTCGCTGCTCTCGGTCAGGCCGCGGCGGCGATGCTGCAGGCAAGTCTGGACTTTCGCAGACTTGGCATGGCGCAGGTTGTGGCTCAGGTGGTTGGACAGATCGGGGTCGCCATTCCGCTTGCTTACTGGGGCGGCGGCACGTGGAGTCTGGTCTGCGGCAGTTTGGTCCAGGGAGCGGTGCTGTCGGTGCTTCTGCTTGCGATGGCCAGGCCGAAGTGGCGGGGACCGCTTGTTCCTCCCGCAGATCTGCTGCGGCTCGGTTTTCGCTACATGCTGCTGCGGTTGCTCGATGTCAGCGGACAGGCTGTCCCGCCATTGGCGGTCGCGACATTTGCAGGCTTGATGGCCACGGGCGCTTTTGATCGCGCCTTTGTACTCAGTGTCGTGCCGCTGGATATGCTGGCGACAGGGCTGGCGGTCGTTCTGTTTCCCATCTATGCGCGGCAGCCGGCGAACGAGGAAACCTCCCGCTTTCTGCTGAACAGCATTGCACTGGGAGGCGGCATCCTTCTCGCCGTTGCCACCGGCATCCTGATGGCAAGGGACTATCTCATTCTGACAGTGCTGGGCGAGCAATGGCATGAGTCAATCCCCCTGCTTGGCTGGCTTGCCATATGGGGATTTCTGCGTGGGCTCGGGGTGCTGAACGGCACGATGATCGAGGCACGCAGCAGTCTGAAGTTTCGCAGCATCCAGCAGGCTTGCTATGTTGTCGGGCTGGCTGGACTGCTGGTCGCGACAGGGCCGGCCGATGTGGAGCACATTCTGATGCTGCTGGTGGCAGTTGAGGTCGTGAATGCGGCTGCCCATGTCTGGCACAGCAGCCACGTCGCAAATATCACACCCTCGACGATGCTGCGCAGCCTGCTGACCATGCTTTATCCAGGACTGGCGGTTGCCACGGCTCTGGCGCTCGTGGCGCCTGTAATACCCGCCTGGCCTCCAGGCATTGCGCTATGCCTGTGCATGGCGGTCGCGGCCCTCGCGCTTTTCGCCGTGCTGTACTGGCATCCATCCGCCAGCCTGCGTGGACTGGTGCGGCAACTGTTACAAGACCTGATGGCTGCCGGCAGGTCGAAGGGCTGAGGTCAGCCCGGTTGCCGCCATGTCGACCCGCAGAGCGTGTCATAGATTTTGGTATGACGCTCGGCAACAGCCGACATGCCGAAACGATCCCTGGCGTGTTGAAACCCTCCTGCAGCAAGGGCTTCCCGGCGCGCCGGATCACGCGCAAGCGCCAGCATGGTGGTGGAAAGTGCGGACACCGAGCTGACATCGGTCAGCAGACCGGCAGCACCATGATCGAGGACCCAGGGCACGGCGCCACTCTCGACACCCCCGATCACCGGCAGGCCGGCAGCCATCGCTTCGACAATGACCATCCCCTGAGACTCTTCAAGCGACGGATGCACGAGGATGTCGACAGAATTGCGCAAACGCTCCAGCACGAGGTCATGAGCGAGTGGGCCAATGAAGTCGACGCCATCTGCAACAGCATGGGAATATGCCCATTGCGCGGCGGGCCCTCCCGGGCCGTAGTCTTGCCCGATTGCCAGGAGGCGGCTTTGCGGTATTTGGAGGCGCAGGCGGGCGAAGGCCTGCAGCAGGGTGGTCGGGTTCTTGAGCCGTCCCCAGCCGTTTAACACACAGGCGAAGACGGGCGGCGTTCGAGTGCGTATCGGTGCGGCTCGGAAGACGGACTCTTCGATCCCGTTGGGAATCACGGTGCATTTCCCGCGATAGCCAGTCCAGCGTCGCAGATGCTGCTCGACATGCGGTGAGACTGCGATCACCTCCTCAGCGCGTCGAAGAACGGCGTAGGCCATGAGCGTGCGCATGAAGCGATATGGCGATGGATTATGGCGCAATATGGTGAGGGGCGCGTCATGCGCCGTGACAAGACAGGGCAGGCCGGTTGCCTGCCCGGCCATGGCGAATTCATATGTCCAGTGCGCATGAATGAGTGCGGGTCGTTCGCGCAGCAAGGCGCTGCGCAGGTAGTTCCGTTCGACGGCAAAGAAATCGCGCGCCCTGCCACGAAGGCGCCCAGGGCCGATGCAGAGGCGCAGAGGGGCCGCGTCCACGATGATTTCTCTGTCGAGCCCCGGCGCATAACTGACAATCGTTACGGACGTCCCCCGCGAGATCATCGCCCGGGCCAGTGCAGGCACCACGGTGGAGCCCACACTACCGGGGAGGTCGTCACGCCATGTCGCAGGCGGAATCAGATCGCGCAAGGCATGCGGGTCGAAGGGCCCGACCAGGGCAAGACCACCGGCCATGCGACCCTCCGTTCAGCTTGCGCCGTCGCCCATCGATTTAGAAGAGCCGGTCCTTCACTTCGATGACATCGCCGGGCAATACAGGCGTGTCGACGCTGGCTTTTATCATCTGCATGCCCTTGGTGGTTTCCCGCCGGATGCGGATATCGCCGCGATCGGCGCGATATGTGAAGCCACCACCCATGGCGACCGCATTAATGACGGTCATGCCGTTCACGTAGCTGTAGCGGCCGGGCAGATTGATCTCGCCAAGGATGAAGAACGGGCGGTAGGTCAGCACTTCGATGCTGACGCGCGGGCCCTGCAGGTAATCCTTCTGCAGCAGATCGGTGAGTTTTTTCTCCGCCTGGGGAACCGTGAGGCCACCCAGGGAAATCTGGCCGATCAAGGGGTAGGAAATATTGCCGCCGCCATCGAGTTCAAACTCGCCGGAAAGATCCTGTTCGCCGAACACCGTGACCCGGACTTTATCGCTGGATCCCAGGCGGTAGACATTATCCTGGGTGAAAGCCGGCTGGCTGTAGGTGCCGGCAGTGAGCAGGGCGCTGCCAAAAAGGAACAGGACTGTCCTGCGTGTAAATGCCGGCATCAGAACAGCGCTGAGAGGGTGATGGACACTGTGTTGATGTCGTAATCAGCCGCCGCTGCAGTTGATGAGCGATTGGCGTAGGTATAGCCACCCGACAGTTTGTAGACGCGATTGATCAGATACGCGGCTTTGAGCTTCAGCTCGTATGTGTCGTCGTCGCGTGACGTGCCGCGATATTCCTGCTGCGAATAAGAGCCACCCGCAGACAGGATCAGGTTGCGGCGCAATTCATGATCGATGTTCGCTTCGAACAGGTTCCGCAGGCCACCGCCGGCATTGCTGATGGTGGTTTCTTCAATGGTCCGCGCGGCTTTCACCTTGACGGTGGTCAGGCCGGTGGCATTCCAGGTCAGGGATGCGCCGAAGACCGGCGTGGACAGGTTTTCGAAGCGCGAGTCCACGTAGTCCTGCCACATATAACCGGCAAAGACGTCGCCCTTCAGTTTGCCGGTAAGCTCGATTTCCGCACCGGTGCGCAGTTCATAGCCGGAGGAGTCGCGGCGGAAACCGAGGTCATCGACGGTAGAGTCGTATTTGCGATCATTGGCACGGCCTTCCACAAAAGCAGAGTAGCCTGGCGTCAGTTCATATCCCGCACGGAGACCGCCCAGCATTTCCTGCCGGTCGCGGTCCGTATTGTTGATGCTGCCGCCACTGGACAGCCGGCTGTCATCGAAGGTGAGCTTCTTGAGTGTCGCATCGCCCCTGAACCAGAGCCGTGCCGGTTTATGCTCGGCCACAAAATCGACGCCTTCCGTGGTGACGGCGATCGGCTCTACGCCGCCGGTGACGGCATCAGGCGAGCTGCGTTTTTCGTGGTCGAGAATGTAGAAGGGTTTGACCGAGAACCATGAGCCTCGAACGATATCAACCTTGCCGCGGATATAGGCATCGAAGTTCTCGGTGCCTTCATCGGTGTATTCGAGGTAGCGAAGCAATTCGCCAGACGTCCACAGCTCAAGCTGATGCACGGCCCAGTTGGATTGCACGAACAGGGACGGCTTGATCGAGGTGTAGTAATCCGATTTTACGTCGTTACTGGTGGCATAAAGGTTGTCGGTGTAACCCGCCGTTGCATCAATGCCTGGATTGAGCATGAAGGCGCCGACGCGCATGCCCAGGGGGGCATAGCCGGGCTGCTGGCGTTCCGCGACTTCCTGGTCTTCAAGCTCGCGATTCTGTTTGATCCGTTCGGCCTGTGCAGGCGTGTATTGCGGCGACGCCGGCGTTGCGGCCGCGGGGGCCGTCTGCGCCATCGCCTGATGACCGCCCAAGGCAACAGCAAGGAGGAGGCCGGCTGCAAGGCTGCTCTGGGTGCTCCGCCGAGCCGGATAAAGACCAGTCTGGCTTGGAAACTTTGCTTGAAGCATGTCGGTCTGCTGCGCCGCAGCGGCAATCAGTCTGCCAGCCACCTTGTCCCCCAGAATAAATCCCACCACCTGCCGCCCGCACGAGCGGGGGATGATATCGAGAGAAATAAACCAATTCAGGAGTTTAGCATAGTCCCCAGTTCAACCTGTTCAATATGCGCCACGGCCGGTGATGACGGCGCCGACCGTGCGTAACAGGATATGTATATCCAGCCAGAGTGACCAGTTCCGCACGTAATAAGTGTCCAAAAACTCCATTTTGGCCTGGGACGCGTCGGCCCGCTTGGTCACTTGCCAGTACCCTGTCATGCCGGGGCGAATCAGGGCACGTGTATTGGCCGCCTCCTCGCTGAGGACGGCGAGGTGATAGTCCGGCAGCGGGCGTGGGCCCACCAGGCTCATGTCGCCGCACAAGACATTCCACAGCTGGGGCAATTCATCGATGCTGAAACGTCGCAGAAAACGGCCAAGACCGGGGATGATCCGGGGGTCGCTCTTCGCTTTGCCCTGCAGAACCCAGTCCTGGGCGGGGCCGCCGGCCGCGCTTTCCTCCGGCAGTTTTTCACCGTCCGGGTTCAGCGCTGGGTGCAGCTTTTCGGCATGCGGGACCATCGTGCGGATTTTCCACATCCGGAAGGCCTTGCCGTTCCGGCCGCGCCGCAGCTGGCCGTAGAACGGCCAGGCGGGGGACAATGCGTAGACCGCGGCGGCGGCGGCAAGGGTGATCGGCAGGGCCAGCGGCAGCAGCAGCAGGGTGACGATGACATCCTGGCTGCGCTTGGTGAAACTGTGCCGTTTCAGGGCAAGCTTGCGCTGCAATTCGAGAATCAGCCGGCCGGGACCGATATCCCGTGCTGCGACATTGTGGCTTTGCAGGGGGCCCAGCGCGGGTGCCAGCAGGATATGGCGGTAAGCCAGATGGTCGAAGCTGACATCCGGTTGCAGTCCTTCCACGGGGAGTGCAACGGCCACGGTAATCCCACGCTTGGCGGGGCCGTTATCTGGCGGCCAGTCATGGGTTTCGGCCTCATACCAGCCCAGTTCGGGATTGCTTTGCAGCAACTTGGAAAAGGCCGCCCGGTCGGCTGCGGGGCCGAACAGCGCGACCGGAATCCCCCAGCAGCGCATGCGGATCAGCAGGGCCACCGCGATCATGTCCCAGATCGGCAGCAGCAAGGCGAAGGCCAACGCGATGAGCAGGATGCCGCGCGACCATAGCCCGTTCTGGGCCAGATAGTCGAAAGCGCCCATGCCGGCGAAGCTGAGCAAAACCACCAGGACGCGGCGGCGCAGGCGGTCGACGGCATGCAGGCCATAACCCGGATACAGGCCCGCGAGGGCAAAGCCGATCGGAATGACCAGTATGGCGACCTGGATGCCGGTAAAATTGCCCGGAGTCAGAACCACATCGCCCAGAGGCAGAAAATTCAGGCGGAGCAGGATGGCCGCGAGGACCATTCCCTGCAGCAGCAGGACGTCGCCGAGAATGATAAAGAATACAGGAATATGTGATGCGATGGGCGTCCATAGCCCCGACCTGCTGCGGGCGGCGCCTGGATGAGAGTCAGAAGAGCGCATATGAAAACTCGAAAACGCAGGGTTTTATGCCGCAGCCTTGCTGCAGGCGATGGGGTCAGGTCGCAGCATGCGCAGTGACCTGAAGAATACGTCGCTCGTCTGCCTCCAGAATAATCGCACTCAAAACCCCATTTGCATAGGCGCCCGTATCGATCCCGATCCGGTGGGGCAGCAGTTCAGGCGTCATGGTTATGTTGTGGCCATGAACGACGATTTTCTCGAACGGCCCCGGATGCTGCAGAAAGGGCTTGCGTATCCATATCAGGTCAGCCTCTTGCTGCTGGTCGAGGCTGCGTTTGGGATTGATCCCGGCGTGAACGAACAGGTAGTCGCCATATGAAATGGTCGCGGGAAGGTTGCGCAGGAAAATGCGATGGCGCTCGGGTTGCCGCTGCATCAGATTTTCCCGCAATTGGGCCAATATGCGGCGCGAAGGCAAGCCTACAGGCGGCGTACAGCCATAGCTCGCAAGGGTTGCGGCGCCGCCCATGGCCAGCCAGGCTTCGCCGCCTTTCCCGGTTTCCGCGAAGTCCAGCAGCATGCGTTCATGATTGCCCCGCAGCACCGTGTAGGCGAAGTCGCGCGGCAGGTTCGGGGAAAGGGCAAGTTCGATGACCTCTCGGCTTTCCATGCCGCGATCAACCAGATCTCCGAGCAGTATTACGGCGATCCGTCCGTCAAACCCTGAGGCATCGGCGACGATAGCGGAAAACATGCGCTGCAGAAGATCGGCGCGGCCGTGGATATCCCCGATGGCATAGATGCGCATGCCGGCAGGCGCGAGCCCGGACGGCACCATGGCTGCGGGCTTTTGAGGCAGGCCGAGGACGCTCCTCAGGGCTCCCTTAAGTTTCCGAAAGTCCATTTGAAATTCTAAATTTGCGGTGGTATGAGCCGTCACAGTTCAACGGGAACGATATCATGAACTCCAGCACTCCGTCGGCCAAGCAGCTCGGGTCTTGGCTTGCTCATGCCCACGAGGGCGGCGCGCAACAGAATATGGTGCAGTATCTGCGCATTCTGTGGCGCAGTCGACTGTTAATTGTCGGCTGCACCCTGTTGATGATCATCGGCACGCTTGTCCTTCTCAATCTCATGACGCCGCAATACACCGCGACGGCGAAAGTGATGATTGATCCGCGGCGCACGAGGATCTTTGAGTCCCGCGAAGTTGTCACCCAGCTTCCGCCCCAGCTCGTGACGGTGATGAGCGAGGTGGAGGTTGTCCGCTCACGCAATGTCGCAAGCCGAGTGGCCGATAAACTGGATGCCTGGAACGATCCGTTTTTCAATCCGGCCCTGCGCCCGAAAACGGTGTCGTGGTTCGACGAGCTGCGCAGCAGTATTACAGAAGCCCTGAATTTCACTTCGGATGAAGAGAGGAAGAAGCCGGCTCCCGAAGATGCGGCGGAACGCGCATTGCAGGCGGTGGTCAATGGGCTCAATGGCCGGCTCGCCGTGGCGCCGGTGCCGCAGTCGCTGGTGATGCAGATCAGCTTCACGTCGCCAGATCCGCGCCGCAGCATGCAGGTTGCCAATACCTTTGCTGACGAATATGTGCTCGATCAGCTTGAGAATAAATTCGAAGCGACGCGTCAGGCCTCCACATGGTTGTCGTCGCGTCTGGATTCGCTGCGCAATGCCGTGATTGCGTCCGAGCGGGCAATTGGCGAATACAGGGCCCAGAACAATCTTCTGGATGTGCGCGGCGCTCAGCCGACCCAGCAACAGCTCGCGGAGCTGAGTTCGCAGCTGATCGTTGCGCAGGCCAAGCGGGCTGAACTTGAGGCGCGTATCGCGCGTATCGAAGCTGAGATTCAATCAGATAAATCGGGCGGTTCGATCGATCAATTGGTCGATTCACAACTGATTCAGCGGATCAAGGAACAGCAAACTCTGCTCGCGCGCGAAATATCCGATCTCGCGACCAAATACCGCGACAAGCATCCGCGCATGGTCAAGGCGGCCGCGGAGCAGGAGGAATTGCAGCGCAAACTCATCGTCGAGGTGGGTAAGCTGACGCAGAGCATGCGCAGCGAACTGCAGATCACGCGCGGGCGGGAAAGCGGTCTGCGCGAACAGATCCGCAGGATTGAAGACACGATCCGGACCCAGGGGCAGGCCAGTATCAGACTCAACCAGCTGGAGCGTGAGCTGGCCTCGAACCGTCAGATATATGAGGCCTTCCTGCAGCGCTCCAAGGAAACCTCGGAGCAGGAGCAGGCCCAGGCTCAGCAGCCTGAAATCCGCATCATATCGCGTGCCTCGCTGCCGGGTGCGCCGAGTTCGCCCAAGCGCGGGCTGTTCCTGGCTGCGGCAACTCTTGCAGGTATCATCATCGGCGCCGCGCTGGCCCTGCTGATCGATGCCTTGCGGAACACTTTCGTCAACCGCGAGCAGCTCGAAGGTTTTACCGGCCTGCCGACTCTGGGTGCCATTCCGCTAGCCCCCGGCGGCAAGCGGGCCTCGGAATATCTGCTGACCAAGCCTCATTCGGCATTTGCGGAAAACCTGCGCAGCATCTGGGTGGCTTTGAAGCATAGCGGCCGGCAGCAGATCCCGCGTGTCATACTCGTGACCTCATCATTGCCGGGTGAAGGCAAGAGCGTAACCTCGCTCTCGATTGCCCGTGCGATCGCCCTGCTTGGCAACAAGGTGGCGCTGGTCGATTGCGACCTGCGCCGTTCGTCGCTGGCTGAGAAGGCCGGTCTGTCGGTTGAGACGCATATGGGCGATCTCCTGAACGGAACGAAAAAGCCGGAAGACATCGTCGTGGCGGATAAAGTCCAGAATCTGGATATCTATCTGGGCAAGACGATGGATCAGCCGCCGCTTGAGCTGTTGTCGTCGGATGTCATGAAGACCTTCGTCGAGGGGCTGCGCGCAAAATACGACCTTGTGGTTCTCGATTGCCCGCCTGTGCTTCCCGTTTCGGATGCGCATGTCCTGACACGCCTGGCCGATGGCGTGGTTTTCCTGGTTCGCTGGAACAAGACACCCAAGGATGCCGTCCGCTCCGGCCTGCGCACCCTGGATGAAGTGGGGGCGAATGTGATTGGACTGGCGCTGACCCAGGTCAATGCCCGCAAGCAGGAGCGCTACGGCTACGGCGACTCCGCCGGTTACAGGAAGTATTACAAATCCTACTATGGCAACTAGGCTGGGTTGCGCTAACGGCGCTGCCAACGAGGCGCCAATGACGCGGGCAACGCGTCACGGCTTTGGCATTGCGAGGGCAGCATGGAGCTAGTGGACCTCGCGTCCATTTTCGGTGCCGTCGCTTTTGCCGTTCTTGCCGTGGTCATCTGTCTGCGTTGGGAGCCGATGATGGTGCTGGTTTTTGCCGGCGCCATACTCGATCTGTATCTCGGTCTGGATATTAAACTTGAAGTCGAGACAGTTGTATTGCGTGTGTCGGATGGCATCGCAGTCATGGCCGCCGGCGCCGCCATTCTGAGGCTGTTTGTCATGCGCAGCATCGATGTTCCGATGCGCTGGTGGCTGGCAACCTGTATCTGCTGGGGCGTGGCGGCAGTTTATGGCGCCATGCTTTATGGCTTTATCACCTCACTCAGCTTCTATCGGCAGCATTTCTATCTCTCCGCGGTGGCTTTTTACTTCATGACCTTCCATCTCTCGGTAGAGGAGGTCCGTCGGCTGATGGTCATGTGGATCGGGGCAGCGACCGTCATCATGATGTACAGCGTGGTGGCCAGCATCAACCCGGCACTGGTTGTCGAATTTGTGGCGGACGCCGGCAATCTCAGGGCATATGCCGTGGAGCGGATGATTGTGGCCAGCGCGGCCATGGTGATGTGCCAGGCGGCGTTGATATGCCTTGGGGATTGGGCGGAAGAAAGAGCCGCGCTGTTTGTGCGTGTCCTCGCGATCATGCTGATTGTTGCGATGTTCCTGCAATTTCATCGCACAACATGGCTGGCCTTCATCGCAAGCGGGCTCGCCATGGCGTTGATCGGCCGCCGCAACTTCGCGCGACTCGCCCCGGTATCGGCGCTTGTTGTCAGTGTTCTCGTTATTTTGTGGCTTGCCGGCCTGGCAGTAGGTCAGGATTTCCTGACTGCCGCCGTTAGCCAGGCCATCAGCGAACCTCTTGATGAAAGGCAAAGCACCGCGATCTGGCGCATCGAAGGCTGGCGCATCCTTGTCGGCGAAGCCATCGGCCAGGGACCATTCCGCATTCTCTTCGGCGGGGGATTCGGCGTGGGATACGAACGGCAGATCGGAAATGCCAATATCATTTACTCCCCGCATAATATGTATGTGGAGATATTCCTGAATGCCGGCCTGATCGGGCTGCTGCCGATGTTGGCTTTCTTCGCCAGTCTGCTGCAGCGCGCACTCATGCAGCGCCGCGCCTTGTTGCAGTCAGGCAGTCTGGATCCATCGATTGCAACCGCCTTGGTCGTCAGCATCATTGTCTACTGCGTCAGTTACAGCCTGGGGTATGATCAGGGTGTACTGCTCGGCTTCCTGGCGGCGGCCCTGTCGTTTCGGCCGGCTATTCCGCAACAAGAGGCTGCGCGATGATGCGGCGGCGCATCATCGCAATCCTGGCCTGTCATAGCCGGCGCGACCTCACTCTGGCCTGTCTCGCTGCTCTGGCGCGGCAGGTTCTGCCCGAAAACTGTGAACTTTCCGTGGTCCTGGTGGATGACGGCAGCAGCGACGGCACCGCCGCAGCCGTCATGGCGCAATATCCTGCAACCAAAATTATAACCGCGGACGGCACGCTCTACTGGGCTGGCGCCATGCTGCTTGCGGAACAGCGTGCGCTTGAGTGCGGCGCCGATTTTTTACTGTGGCTGAATGACGACGTTGCCCTGTTGCCGACAGCGCTAGCCACCCTGCTGGAAACCAGCGACGCTGCGAGGGGGGCGATTGCGGTTGGCTGCCTGGTCGATCCCGATTCCGGCGTCGCATCATACGGCGGCCAGCGTATGATCAGCAGTTGGCATCCGTTGCGATTGCAACTCGTCGTGGCGAACGGCAAATCGCAACCCTGCGATACCTTTCAGGGTAATTGCGTTCTGGTGCCGGCTGCGACCGCCCGCCAGCTGGGCAGTCTGGACCCGATCTTCCACGGCGTGCAGGGCATGGCGGATACCGATTACGGATTTCGCGCTCGCCGCGCGGGCATTCCGCTTCTGGTGACGGCTGAGGTCGTGGGGTCTTGTCGGCTCAATCGGGCGAGCCCGCCATGGCGCCAGCCGCAGCTGCGGCGCCGTTCGCGGTTGCGCAGCATATTCGGCCCACGCGGCATGCCGCCCGGGGCATGGCTGACATTTGCCTTCAGGCACGGCGGCGTTCTCTGGCCTTTGATCTGGCTCATCCCGCAGCTCAGGGCGATCCATGCGGCACTGACGACCGCCAGCGCGCCATCAGAGAGGCCGCGTATCGCGTTGCTGGAAGGTATTGCGGCCATCTATCGCCTGCCCTTCTATCAAGGGCTCGCCGAACGGCAGGATATGGTCTTCCATCTCTACGATGGGTTGGCATGGCAGGGCCGCACCGCTGATCAGGCTGCCGTGCCGCTGCCGCTGCCCGGCAGCCGCGGCACCAATCTCTACTGGCCGGATCAAAGCGGCCGCATCGCCTGGAGCAGTGGCGCATGGGCCGCTCTGCGCAGCAATGCGGACGCCATCGTGGTCGGGCAGCACATTCATGATGGAGCGATCTGGCTGCTCTGGCTGCGGCGCCGCCTGTTCAAGCGGCCGCGGCTGCTGGCCATGGGGCATTTCCGGCTCGACGGTCGCGGCCTCATGGCACGGCTCCGGAGATTGTTTGTAAAGGGTATCGATGGTGCGCTCTGCTATACGAGTGCCGGCCGCGATGCCTGCCTGCGTCATGGCGTGCCAGCGCAGCATGTGACCGAGCTCAGCAATACGCTGGATACGGCAGGCCTGCTGGCGATGGCGTCAGACCGCAGCAGCCGGCGTGCGGAGCTGCGGCAGCATCTGGGTGTGGCTCAAGACGAAGCCGTATTTCTCTTCGTCGGCCGGCTCTACGCCGAAAAACGGGTCGATGTGGCAGTTCAGGCCGTCAGCCAATTGTCGGCGCGCGGATATGCCTGCCGGCTGGTGGTTGCCGGGGACGGGCCGATGCGGGACGCGGTGATCGGTCGTCGGCATGTCACCTGGCTTGGCCGACTGTATGACGATCGGGTTCTGGCGGATTGGTTTGCCGTGGCAGAGGCCTTGCTGCTGCCCGATGCTGTTGGCCTTGCTGCCGTGCATGCCATGGCCAATGAAGTGCCGGTGATCAGCCTGGCAAATGGGCATGCGCATGGCCCTGAATTCGGATATCTAGAACAGGGGCGGACAGCCCTGCTGGCCAATGATCTAACCGGTCTTGTCGATAGTATGCAGAGACTGATCGAGACCCCCGAGTTGCGGCATGACATGGCCCGGGCCTGCCGCCGCACCGCTGAAAGCCTGCCCGTCACCGGCATGGTCGAGCGGTTCTGCGCCGGCATCAGGCAGTGCTTATGACAGTGCCGCTGAAAACCGCCTACCGGTGGCTGCTGGATATTGTACTGGCCGAGCGACGCGCGGTGCGTCGTTTCATGGTGGATGCTCTGCCGGCCACGGGCGCAAGGGTGGCGCTGGATCTTGGCGCCGGCGCCTCGCCATACCGGCTGCCCATGCAGCGCATATTGCCGGGTCTGCAGATCCTGGCGAGCGACCGGCAGGAGCGAAGCGACATCGATCTTGCCGTGGAGGCCGGCAGATTGCCTTTCGCGGCCGGCACTTTCGATCTGGTCAGCGCATTCCAGCTGCTGCAATACACAGATGCTGCCAGTGTTCTATCGGAGGTCCGCCGCGTGCTCCGGCCGGGCGGTTACTGCCTGCTGGTTTGTCCATTTCTGGTGGCCACAACCAGCCCGGCCGACCATTGGCGCTGGACGATGGAGGGCCTGGCGGCAGAGGTGTCGCGCGCGGGCTTGACGCCTGTGGCGCAGCGCAGGCTCGGCGGCCCTATCCTGACGGGAACGGCATTGGTCGCGCAGGCACTGTCCTTTTCCAGGGTTGGCTGGGTGGCAGCCGGTCATGATCGTTTTGATATGGCGGGGCTGCTGCGGCTGGGCTGGAATCTGCTCATCACTCTGCCACTTCATCTGCTGGGCCGCATCTGCCTTCCGCTCGACGAGGCGCTGCCGTCAACCCGTTTCTATATCGGCAGCATCATTCTGGCGCGCAGCAATGACGGCGACTGACGCAGCCCTGTGCCTTTCATGGGATGATGGTCATCCTGCGGACTGCCGGGTGGCGGATATGATGTCGCGCCATGGTCTGCGCGGCACGTTTTTCGTCCCGCTCGCCAATGTCGAGGGATTGCCGACTCTGAACGGGCAGGAGCTGCGCGAGATCAGCCGGCAGGGCTTCGAGATTGGCGCCCATGGGCTGGATCATCGCCGCCTTACAACGTTGTCGCGTCAACAGGCGCGACAGCAGATCGAGGATGGCAAACATCGCCTGGAGGACCTGCTCGGCAGGCCGGTGACGGGGTTCTGCTATCCCGGCGGACGGCATGACCAGTCCATACGTTCGGCCGTGGCGCAAGGTGGATTCGCCTATGCGCGTACGACCGAGATGTTCCGACTCGATATCGGTGCCGATCCCTACCGCATGCCCACGACCCTGCAGCTATATCCCCATGGCACCGCAGCACTACTGCGCAACTGGGCGCGGCAGGGGTGCGGATGGAAACGGCTGACGCGTGCGCTGCGGTTGCGACAGTCCGGCTTGCTGCCCTGTGCAGCAGGTTTTGCCGGTGAGGCAGCGGATACGGGCGGCGTCCTGCATCTCTGGGGTCATTCCTGGGAGATCGCAAACGAAAACCGCTGGCAGTGGCTGGATGACATTCTTGCCGCGATTGCCGCGGTCCCGGGACTTCGCCGTGCCGATTGTGCCGGTCTGCTGTCATGATGGCGGGCAATTGATGCGCACGCTCGTTGTTCACAGCCGCTACCGCCAGCGCGGCGGCGAGGATGCTGCGGTGGATGCCGAAATCGCCGCCTTGCGCGCGGCCAATGTCGATGTCGCCGATTTCATCTTCTCGAACGACACGCTGAGCGCGAAGTCCCGGCTTTCTGCGGGCTGGAATGCCCTGTGGTCGACAGATGCATTGCGTCGCTTGCGGCGTGTGATACGCGATGTCAGGCCCGATGTGATGCATGTGCATAACACATTCCCTGGGCTTTCCGCTTCCGTCTACAAAGCTGCTCGCGAGCAGCGGATTCCAGTCGTGCAGAGCCTGCACAATTTCCGGCTTCTATGCGCCAATGCGCTGCTGCTGCGACAGGGCGTTCCATGCACCGATTGTGTCGGTGCCGCTCTGGCCTGGCGTGGCGTGACACGTGCCTGCTACCAAGACAGTCATGCCGCAAGTGCCATGGTGGTGGCGCAATCGGCAGTGCATCGGCTGCTTGGTGCAAGCCATGTCTTCCGTTATATCGCTTTGTCGCAATCGTCGCGGGATATATTCGTGGCTGGCGGTTTGCAGCCGGAGCGTATCGTCATCAAGCCAAATATCATTCCAGATCCCGGCGAAATCGAGGATGCGCCGCAGCGGAGCGGCCTGCTGTTTGTCGGGCGCATATCGCAGGAAAAGGGACTTGCCACAGTGCTGGCCGCTTTGCGGGGGCTCGATGTGCCGCTCACGATTGCCGGCAACGGGCCGGAAGCCGAGACGCTGCGGCAGGTGTCGCCGCCAAATGTGCGCTGGCTCGGGGCCGTGCCACCGTCCGAAGTTTCCATCCTGATGCGTCAGGCGGCGCTGCTGGTGCTCCCATCTCTGGCTTACGAGAATTACCCCATGGCGCTGGCCGAGGCGATGGCACATGGGTTGCCGGCGCTGGCGTCCGACCGCGGTGCCATGCGTGAAATGGTGCTGCCTGGCGAAACCGGCTGGCTGGCCGCGCCCGATAGCCCTGGAGAGTGGCGACAGGCGATCACTGCCATACTGGGGCAGCCGGAAGCGCTGCTCGCTGCGGGCCGGTCCGCGCGCGCGCGGTACCTCGCACAACTGGCGCCGCCACAGATCATTGCGCGGCAACTTGCGATTTATCAGCAGGCGCTGGACGCGGCCGCATGACCTTGCCCGGCACTGATATTCTCGGCCTGCGGATCCACGCCTTCGATCTTGCTTTCGTGCTGGATTGGGCGGAGCAGACGATCCGGCAGCGGCGTCCTGCCTACATGTGCCATGTCAATGTCCACACATTGGCAGAAAGCTGGCGGGATACGGATTTGCGGGCGGCCTTGTCGGATGCCGCGATGGCGGCGCCGGATGGTATGCCTCTGGTATGGCTGGCGCGGCGGCAGGGGCGGACGCAGGCGGGCCGTGTCTATGGCCCTGACTTTATGACCGCGATGCTGCAGCGGACCGAGCCGTGGCGCGACCGTCCGTGTCGGCACTTCTTCTATGGCTCCACGCCAGAAGTTATGGAGCGACTGCTCACTGTTTTGCGGCAGCGCCACCCGCAGATCGTCATCGCTGGATTCCTGACGCCGCCTTTCCGCCCGTTGACGGAGCAGGAGGCCGCGGAGCATCGTGCTGTGATCAACGCCAGCAATGCTGATATCGTATGGGTCGGACTCGGCGCGCCACGGCAGGAAATCTGGATGCATCGTCAGCGACCGCTGTTGCAGGCACCGCTGCTGGCCGGCGTCGGAGCGGCCTTCGACTTTATTGCCGGCACCAAGAAACAGGCCCCTCTCTGGATGCAGCGCAGCGGGCTTGAATGGTGTTTCCGGTGGGCGACAGAGCCCCTGCGCCTGACGCCACGTTATGCCAGCACCATCCCGCCGTTTCTTTGGCGTTTGCTGTGCAGCGAAGTTTCGAATTGGGGCCGGCGCAGATGACGGCATCGCAGACACTGCGGCAGGCAGGGCCCGGTCCTATCGGTTGGGGAGTGATCGTCATTGTCGCCCTCGCGCCGATTCCGCTGGGTGCGGCGCGGCCATGGAGTGCGGCGCTGCTGGCGGCTCTGCTGGCGCTGCTAACAATGGCATGGGCTGCGGCGCAGTTCCGGTATGCTTCGTCATTGCCGATCGGGCTGCATCGCCTGCGGCTGCCGGCCTGCCTGTTCGGCGCTGCAGTGGTATGGGGGTTCTGGCAGACATTGCCTATTGTGCCGGAGGCCTGGATACATCCGATGTGGCGCGAGGCGGAAGCCGTGCTCGGACCGCTGGAAGGAACCGTATCCCTGACGCCCCTGGCCGGACGCGACGCGGTGATGCAGCTGCTGGCCTATGCCACGGTTTTCTTCCTGTCCTTGCAGTATGGCCGTCATGCGGCCTTTGCCTGGCGCATGATCGGTGCCATCGCGGTCAGTTCTGCGCTCTACGCCGCATATGGCCTGTTCAACGTGGTCAGCGGCCTGGAAATGAACGGATGGCTCGACAAATGGGCCTATCGCGGCATGGCCACCGGCACGCTGGTCAATGCCAATCATTTCGCCACGCTCACCGGTTTCGGTCTGCTCTGCTGTCTCGCGCTGCTGGCGCGCCGGGATGATGCGCCGGATGCCTTGCGGCGTGGCAGGCCGATCTGGCTGGCTTGTGCTGTCGTTCTGCTCGTGGTTTTGCCGTTCACGCATTCGCGCGCCGGTATGTTTTCGACCGGTTGCGGCGCATTGTTTCTGATGTCGCTCATCGCGAAGCGCCGGGAGAGCCGGCATCTGGCGATCGGTATCCTGGCAGTGCTTGCGGTCGGGGCGATCGGCTTGCTGATGGCGGACAGTGCTGGCAACATCCTCTGGGTCGATTCCGCCGATCACCGGTTTCATGTCTTTCATCTGACCGGCGTCCTGATCGCCCAGCGGCCATTGCTCGGCACGGGGCTCGGCAGCTTCATGGATGCGTTTGCGGCAGTCCGCGAAGTCGGCATGGTGCCCAACTGGAACGCCGCGCATAACACCTATCTCGAGCTGATGCTGGAACTCGGCCTGCCTGCAGCGCTGCTGCTGTTGGCGGCAGAGGCATGGCTGGTCTGGCGCTGTGCCTATGGTGCCATATACCGCCGCCGGCAATGGCTGGTCTGCGCGCTGGGCTTGGCCGTCAGCCTGCAGTTGGCGCTGCATTCGATGATCGATTTCAGTGCGCAGATCCCCGCTGTGGCCGTCTGCTGGGCGGCCTTGCTTGGCGTGGGCGTTGCGCAGTCCTGGTCGTCACGCGCTCAGACATCGGCGATCCGCGCTGACGAGACGGCGGAGGCGTGACAGATGTCAGCGCGCGGGCTGCGTCTGCTGCGACAGGATGAAATTATAGCTGTGCAGGAAGGCCGCGGCCTGATCCGGTGAGTCGTCCAGCATGGTGGCGACCAGCAGGCCGGCGCGATACTGCACGGCGATCTCGGCGGTGCGGCCGTTCGCCCAGGCCCACTGGCGCCGAGCAAGGCTGCGGAATGCCGCCTGCTCCTGCGCGTTGAAGATCGGCCAGAGCCGGATGCCGATCTCGAACAGCCAGGGCGTCAGGTTGGGCGAGAACCCCTCGGTGATGGCGGCCATGCGGAACGCGCCGGCGGCCTCGGGCAGGGGCACTGCACCGGCTTCGCCCAGTCTGGCCAGAAAGCCCCAGTCCCGCGTTCGCGCCGGGGCCTTCGCCAGAGCGGCTTCCAGTGACTTGCGGCTGGCTTGCAGCAGGTCCTGTGCGTTGGCTGGCTCAGCCGCCGCCGCCAGCCTGGCGAAGCGATCGGCGGCGATCGAGTCATGGTGTGCGTGGCGCAGGGAATTGGCGGAAAAATGCCGGATTTCTGGGATTCCGACGGTTTCCTGTCGGTATGAGTCCACTTCCGTGATCAGTCGGGGCAGTGCAAATGCCAGACTACAGACCCCGACGCCGATGGCGGCCAGAGACGCAGCAAGTCTGCGTCGGCCTGCCGGCTTGCGGTCCGAAAGCGGTGACGGCGAAGAGGTCATCCAAGGCGCCGGGAAAGTCCTGTAAATACCAACAGGATAAGCAGTTTAACTGGAAGTCTGACGCACTTCCCGCTATTTTGTCCAGACTGCGCCTGCAACCAATGCTCGGGATTTTGTCATGTTGAAGCGTCTGATGGCCGTCACCGCACTGTCT
>VFQQ010002115.1_pt1 | contig 24012 bp, 20 predicted proteins | sample 3512341 | NCBI WGS metagenome assembly VFQQ01 (sample SAMN10412373, study PRJNA504923) | tailings metagenome | isolation source: Relicate 2 Philex TSF1 revegetated site | place: Philippines: Tuba, Benguet | collected 2017-08-29 | reverse complement strand
CGATGCTGTCATTGGCGACAAAAAGCTCTCCGCCCGAAGCCGGATAGCTTTTGCGAAGCTGCCGGATCGTGATGGCGGGCGGCGCATCATCAAATGATTTCACCTCAGGTAGGCACACCTCTCTGGCAAAAGCTGCGACCTCGTCCAGCCTTACACAACGCACATGATGCGAGCTGTTCAGGATGACCGTCTCGAACGGCGCGTCGCACAAACCGGCGTGGTAGTGCTTGCAGCGCGATGCGAACAGACAGCCAGGTCCGCGCTCTTGAGGCGAGGGCACATACCCTCGAATGGGCTGCAGTCTAGCGCTCTGCCCGGGTAGGCATTTAACCAGACCCTGCGTATAGGGGTGCCGGGGGTTTTCGAATACCTGGCCTGCCGGCGCCTCCTCGACGAGATCGCCGGCATAAAGCACGCCAACACGATCGCAGGTCTTCGCCACAAGATTGAGATTGTGGGAGATGAACAGCAACGACGTGCCGAACTGCGCCCGCAACTCTGCAATCAATTCGATCACCGCTGCCTCGACGGTGACGTCGAGCCCGGATGTTGGTTCATCCAGCAGGACAAGATCTGGCTGCGGCAACAACGCCATGGCGATCATCACACGCTGCTGCTGCCCGCCTGAGATCTGATGAGGGTAGCGTGACATTATGGCGCCGGGGTTGTCGAAGCCGACACGTGACAGCATTTCTGCTGCCCGGTCGCTGCGCGCGCCGGCCGGGGCGCCGCTCTGTTCCAACGCCTCCACCAACTGGCGTCCGATGCGCATAGTCGGATTGAGGCTTGCGCCCGGATCCTGCTGGACGAAGCCGATGCGGCGGCCGCGCAGGGCCCGCAGCTGCTCGCGGCTGGCACCAAGCAAATCGATACCGTCGTAGCGGATACTGCCCCGCGCATCGGCGATCTTGGGCAAATCGCCGATAATGACGTTGGCAACGCTGCTCTTCCCGCTGCCAGATTCGCCAACCAGGCCGAAGCTTTCGCCACGGGTGATACTGAAGGAAAGGTCGCGCACGACCTGATCGGCGCCATAGACCAGAGACAGGTTCTCGATCTGGAGGAGCGGGCTCATTGATCTTCCTCCAGACCGTCGGCCAGCATCGAAAAGCCGACCACCAGGGAACACATGGCAAGGCCTGGAAACAACGCCATGTAGGGATAGACCGGGATCATGGTCACGTTCTCGGCGACCATGCTGCCCCAATCGGGGTCGGGCGGCGGCAGGCCGAGGCCGAGAAAGCCGAGCGTGCCGACAGTGACAACGGCGAGGCCGGCGCGCATGCATAGATCCGCAAGCAGCGGTCCACGGGCATTGGGCAGGATTTCCAGGAACAGCGTGAACAAGATGCTCTCCCCTCGCATCTCCGCCGCCGCGACATAGCCGTGCGACCTCAGGTCGAGCGTTAAGCCACGCGTGATGCGGCCGATACTTGGTGCCGAAGCCAGCGTAATCGCGATGACGATGTTGAGTACCGACGGGCCGATCGAGGTGATCAGGACGATGTAGAGGATCAGTGTCGGGAACGATAAGATAATGTCGGACAGGCCCGAAATGATGCGGTCGACGATGCCGCCGAAGTAACCCGAAACCAGCCCGATCGCCGTGCCTACACCGAAGGCCGACGCTGTCGCGATCGGCACCACTACCAGCGTGGTTCGCGCGCCCCACAGAATGCGCGAAAGGATGTCGCGGCCGAGCAAGTCAGTACCAAGCCAATGCGCAGAGGTCGGGCCGAGATCGGCAAGTGCGGCCATATCCTGTGCATTGGGCGGGTAGGGCGAAATCCATGGCGCCAAAAGGGCGACGACGGTCCAGAACAGGATCAGGCAAAGACCAAATCGCGCGCTCACTGCCTTCGGCCAGAAGTGCCGCCATATCCGGCGGTTGGCCGACGCGAGCGATTTCTGTTGAGCTGGGCCTGTCGTCATGTCACGCGAACCCTTGGATTGAGGGCCATGTAGGAAATATCGGCCAGAAGCTGCGTCAGTGCCGCCATGGCGAGGCTCATCAACGTTATGGTCTGGACAAGGGCGAGATCGCCGAACAGACCGGCCTGCAGAAGCAGGCGTCCGACGCCGGGATAGGCGAAGATGGATTCGCATACCACCACGCCGCCGATCAGCCAGTTCAGTTGCAGCAGCAGCACCGTCATCGGCGGGATCATGCCGTTGCGGACGACATGGCGCATGACGATCTGGCGCCTGGTCAGGCCCTTGAGCAAAGCGGTGCGGACATAGGGCTTGGTCATTGTGTCTGCCATGGAGGCGCGGACGATGCGCGCGACGTATCCGGCCGAAGCCAGTGTCAGCACGGCTACGGGAAGAACGAGTTGGCTGGCGATGGACCATTGTTCGCTTGCCAGCAGCGGACTCGTCCCCGGTAACCAGTTGAAATACGAAACGAACACTGTGAGCAGGATCACGCCGGCCGCGTATTCAGGGATGGATGTGACGACCAGGCAGACGAAACTCAGGCACCGGTCGAGCAGGCTTCCGGCATTTGCCCCGGCAACGATGCCAATGAGCAGCGACAAGGGGACAATAAAGGCCATCGCTACGACGCCCAGCAGGGCGGAATTCTTAAGCGGCTCGGCCAGCACGTCGCGCACCGGTTGCTTGAACATCAGCGAATAGCCGAAGTTGCCGAAATAGCGGTCGCCTCTGGCATCGCTGAGATCGAGCCCCAATGCCGGATCGCCCAACGGATTGGCCTTCAGGCCGGCAAGCACCGAAAGCCAGTTGAGATAGCGTTTCGGCAAGGGCTGCGACAGGCCAAGTTTCTGGTCGAGCAACTCCACTTGGTTGGGCAAGGCGTAGGGCCCCAGAATCTGGCGCGATACCGTCCCCGGCGAGAATTCGGTAACGACGAACAGCAAAAAGCTCGAAATGATCGCCGTCACCAGCAGTTGACCCACCCGGCGCAGGGCAAAGGCCAGCATGTCTAGGCTTTGAGCCAGAGGTTTTTTGCAAAGATGTACTGGCTGGGATGCATGGAGAAGCCGCCGACGCTCTTGGCATAGAACGTCGCCTGCTTTCGCCACGTTGCCTGGATCATCGGCCCGTCTTCCTGCAGAATCTTTTCGATAGGCTCCATGATCTTGCGGCGTTCCACGGGGTCGGCGACTGATTCTGCCTGCGTTAGCAACCTGTCGAATTCCGGATTATTGTAGCCGGATTCATTCCACGGCGCACCTGACCTGTAGGCAAGCCCGATGTTCATGACGCCCAGCGGCCGGTGTGCCCATGAGGTCAGGCCGACAGGCAGCTTTGTCCAAACGTCGTAATAGGCCGAGGTAGGCATGACATTGATGGTGGCGTTGACGCCGATCTGCTTCCACATCTCGACAATCGCTTGCACTACCAGCACATGGTAGGCTGGCGTCTTGGTGACCGCGACTTCGAACTGCAGCCCGTCGGGATAGCCGGCTTCAGCAAGCAGTTGCCTGGCGCGGGCGATCTCCTGGGGGAACGGCGGCAGCTTGAAATATTCGGGATGAACCGGCGCCACCATATGATCTTCGCCGGCACTGCCCATGTCGCCCAGTGCGAGCTTCGCAACCGCGGCATTGTCGACGCCGAGTTTCAGGGCCAAGCGCACCTTGGGATTGTCAAAGGGTTTCTGGTCGACCCTGAAGCGGAGAGCGGGACCGTCGCCGGTCAGCACATCATAGAGCTGCAGATGCGGCTGCTTGCTCAGCAGCGGCATCTGCTGCGGCTCGGCATTCAACATACCCTGGATCTGGCCTGAAATCAGCGCAGCCGGGACAGCCGCGCGCTCGTCGCCGTAGTCGACGAATTCCAGCCGGTCGATATAGGGACGTTGGCCCCAATAAGCCTTGTTTGGCTCATAGATGACATTGCGTCCCGGATTGAGCTCGACGACACGGAACGGACCCGTGCCATTGATGCCGGCCCTGAATTTTGGCGACGCCGTCGGATCGACCATGGCGAAGGAGTAGTGGAACAGATGCTCCGGCACGGCGATCTGGGCGACCTTCAGGTTCAGCCTGACCGTATGATCGTCGACCTTCTCGACGGCGTTGGCATCCCATAGAGCATGGGTTGCCTTGCCGTCGGCGCCCTTGCTCTCGTTTAGCATATAGCCCTTCATCAGCCCGAGCACCGATGAGCCGGTTTCGTCGGTGAGAAGACGCTTGATATTCCAGACGACATCGTCGCCTGTGAAATCCCGGCCGTCCTGCCACTTCACGCCCTTGCGCACATTGAGCGTCCAGCTGCGCAGGTCATCGCTCGGTTTCCAAGTTTCAAGCAGATAGGGCCGCGTGATGTTGTCCGCGCCTGTTTCGGTCAGATATTCCAGCGTTTGCCGCGTGGCGTTGGAGCTGTCGATGCTGGTCATCGTAGCCGGGTCGGCTGACGAATTCTTGTTTTCAATGCGTATCGTGCCACCCGTCTTCGGCGTCTCCTCGGCGCGTGCCGGGCGCGTTTCCGCAGCCATCATCATCGCCGCCGATGCCGATACGCCGAGCAATGTGGCCGTGCGCAGGAATTCCCGACGATCGATCTTGTTGTCGGCCAGCTGAGAGCGCAGGCGCGGTATGTAGGGATGATCTCTTTCACTGGACACGGATCGTTCCTCTCATTGTTGTTCGAATCGTTGTTCGAAATTGCGCCAGCGTGGCCTGGCCCAGCCGCGGCCCAGTTCCCTTTGGTCCGGCGGGTCAAAAAACAATACAAACGCATTTCTTTTTGATCAAGAAAAAAAATATGTTTCTTTTTTGCGCGAACGGTTGTTAGTTCTACGGATCGATGAAGCGCCGAAAAATGCGGAGCAGATGATGGCGGCCACGCAGCGTGTTGCCTATTTCAACGGTCGGTTCATGCCTGAGCGGGAGGTCTGCGTTCCGTTCCGTGACCTGAGCTCACTGCGCGGCTATGGTGTCTTTGACCTGACGCGTACCTTCCATGGCCGCCCTTTCAGGCTGAAAGAGCATGTGCAGCGCTTGTATCGTTCGCTCAGATATCTCGACATCGATTGCGGGCTGTCATTCGACGAGATGATGGCGTTGAGCCTGGAGACGCTGGAGCGCAACCGGCGTCTGCTCACCGAGCGCGACGATTACTGGATTGGTCAACGAATCAGCGCGGGTGTGCAGGCCATCGGCGATGAGGGCTGGGAGCACACTGGTCCCAATGTCATCATCGAATGCTGCCCGCTGCCGATCGCCAAGCGGGCAAAACTGTTTCGCGACGGCATTAAAGTGGTGACGCCGGCAACGCCTCGGACCTCGGCAAAAGCGCTCAGCCCACGCGCCAAGATGAACCAGTATCTCAACATCATCCTGGCCGGCAACGATGTGAAGCGGCTCGATCCGCAGGCCTGGGCGCTACTTCTTGATGAGAACGGCAATCTAGCGGAAGGCGAGGGTAACAACATCTTCATCGTCTGCGACGGCGTGCTGATGACGCCGCGGGCCAAAAACATCCTGCCGGGTATCAGCCGCGCGACGGTGATCGAGATTGCCGGCAGCCTCGGCATTGAAGTGCGCGAAACGGACCTCGATCTCTACGATGCTGCAATAGCCGACGAAATGTTCATCGCCTCAACCAGCCTGTGCATCTGCCCGGTATCGTCATTCAATGGCCGCAAGGTCGGGACTTCGGTGCCCGGTCCTGTCACCGCCCGTCTGACAGCCGCCTATATCGACCTGGCCGGCTGCGATTTCGTCCATCAACATATGAGCTGGCTGGAATAGAATTCATGAAGCGCAAGATCACTGCCGAAGGCGTCTCGGTTCCCGGCGCCCCATTTGCAAGCGCTGTCGCAGTCGACAGCGGCACGGTTGTCTACACCTCGGGATTTCTGGCCCGCGATTCGCGCACCGGCGCGATCCTGCACAAGGGTGACGCCGAGCAGCAGACGCTTGTTTGTTTCGACAAGATCGAAAAGGTGTTGCAGGCAGCAGGCGGCAGGCTGCACGACGTTGTCAAGATGACGGTGTTCCTGCGCGATGTCTCGGACTATGAGGCGATGAACCGGGCGCGCCGGTCGCGGCTTGCCGGCATCGACTATGCGAGTTCTACTGTCATAGCCGGTCTGGCGGCGGCCGATGGGCTTGTCGAAATCGAATGCGTCGCCGTAATCGCCAGCCGGCCCGGCGGACCGGTCGCCCTATGAGTGCTATCGGGCAGCCGGGCGATCGATCTTCGCCGGTCATTGTGAGCAGCAGTTCTGCCTTTCATCGTGACCTGCTGGCGCCGACGATCCGCGAGGCTGTCGTCGGCGACGGTGTCTACATCGTCGATCGAAGCGGCAAACACTATATCGATGGCAGTTCCGGGTCCGGGCCCTCATGCCTCGGGCACAGCAATGCGGCAGTGCGTGCGGCCATGCATGCTCAGATCGACCAGATAGCTTATGCCCACACCGCCTTCTTCACCTCCGCGCCGATGGAAGAACTGGCGGAGAACCTGTGCACGGACTTACCCGATCAACTGTCGCATGTCTGGTTCACCAACAGCGGTGCCGAGGCGGCCGATGCGGCGCTTAAGCTGACCCGCCAATACTTCATCGACAGCGGCCAGCCGGAGCGGCACATCGTCATCGGCCGCAGCGCCGGCTATGTCGGGAGTACGCTTGCGGCGCTGGCTGCCGGTGGTAGCGAGCGTCGACGCGGGCCGTTCAAGCCGCTGCTTCCCACCAACACGGCGCATATCGGACCGGCATATGCCTATCGCGGTATGCGCGACGGTGAGACCTGCGGCGATTTTGCGCTGCGCACCGCACGCGAGCTGGAAACGACGATCGAACGGATCGGCCCCACGCGCGTTTCAGCTTTTATCTGCGAGACCGTCGTTGGCAGCATCCTAGGCGCGGTGACAGCGCCAGAAGGCTATTTCCAAGAAATTCGCCGCATCTGCGACCGCTACGGCATCCTGCTGATCCTCGACGAGGTGATGTGCGGGATGGGTCGGGTGGGCACGAAATATGCATTCACCCAGGAAGGGATTTGTCCGGATCTGGTGATGATCGGCAAGGCGCTGGCAGGCGGTTATGCGCCGCTGGGCGCCGTGCTTGTCAGTTCCGCCATCCATGATGCGATCAGGGACAAGACGGGCTTCTTCCGGCATGGGCACAGTTTTCATGGCCATACGCTGGCCTGCGCGGCGGCTCTGGCCGCCCAGCGTGAAATCGAGCAGCGCAACCTCCATTCGAATATCCGCAAATCAGGGCTCTTGCTCGACCAGTTGCTGCGTGCGCGATTCGCCGAGCATCCGCATGTTGGCGACATCAGAGGTCGGGGTCTGATGCGGGCGATCGAAATCGTCGCCGACCGGCCGACCAAGCGGAACTTCGATCCGTCGCTTAAGATTGACGCCAGGTTGACGGAACACGCGCTTGACTTTGGCTTGATCTGCTATGCTTCAGGTTCGTCACCGGAAAGCCAGGTCGGCGACCATATCCTGTTGATGCCACCCTACGTCGTCGAGCCAAAGCATATCGAGGAGATTGTGGACAAACTCGGTCTGGCGCTCGATCGCACCTTGGAGAGGCGCCACCTTGAATGAGCTGAGCTGGCGGATGCGGCGATGCTTTCGTTAGGCTGGCGGCAACGCGGAGAGTGGAACGAGCGGACAATGAATCTGGACGAAATCAACAGCAGGATCGACGACACCTTCGACACCTATCCGAAGCAGCTGCGCGTGGCCGCGCGTTATGTGCGCGAGAATCCGGAAAAGATTGCCATGCACTCGCTTCGGCAGGTATCGGATCTGGCCAATGTCCATCCCTCCAGCCTGATGCGGCTGGTGCGGGAACTCGGATTCGAGCGCTATAACGAGTTCAGAGATCCGTTCAGAAGCTGGCTCGGTGGCGACGACACGACCATGCGTGGTCGGGTCGAAGGGTTGCGCGCCAAAGGCAAGCTTGGCCAGATGAGCGAGGCGGTTGCCGAAGTCTTCGCCCGCGACATGTCGGACCTGGAATCGACCGCGAGCCAGATCAGGATAGAGGACCTGGTCGCCGCAGCGGATGTTATTCTTGCCGCGCGGCGCGTCTTCATTGTCGGGTTCCGCAGCCTGTATTCGGCAGCGTTTTTCCTCGACTACAATTGCAGGATGTTCTCCACCAACAGCGTGCTGATCGACGGGCGTGGCGGCGCGCTCGGCGACGAGGTGCGCGACGCTGGTCCGCAAGACGTGGTGGTGGTGCTGTCACACCGAAGCTATTCGCGCGATTCCCTCAAGATCGCCCGCTACGCCAGAAGCGCTGGCTCGAAGATTATTTCGATCGTCGACAGTTCGCTGGCACCGACCGTGGTCATCTCGGACGTCAGGTTGGTGCTCGCCGCTAGCCATTCATCGGTTCTGTCGTCCGTGGTTTCGACCCTCGCCGTTGTGCAGGCCCTGATCACGGTCATCGTCAGCAAGATCGGCGACGACGTCCATGACACGATGAAACGAAACGAAGCTTTTTACAGGGCCTTCGACACCTTCGTCGAGGATTGAACGGCCACTTGTCTACCGCATCGCCTGGCGACATCGGCGAACCGGTAATCGGAACCGTTTCCGATAAGAACCTGCTTTGGAGGAACGCATACGCATGCCTACGCAACAGAATGATCGCCTTGCTTACATGGAGGTGAGCGGCACGCATTATGAGGTCGGCCTGCAACTCGGCCGCCATGCCGCCGACCTGGTCCACAACTACACGATCCCCAGCGAGGTGTGGCGCAAGGTGATGGAATACCGCGACGATTCGCGTGTCGAAATCATGCGTCGCCTGGTCCAGGAGCGGTTTCCAACATATTGGGAAGAAATGCGGGGAATGGCGGACGGCGTCGGCGTGCCGTTCGACGACATGGTGCTGTGGCACTTTCGCGGCGACGTCTGGGAGATGCCGCCAGAAGGCTGCACGACGGTCCAGATCCCCGGCGAGGAGCCCATCGTCGCACATAATGAGGACGGAAGCCCGGCCCAACTGAGTCGCTGCGCCATCGCCTATGTGCGGCCGACAGGAAGTAGGGCCTTCACATCCTTCATCTACCCCGGGACGGTCCCTGGCCATGCCTTCGCGGTGAACGATGCGGGCCTTGTCGCCACGATCAATCACATTGGCGCGCTTGTCAGCGGAGTTGGGCTGCCGCGTACGTTACTCGGACGTGCGCTGCTCGATTGCGATACGCTCGATGATGCGGTCGACCTGATTCAGGGTTCGCCCCGTTCGGGCGCTTACCACGTTACGCTTGCACAGGCCGGCGACAGCCGTCTCTTCGGGGTTGAATTCACCCATCTGAACTGTTCGGTACGAAAGATCGACTACCCGCAGTGTCATTCCAACCATCTTATCCACCCGGGCACGTCGAAAGAGCGGCAACAGATCACGGCTTCTTCGCGCGCCCGGCTGAAACGGGCGAACGAGCTTGTCGAGGGGATGGGTGAGATCGATCCTCTGTCTATTTTATGGGACACGAGCAACCAGGCATCGCCGGTGCATACCACCGACACCCTTGCTACCGCAGTTTTCCAGGTTGGAAAGAAGTCGGTCGAATGGCGTGTATACGATCGCGTTAGCGCTCCACCATGTTTTTCCACCTATGAAGCAGACGGCTAGGTCACCGAGGTCGTTTCGCGCGTGATGGGCGATGGATCGGAGGGCATATGCCGGTAGACCGTGCTGTTTCGATTGCCGTTGCGCCTAGCTAATGGCGGCAGAAAACCCTTGCCGATCATCCCGTCCCCCATTGAACTCGCCGGAACTTGCCCGCGTCGCCTGCCTTTGCCTCGAAGCCGGCGCCAGCGGTCAAACCCCTCCGTTTCTTCTTCGTCGTTTTGGGCCCGTGGGCTGCATAACGAAAGCTGCCCGGTTAGACCTAACTCGTGGACTTCTTCTTGGCATATCGGGCCATGATCGATTCGATCGTTTTGGCATGGTTCGAAGGTTCCGTTTCCAGAGCGCGCTCGACAACATGGTCGAGATGATGAACCATGGCATCCGCGGCGGCCAACTCGTTGCGTTCGCGCATCGCACGCAAGATGATGTCGTGTTCGTCTAGGCCGCATTCGGAACGGTTGTGTGTTCCATAAAGACTCAGCACCAGCGCAGTTCGCACGATGAGCTTCTCCAGCAGACCGTGGAGCACGGCATTTCCGGTCATCCGTGCTGCCCTAAGGTGGAACTCTTCCGCAAGCCTCATGGCATCAGCGTCTCTGCCGCTACGGTGGGCTTCTCTCTGGTTGCCGTTGAGTTGCTCAAGTTCTCCGAGATCGTCTGTCGATATCGAGCGCGCCAGAGTTGCTGCGACCTCGCGCTCCAGGATCGTCCGTACGCGGAACACCTCGCGTGCCTCCTTGAGCGAGGGGCTTGCCACGAAAGCGCCGCGGTTCTTCTTGAACTCGACCAGCGACTCGCTGTGAAGACGGTTGAAAGCTGCACGGACAACCGTCCGACTGACGTTGAAGACCGAGCCGATCGTCTCGCTGAGCTTCATGCCAGGGGTCAACTCGCGGGACAGTATGGCTGCGACAAGTGCGTCATAGACGATGTCGGCGCTCCTCTCTTCATCGCCCTCGCCACCCTGTTCAGTTCGATTGTCCATGGTCCCCTTTCGAATCGAACACAATCCCGTAAATCGTATCCGTATATCGTGAAATGAAACATTCGGGAATAAAATCAATCGTTACCGAAAAATTATATTGATCGTATCCGATTTGTGTGCAGATAATGAACGCAGCCTGACAGGAGGGCGTGAGTTCTGGCTGTGGTTTGCCGCGAGGGAGTTCCGCGTCAATTTTTCTAATGGGTTGTAGTCTCGCGCCGCACCGCACCGCGGCAGGATGAGATCGTGTGGTTTTTAGCCTTCGGATTCCTGAGAATCCGGGGAGGAGGGTTTTCGTGTCCGACGCAATGCTGCTCAAGAATTGCCAACTGGTGAATGTCCATTCGGGAGAAATCTATCCGACGGACATTCTCGTTCGGAATGGACGAATCGTATCCGTTTCAGGGCATGAATCGGTATCTTCGGAATTCGTGATCGATTGCGAAGGCATGTTTGCCGTGCCGGGGCTTATCGATCCCCATATGCATGTAGACACGACGTTTCTCTGGCCCGGCGAATTGGCGCGGGTGCTTCTGCCGCTGGGTACGACGACCATCTTTGTCGACAATACCAACAATGCGCATACGGGTGGCATTAAGGCAGTCGAGGAGATGCGCCGTGCATTCGAGGGGCTGCCGCTGAAGGCATGGTTCGCAGCACCCTCCTATTGTCCATTCAACGCCGATCTCGAAACTGCGGCTTCGGAGATGAACTCTGGCGACATCGGTACTCTGCTCGATCGCGGCTGCGTGTCGATCGGCGAGACAGTCTGGTCGAAGATCGCTCTGGGTGATCGCGATTACATTCGGACGATCGAAACCTGCCGGCAACGCGGCCTGCGTGTCAGCGGCCATGGCGGCGAAATCCGGCGTGGTGACGAGGCAGCCTTCGACGGCTATGCGGCGGCAGGCATGCAGGACGATCATTGCATTGGCCAGGGCGAAGATATCCTGCCGCGGTTGCGGCGCGCCATGAAGCTGTTCTTTGTCGAGGCGTCCGGCCGGCGCGGCCAGCTAAAGAAACTGCTCGCAGGAGCTTCAGGACTCGGCATCGACTACGATCGAGTCTGCTTGTGCGTGGACAACATCACCGTAATGGACATGGTCGAGCAGGGCTTCGGTTATCTCGACTATCTCGTCCGTATCGCGATTGAGGCAGGCATTCCTCCGGCGCAGGTGTTCCGGATGGCCTCTCTTAACACGGCGGAGCACTATCGCCTTTCGCACGAGATCGGCAGCATCGCTCCGGGCCGCCGCGCTGACATTCTCCTGCTCAGGTCGCTGGACTCCTTTCCGCCGGAGATCGTCATTGCCAATGGCGAGATAGTCGCCAGGCGCGGCAAGCTGACAGTCGACATTCCGGCTCCGAAGTTTGAGGCATCGTATCTGAATTCCGTGGACATTGGCCGGGTCGCAAGATCGAAGCTTGCAGTGCGCGCAAGCGATGAGGTTACGAATGTGCGCTGCCGCGTCATCCAGGTGATGGATGGCGATGCCTTTAATAGCGAGCGCAGCGCGACACTAAAAGTGGCGGCGGGCGAGATTGTCCCCGACATCGAAAACGACGTTCTCAAGATCGTCGTTGCGGAGCGCTATGGCCGGCATGGCAATGTCGGTGCCGGTTTTGCCAGCGGCTTCGGCTTGAAACGCGGCGCGATGGCCACATCCATGTCCATTCCTTCGAACAACATCGTGGCGGTTGGCGTCTCGGACGATGAGATCTGGCACGCCATCCAACAGCTTGGCGAAATGCAGGGTGGCTTCGTCCTCGTTGAGAGCGGAAAGGTCATCGCCTCGGTGCCGTTGCCGGTCGGCGGCATCATGACCACCGAGCCCTATGAGAGCTTTGTCGAAAAGATAGGCACCCTGCAGGCCAAGGCGCGCGAGTTCGGCTGCACGCTCGAACATCCGGTATTCACGATGGCGCAAACGGTGCTGTCAACGCTGCCCGATCTCGGCTTGACGGACAAAGGTTTGGTCAACGCGCGCCGGGCGGCTGTTGTCTCTGTGGAAATCGAGGGGATTGCAGCATGATCGTCTCGGATGATGCAGTGGACCTCGCATTGCGCGATGTCGCTGGCGCCCTTGGCGACGAGCCGGCAGACCTCGTTCTTCACGACTGCAGCCTGGTCAACGTCACTTCAAACGAGACCTACCGGACATCAATTGCGATCAGGGCGGGACGCATCGTCGCGATCCGTCAGAATTATGCCGGCACGGCGAGACGGTCGCTCGACTGTCTGGGGCTCTATGCCGTGCCTGGCCTGGTCGATATGACGGCTGGCCGACCCGAGGCGTCGGCTCTGGTCACTTGCGCCATTGCTACAACTCTTGCTGCGTCGTGCTCGCCAGCACCTGACCAATGGCGTGCCGTGATGCAGAATGCGGCAGCGTGCATCGATACTTCGCCGGTGCAGCCGCTTGACGGCTGCGCCGATTTCGAAAGCCTTCTCGGCTTGCTGCGCAACGGGACTACGCCTTTCATCGATCTGCCGCAGGTCGATGACCCGGTGGCCCTGTTCAACAAGATACGGGATCATTTGATCGACCCGTCAAGATTGCGGTTCGCCGGCCTTGCAGCCGTCGGTGTCGAGAGGCTCAACCGGACTATTGTAGCGGCGCTTTCAGCCGGTCTTACCGTCGCGCAGGTCTACAGGATGGCCAGCTTTGGGCCGGCTCTCAGCTTTGGCGTCGACCACATGGTCGGTGCGATCGCTCCCGGTCGCCGCGCCGACATTCTTCTGCTCCTCGATCCGTCGGACCTGACGCCGGCCGGCTCCATAAGAGCCGGGCACGCGTCTGGTGTCATATTTGCAGGAGAAAGCTGAGCCGCAGTTTAATCGCGGCCGAAAACAACAACAAGAGCACAGCCGCGAACAGGACCATGTCCATAACCAGGGAACACTTTAATGAGAAACCTAGTTCTTAGAACGCTTGGCGCAGCCGTCTGCGCCGTCGTCGTGCTGGCAGTCGCCATGTTCGGCGCGCCGTCAGCCCGGGCCGCCGACGGCCCGATCAAGATCGCGCTCGTGCTGCCCGCGCGCGTCAACGATCCGGGCTACTACAACGCCGGTTATCAGGCGCTGTTGGCTGCCAAGGAAACCTACGGCGCAGAAATTGCCTATCAGGAAAACCTAAAGGCCGCTGACGCGGAACAAGTGCTGCGTGTCTTCGCCGATGATGGTTTCAACTATGTCGTGGTGATGGGGGGAGGCAACTACGACGATCAGATCAAGAATGTCGCAAAAGACTATCCCGAGATGAAGTTCATCATCATTTCGGGCGTATTCACGCAACTTCCCAACATCGTCTCGATCCGCACCAGCAATCCCGGCGTCGCTTATCTCGCCGGTATCGTGATGGCCGATCTTTCCAGGAGCGGCAAGCTCGGTCTCATCGGCGGTCGCGCCACGCCACCATCAGTCGCCGACCATGTCGCCATCATTGCCGGTGCTCGTTCGGTCCGTCCCGACGTCCAGATCCTCGACGTTTACACCGAGAATTTCGAGAATCCCGCGATCGGCAAGGAAGCCGCACTGGCCCAGATCGAGCAGGGTGTCGACATGATCTACGCCAACGCCAACACGACGTCGTTCGGTGTCTTCCAGGCGGCTCAGGAACGCCGCATCCTTGCCGTGGGAGCGGCCACCGACCAGAACGACATCGCGCCCAACACGATCGTTACCAGCACCGTCTACGGTATGGATACCGCCCTGCGCCATTTGATCGACCTCGATCGCGGTGCGGGCTGGGAAGACAAGATCTATACCCTCGATATGTCGATGGTGAACATCGCACCTTTCCATGCCCTCGACGCCAAGGTGTCGCCCGAAACCAAGCAGAAGCTCGAGGCCGCGCGCAAGGGCATGCTCGACGGCTCTATCACGGTGCCGACCAAGTATGAGCAGATCAACATGGAAGCGCCGGTCAAGAAATGACCCCGCGCGCCCATCTGGAAGACGGCTTGGCGCCGTCTTCCGTTGCGGAGGTGAAAATGACGGTATTGTTGCGTGTTGAGAATCTGACAAAGCGGTTCCCGGGAGTTCTGGCCAATGACCAGCTCAATCTCGAAATCCGTGCCGGGGAAATCCATTCGCTGCTTGGCGAGAACGGTGCCGGCAAATCGACCTTGATGAACATCCTCTATGGATTGTACGAGCCGGATGAAGGTTCGATCCTCTGGAAGGGCGCGCCCTTGAACCTGAAGTCGCCCCGGGAGGCAATCGGGCGTGGTATTGGCATGGTGCACCAGCATTTCATGCTTATCCCGACCCTTACGGTGCTCGAAAACATAGTTCTGGGATTGCATGCGGGGTTGCGCGCCGACATGGCTGCGGCGGAAGCCAAAGTGTTGCAGCTTGCTGAAGAGTTTCAGCAGCCAATAGACCCGCACGCCAAGGTGGGCGACTTGTCCGTCGGCCAGCAGCAGCGCGTCGAGATCATGAAAGCGCTGTATCGCGATGCCGAACTGCTCATTCTAGACGAACCCACGGCGGTCCTGACGCCGCAGGAGGCACAGCAGCTCTTCACGGTCTGCCGCAAGCTGGCGCAGCGCGGCAAAGCCGTGATTTTCATTGCCCACAAGCTGAGCGAGATTCTCAGCCTGAGCAATCGCGTTACGGTCTTGCGCGCAGGGCGTTCCATCGCCACGCTCGACACGTCCGAATGCAGCCCACCACAGTTGGCGCGGCTGATGGTAGGACAGGACGTATCGCTGACCATCGAAAAGGCCGCCGCAAAACCCGGTCGGCCGGTGCTTGAAGTGCGCGGGCTGAGCGTTACGGGCGATAATGGCAAAACTGCCGTCGAGCAGCTCAGCCTGACGGTTCACGAAGGCGAAGTGATCGGTATCGCCGGAGTAGACGGCAACGGCCAGACCGAACTGGTCGAGGCGATCGTCGGCTTGAGGCGTGCTGCGTCCGGTTCTGTTCTGCTCGATGGGGTCGAGGTTACAAACCTTACTCTGGCGAACCTGATGGAGCGGGGCGTGGCTCTGGTCCCTGCGGACCGGCACGCTGCCGCGCTCGTCAGCGACTTCAATCTTGTCGACAACGCGCTTCTTGGTTTTGAGGACGATCCACGCTTTGCCGCGCGAGGCATGTTGGCGCTGCGAAAGGTCCAGGCCTTAGCAGAAGATCTGATCCGCAACTACCACGTCAAGACACCTTCGGCACAGATTCCGATCAAGAACCTGTCCGGCGGCAATCAGCAACGTTTCGTCATGGCTCGCGCGATGAGCCATGATCCGCGCCTGCTCGTCGTTGTCCAGCCGACACGTGGACTGGACATCGCGTCGTCGGAATTCGTACGCCGCAAGATCATCGAACTGCGCGACAGCGGCAGGGCGGTGATCCTTGTATCGATGGATCTCGATGAGATCCTGATGATGAGCGACCGCATCGAAGTCATGCACCACGGACGCATCATGGGCAGTGTTGGCCCGGATGCCGGCCGCGATCAAATCGGACTGCTGATGGCTGGCGCAACGCCTGATCGTCTGAACTAGGGCTTTACCACCATGACTGTCACTCAAATGGAACCAGCGCGGGTGTCGCTGCTCGATCGCTTGCCGATCGCGGAAATCACCCTGGCGCTCGGCGCAATTGCATCCGCGCTGGCGGTCGGCGCCATCGTTATCGCGCTTGCCGGTCTCGATCCGCTGCACGCCTACCAGGCATTGTTCAACGGCGCCTTCGGCTCTGTGAGAAGCTTTTCGGAAACGCTGGTGCGGTTCTGTCCGCTGGCGCTGTCGGCTCTCGCCGTCTTGGTCGGCTTTCGCGCCGGCTTCTTCACCATTGGCGTCGAAGGCCAACTCTATATGGGTGCCCTGGCGACAACGGCGACTGCGCTGATGTTCCCCGGCCTTCCTCCGATTCTTCTTGTGCCACTGGCGATGGCCGCCGGCATTGTCGGCGGCGCCCTCTGGGCATTGCTTGCCGGCTACCTGAAGGTTCGTTTTGGCGTCAACGAAGTCATCGGCACTATCATGCTGAACTATATAGCAGTGCTGTTTGTCGACTATGCGGTGCGCGGTCCGCTCAAGGCGGTGGGATCGGAGCTACACTATACCGACATCATTTCGGAATCGGCCTGGCTGCCGGTGATTATGGACAAATCGCGACTTCACGTGGGTGTTTTCATTCCACTCATCGCCGCCTTCCTTGTCTATTTTTCCTCTGGCGCATGTCGTCCGGCTTCAAGGTTCGCGTCAGCGGCGCGAGCATGGGCGCGGCGCGGCACGCCGGCATCGATCCCAAGCGCAGCATCCTGATTGCGGTCGCCGTCAGCGGCGCTCTGGCCGGCCTTGCCGGGGCGGTCGAAATCCAGGGCGTATTCCATCGCCTGCAGGCTGGCATCGCCTCGGATTTTGGCTACACGGCGATCCCGATAGCTCTCGTCGGCAAGACGCTGCCCAGCGCGACATTGCTTGCATCGCTGTTTTTCGCAGCCCTCGGCGTCGGCGCGACGATGATGCAGCTCAAGGCGGCCGTGCCGTTGCCCGTCGTCATCCTCATTCAAGGCCTGGTCATTCTCGCGGTAGTGGGCAGCGAGGCCTTCAAGTCGCGGCTGCTGAGCCTGTTTGCCGGCAGGCGACCGTCAGTCCCGGCATGAGCGAAAAGAGGTTTTCCAATGCAACAAGCAATCGAAATCGCCCCATGGCTTGGCTTTCTGATCGCCGCCATCCGGCTAAGCACCCCGCTGCTCCTGGCCGCCCTCGGTGAATTGATCGCCGAGAAGGCCGGCGTTCTCAACCTCGGTGTCGAAGGCATGATGCTGACCGGGGCACTCTTCGGCTTTCTCGGCGCCTACTATACCGGCTCCTTGCCGCTGGCATGGCTGATTGCGATGATCGCGGCTGCGGTGGTGGCGCTGGTCTTCTGCTATTTCGCAATCACCTTGCGTTGCCACCAGGTTATCGTTGCGCTTGGCGTCAATCTCGTGGCGCTGGGGCTGACCGGTTTCATCTATCGCTCGGTGTTCGGCCTGTCGGCTTCGGCACCCCAGATCGTTCCGGCCGAACCGATCGCCATCCCGTTGCTGAGCGGCATTCCCTATCTAGGACCACTGTTGTTCAACCACACGCTGCTTGTCTACATCGCCTTCGGTATCGCACCGTTGATCTGGTACGTCATTGCGCGCACGCCCATGGGCCTGACGCTACGCGCGGTGGGCGAGAAGGCGGTCGCGGCGGACACAGTTGGCATCCGGGTCAATGCGGTGCGCTATGGCGCAACGATCGCCGGTGGGGCGCTGGCGGGCTTGGCCGGCGCATATCTTTCGACCGTAGCTCTCAACGTGTTCCTGGAGGGCATGACGGGCGGTGCGGGATGGATCGCGGTGGCCATCGTCATCTTCGGCAACTGGAATGCGCTTGGCATCGTCATTGCAGCACTTACGTTCGGTGCGGCGCAGGCGCTGCAGCTTCGGCTTCAGAACGCCGGTATCGAGATTCCGCGCGAATTCCTGGTCATGCTGCCCTATGTGCTGACGCTGGTGGCGCTGGCCGGGGTGGTGCGCAGGTCCGATCCGCCGGCACAGCTCTGCATCCCTTATCTGCGCAGCAGCAAGTAGCATGCGCAGGCAAGAGTTTGCTACGGGCAAAGCATGTCCGCAGCAAACGCGGCAGGTCATTTGCGCTCCCATACGCATGTTCCCATGACCTGGCGTCGGCCGGCGATCCGAGCTGCAAAGTCACGGCGGCGTCGGTCGCCGGCGTTCTATTTGTGTGACAAAATTCAGCCTGGATTGAACATTTTGGAACTCTGCGATTGTGTCGGGCGAATGTCCTGCGTTATATCCCGACGATAAGCGCGGGTGCTATGCGCGGCCTCGTTCAGCGGGAAGCAGTATGTCCAAGCACGAAGTTGTCGAACCGGTGGCCGCCGAACTCGGCACTGGCGACGTCTATGCCGGTCTTGTCGAGGCGATCCTGTCGCGCGATCTCAAGCCAGGCATGAAGCTGTCGGAGGAGACCATCGCCAATTCCTTCGGCGTCAACCGCGTGTTGGTGCGTGCCGTGCTCAATCGCCTGCATGGCGAGGCGATTGTCGAGATACACAAGAACCGCGGTGCCTACGTCGCCTCGCCGACGGCCGAGGACGCACGTGAGATCTTCGATCTGCGTATCGTGCTCGAACGCGAGGTGGCGGCGCGGCTGGCCAAGCAGATCACGCCGGCGCAGCTTGAAACGTTGCAAGCGCAAGTGACCGACCATCGCGATGCCTACCGTTCCGGCCGCGATGCGGAATCGCGTCGCTACGCAGAGCGCTTCCACCAGCTTGCAGCGGAAATGGTAGGCAACAGGGTATTGGAAGCGACGTTGGATCAATTGATCACGCGCAGTGCCCTGGTGATGGCCCTCTATGGCCGCAGTTCTTCATCGGAATGTGGTATCGATGAACATGACGCTATATTGGAAACGTTGCGCAAGCGCGATGCCGCTGCCGCTTCCGACGCGATGGTGCATCACCTTGAGCATATACTGGAGCGGGTGAGCCTCGATGGCGAGGTGGCGGAAGAGCCGGGTCTCGGAGAAATCCTGGCACGCTATGCGTCGCGCCCGGCCAGGACGAAATAGGGCCGCCCAGCGGGCGGCCCCCGCCTCAGGCGACCAGCTTTTCGAACCTGTCCATGATCTCCGGCCGCCGCCTGGCGAGCCGCGCCTTGATCGCCTCGACATCGACGGTCAGGATTTCGCGGTCCTTCATCACGACCTTGCCATCGACTACGACGGTGCGTACGTCGCGACCGACGGTGGTGGTCGATGCGGTGAACAGGGGGTCGTAGATCGGCTGCTGGTCTATGTCGGAGGCGTCGACCAGAATGAAGTCGGCTTTGTAGCCGCTTTCCAGCCTGCCGAGTTCGTGGCCGACGCCGAGCGCGCGCGCGCCGCCGTGGGTCGCGATCTTGAGCAGCTCGTCGCTCGAAATCGCCGTGCGCATATGCCAGGGCGTGCCGGCCACCAGTTGCTGACCGATGCGCGCGGCATGCGCCACCTGGAACACGTCGAGCGTGCCTGAGGAAGCCGCGCCGTCGGTGCCGAGGCCGATGTCGATGCCGCGCCGCCACATCTCGGCAACACGCGGCTGGCCGACCGAGTAGTTGTGCAGGCCGCAATGGCAGGCGGACACCTTATGCCGCGCATAAAGATCGACCTCCTCGGGCGACAGGAAGATCGAATGGGCACCGTGGAAGTGACGTGACAGGACGCCAAGCTCCTCGAGATATTCGGTCGGCCGCTTGCCGTAGCGTTCCAGCGCGAAGTCAATCTCGTAGATTCCCTCGCAGAGATGGGTGTGAACCTTGACATCGAGTTCTTTGGCCGCCTCGCCGATGCCCTTCACCAGCTCGGGCGTGCAGACGACGATCTGACGCAAGGCCAGGAAAGCCTTGACCCGTTCGTGTTTCGACCAGCGTTGCACCAGTTCGACATTGCGGTCGTAGGCTTGCTGCGTCTTCATCATCAGAGCGTCCGGCACGCCCATGCCGGTATCGACGGTTGACAGCGCGATGAAGCCGCGGATGCCGACTTCGTCCGCGGCCCGGCCCATCTCATCCGGGTGCGGACCGCCGGCCTCGGCGAAGCAGGTGGTGCCGACGCGCAGCATGTTGGTATAGGCGGCAAGCGCCGACAGATGCACGTCTTCCGGCTCAAGCATGGCCTCGAACGGCAGATAATAGTGCTTCCAGACCGGCATCTTCGGAGCGCGGGTGCGGGTGATTTCCGACAGCTTGCCGCGCAGCAGATGCTGCGCAGTATGGAAATGCGCGTCAACCATGCCGGGCATTGCGATCTGGCCGCTGCCGTCAATGGTCTGCGATGCCTTGTAGAGGCCCGCGAGCTCGGTTGCCTTGCCGGTCCAGATGATGCGGCCCTTGTCGATAGCAAGGGCTGCGTCGCGGACGACCGTGTCTGCATTGTCCATGGTGATCAGGTCACATCCCGTAACGACAAGGTCAACCTGGGTGGGGCCTGCTGCCTGCATAATCATCTCATCGTTCCTTCCTTCGTTGATCCGAGTGCTTGGGCTGTTGCCTCAAAACCGGGCTGCGATCGCGGTTCGCCTGCCTGTGCGATGTGCATATCGCCGATCTTTTGATCAAACTACCATGATTGTTTGCGAAAGATTATAAAAGTAAATTGTGACAAAAAGTCAAAAATAATGTTGAAACTTTCTCGGTCCGGTGTCACGATAATGAAAAGGCCGGTCGCCATGCAGCGGCCGGGCACTAGGAGGATGGAAAGAATGACGCTTGAAGACGCGCAGGTCAGCCAAAGCCCGGCAACGCCGCTGCACCATGCTGCGGCAGCTGCGTCGGGCGAAGCGACGCTGATCCTGAAAGGTTGCCGGCTGCTCAACGTCTATTCGGGCGTGACCGAGGAAACCGACATCACGATTTCGGGCGAACGCGTCGTCTCTATTTCCAAGCGAGACAGCTACAGCGGCGCCGAAGTGATCGACTGCAGGGGCCTCTATGCGATGCCGGGCATGATCGACGCGCACATGCATGTCGACACCACGTTTCTGTGGCCGGGCGAACTGGCGCGGGTTCTGCTGCCGCTCGGAACCACCACGGTCTTCGTCGACACCACCAACAACGCCCATACCGGCGGCGTCGAGGCAGTCGACGTGCTGCGCCGTTCCTTCGAGGGGCTGCCGTTGCGCGGCTATGTGGCAGCGCCGTCCTACTGTCCGTTCGATGCATCATTGGGCACGGCAGCGGTCGAAATGAACTCGAGCGACATCGCCGAACTGCTCGCAGACGGCTGTATGAGCATCGGCGAGACGGTGTGGTCGCGGATCGCGCTTGAGGATTTCGATTATATGCGAGTCATTCAGACCTGCCGCGAGGCCGGTTTTCGGGTCAGCGGTCATGGCGGCGAGATACGGCGCGGCGACGAGGCGGCCTTCGATGGCTATGTCGCCAGCGGTATCCAGGACGACCATTGCATCGGGCGGGGCGAGGACATCCTGCCCAGACTAAGGCGTGGGTTGAAGCTGTTCTTCGTCGAATGCACCGGCAGGCGAGGGCAGTTGCGGCCGCTTCTGGACGAGATGCTGCGCAAGGGCCTGTCATTCCGACAGGTGTGCTTGTGCATCGACAACAACACCTCGATCGACATGGTGACCAAGGGCTACGGCTATATCGACTATCTGGTGCGGATCGCCCTGGAAGCCGGCGTTTCGCCGCTCGATGCCTATCGTATGGTCACGCTCAATCCGGCCGAGCACTTCCGGGTGACCGATCAGATCGGCTCGATTGCCCCCGGCCGCTTCGCCGACATCCTCCTGATGACGGCGCCTGATGCTTTCCCGCCGGAATACGTCATTGTCGGTGGCAAGGTCGTGGCCCAACGCGGTGAGTTGCTCGTCGATATTCCGAGGCCGGATTTCCCCGAGAGTTATCGCAACTCGGTCAAGCTCGAAAAGGTGGCGCGGTCGTCGCTCAGGTGCGACGCGCCGGCGGATGCAACGTCGGTGCAGGCCCGCGTCTTCGAGGTTGTGGACGGCGACTCCTTCAATCGCGCGTTTGTTCATACGCTCGATGTCACGGGAGACGGCATCCAGGCCGATCCGGCCAACGACATCCTGAAGATCGCGGTGGTCGAGCGCTACGGCCTGCATGGCAATGTCGGCACCGGCTTCGTCAAGGGCTTCGGGCTCAAGCGTGGCGCCCTGGCGACCTCGATCTCGGTGCCCTTCAACCATGTCGTCGCGGTCGGGGCGACCGACGACGACATCTGGCACGCAATCCAGCGGATGGGCGAAATCCAGGGCGGGTTTATCGCCGTAGCCAACGGCGAGGTGCTGGCAGAAGCGCCGCTGCGGGTCGGCGGCATCATGTCGGAAGAGCCCTACGAGGTGCTGCTTGCGAGCATAGACAAGGCGCAGGCCGCGGCAGCGGAACTGGGCTGCATGCTTAAAGATCCGTTCAAGACGCTGGTTTCGACCATCCACACAACGCTTCCCGACCTCGGCCTGACCGACAAGGGGCTTATCAATTCGCGTATCGGGGTCGGTACAACCGTCGTCGTGGAAGGAGTTCATGATGCTGGCCACTAACGCTTCGGTCGAAAATGCGCTGGCGAGTGTCCGCGTCTCTCTTGCCCAACAGCCGGCCGATATGCTGCTTGCCAATTGCCAACTGGTCAATGTCTGGTCGGAGGAAATCTATACCTCCAGCGTTGCCATTGCCGGATCGCGGATCGTGGCGATCCGGCCCGGTTACGAGGGTACAGCCAGACACATCATCGATTGTTCCGGCCGCTATTTGCTGCCTGGCTTCGTCGAGCCGTTTTGCAATCCTCCTGCGGATGCCGAGGCGCTTGCGGCGGTTCTCGTTCCGATGGGAGTCACCTCCATTGTGCTTGCAGAGGCGGAAGAAACTTCGCCAGATCAACGCTCGGTGTTGCGCAGGTGGCGCCTTGCCCGGGAGCGGCTTGGTTGGCGTGGCAGTTCCGGCAATGCCCGCCTCGTCCATGGGCAGCGGGTCTGTTTCACTGTCGAAGATGCCGCCAGCGCGGTTGCCGAAGGGATGGCTGCGGTCCTTGAAGCCGGGTTCGATCCTGCCCGGCGTCTCGACCTGCTGCGCTCATTGGCGGAGGCCGACATCGAGACCGCACGGCTCATGCTGAGCCACTGCGGAGAGAGCGATGCCTTGGCAAAGGTGTTTGCGGTGAGGCCTGTTCTGGGTGCTGCCCTTGAGGCGGGCTTCCCCGTTCATCCCGCAGTGCAGATGACCGGCTTCAATGCCGCCGTGCAGCACGGGATCGAGCACGAAGTCGGCAGCGTCGCGCCAGGGCGTCTGGCCGACCTGATGATCGTGGACGACCTTGCCCAGAGAGTGCCGTCAGTCGTCATTCTCGACGGTCGCATCGTCGCCCGCGATGGCCTGCTGGAGGAGGCTGCCTGACCGAGAATCAAGCCGGACTTTCGGTTCGGTGTTAAAATGGCCGCCAACGGCGCAGCGGCCCGGGAGGGGTGGTCCGAGGAGAGGCCAGACCTTTGATGCGTCGACAACAATAAAGGGAACTCTGAAATGACCACCTATTCGTTCGGACGGAATCTCATAAGATGGAGCGCCGCCGTCGCGCTTGGTTCGGCGATACTCTCGCCGGGAGCCGCATCGGCGGAATCCGTCCTGCGCGTCGCCATGACCGTAGGTGACATTCCGGCCTGGACCGGCCAGCCCGACCAGGGCTACGAAGGGTATCGTTTCGTTGGCTTCAACCTGTATGAAGGGTTGATCAACTGGGACCTTAGCCATTCCGACAAGGAGCCGGCGCTGCGTCCGGGGCTTGCCACGAAATGGGAAGTGGATCCCGAAAATCACAAGCGCTGGATCGTCACACTGCGCGAGGGCGTGAAGTTCCATGACGGGTGCGATCTGACGCCCGAAATCGTCGCCTGGAATTTCGCCCGCCTGACCGACAAGACGACCCAGGGCTT
>VFQQ010002114.1_pt1 | contig 24020 bp, 41 predicted proteins | sample 3512341 | NCBI WGS metagenome assembly VFQQ01 (sample SAMN10412373, study PRJNA504923) | tailings metagenome | isolation source: Relicate 2 Philex TSF1 revegetated site | place: Philippines: Tuba, Benguet | collected 2017-08-29 | reverse complement strand
CCTGCACGTGGCGCACGACCTGATTGAGTGGAGAGGACAGCAGAGTGGCCTCCAGACTGCCCAAGGTTTGAACCTGGCGCAGCTGGCGCCAGCATCGCCTGCTGCGCTGCCCTACTGCTTCAGCATCGCTCTGTGTGCACTAGCAGCGGACCTACGGTGCAGCAGACCTTGCGCGAGGCGACCGCCAACTCGGGAGCGGCGTGCTGGGCGGCTGCAGCGCCCCGCAGCGTGATCACGGGCTACTGGCAGCCTGATGGGCGAGCGACCATGAGCGGCGGAGGTGTGGGCAGCGAAGCCGGCTCCCAGGCCCGCGCAGCGCACTCTCCCCGGCCTGGCACGGAGCTGCAAGAGCAGGGCGGAGCTGCTATGGAGACCAGCGCCCAGGAACACGCCGCCAGCCAGCCCGCTGGTGGCGAGGAGGCGGGCGGGTCCTTGCCGGCGGCGGCGGACGATGCTGCCGAGGTGGGTTGCTGGCAGGGGCTAGAGGCTGGCAGCGCCAGTGAAGGGTGTGCTGGTTGTCTTGTGACCGCTGTGTTTCTGACCGCTTACCTCACAAAGTTGCCACCCCCTGCCTCTGTGCGTTGTCGCAGCAGCCGGCCAGCAGCGGCGATGCAGACGGTGCTGCAGGCGACGAGGCGGGAGAGGCGGCAGGTGGCGAGGAAGCGGTGAATGGCGATGCCAATGCGGGAACAGGTGCGTGATCCTGTGCCACATTTTCTCTTATGTGCATTCTTGCATTCATTGCTTGTGCTGCACTGGCCACGCTTTCATGCCGACCGTCCGGCACCAATGCAACATGCTACACTCGCCATGGCGCCGCCACCTGGCTCTGCCCCATCCGCTGCTGCCCTGCGCTGCCCATGCCTGTGCTGCAGGCAGCGGGAAGCGCGACTACGTACGCTGGGCGCCCGAGGAGGAGGCCGCGTTTTTCGAGGCGCTGCGCGGCGTGGCGGGCCAGAAGCCGGAGAAGTGCATCAAGGAGATTGTGGCGCGGGTGGGCACCAAGGACTACGCACAGGTGAATGCTCGGGTATTGAACAGGACAGCTGCTGCCTTGGAGCAGTGCTGCGCGGGGCTTGCGCTGGGCTGATGCCTGCTGACTGGCGCCTCCGTGCCCGCGCTGCACAACCAGCCGCCCCATGCACAATCCTCCCAGCGCACACTCCCTCTGTGCCTGGCCACTGCCGCAGGTGCGCCACTACTACTACCGCCTCATCAAGCGGCTGAATAAGATCCTGGGCGCGGATCAGCGGCTGGACATCAAGAACCCGCTGCAGGTGCACCGCGCCATGGCCAAGTTTTGGGACGTGGTGAGTGGGGTTCCGGGCGGGCCGAAGTGGTGGGTCGTGGTGTGGGTGTGGCATTAGCTGACTGCCGTTGAGATGGGGACCAGAGAGCAGCATGACGCTGCAAATGTTCTGATGCCTTGCACAACTCATGTGCCCAAGGTTATGGTTATGCCCCCTTGTCATTTTTCCAGCCACCGCAGCAGCAGTCCTTGCAACGCACCCATGCTCACCCTTCCCCCACCGCCCGGCCCCTGCTTGCTCACCCGCAGGCTCAGCAGAAGGGCATGCGCGGCACCAACATGGCTGGCATCCAGAAGAAGCCGCGCAAGCAGCGGGAGCTGTCCACCACGGTGCAGAGGGGCGTCAAGGCGGTGATGCAGCGCACCAACACCAAGGCTGCGGCGGCGGACAAGGCAGCAGACAAGGCGGGCAAGGCGGCGGGAGCCAGCGGCGGCGCGCGCAAGCGCAAGCAGAAGGCGGCAGAGGCGGGCGGGGAACAGGGCGCTGCCGCCGCTGCTGCCGCCGCCGCGGCGGGCGGGGCTGCGCAACCTGCGGCTGATCCGGGACAGGGCGGTGGGGACGTGGAGATGGCAGATGCAGCGGCGCCGCCTGCCAAGCTGCAGCGGCGCACTGCGGGGCCCAGCACCCGCCAGCAGCAGCTGTTGGCGCTGGCAGATGCGGCTGCCATGGTCAACGCCGCAGGCGAGGGCAGCGGCTCCCGCAGCCAGACAGGTGCTCACGAGGGGGCCGCTGCTTGGGAGCAGCAGCAGGCGGGGCAGCAGCCAGAGGCAAAGCAGGAGCAGCAGCCCAGCAGCAGCAGCCACTCTGCAGGCAGCCGCAGGCAGGACGTGGCCCAGCCGCCGCGGCCCAGCGTGGGGCACAGCATGCGCAGCAGCGGCAGCAATGGCGGGGCCTCCGGTGCCGGGCTGGACTGCAGCATGGGCCAGGTGCGCTGCGGCAGGTTGTGGTGGAGTGATGGTGCAGCGTAGCAGGGGTGGAGGTGTGTGCGGAGGCTGGACGTTGAGGGATGTTGCTTCCTGGTTTGCTTTGCTCCGCGTTAAACCACCACAGCACCATGCCCTCCGGCTGCCGCAGGTGGGCGGCAAGCTGCGGCTGCAGCTCATGCCGCTGGATGGCCCCACAGCTCAGGCCATGGCGGCTGCAGGGCACCACCCATTCTTGGAGCTGACGCTGAGCACCACCAAGAGCCTGCTGGGCGTGCTGCGCCACTTGGGCACCAAGTGGCAGGCTGCGGCAGCGGCGGCGGCGGGCGGCAGGGGCGGTGCATCAGCGCTGTACGTGCACCCTCCTAGCGATTGCCCCATCACGCTGCGCGGCGTCTGCTGGGGCGGGCCCGACTGCGACAGCCAGCTCAAGGTGGGGACCTGGGGGCTGGGCCAGGGTTGTGCTGGAGCTGTACTGGAGCGCTGTAACTTTGCGCATGCTCACTTCTGAGCCTGGCCAAACCCGCACTGTTAGAACATAACCATTTCTGCATGTTCGCTGCCCCTCTTTTGCCTGCCTGCCGCAGATGGGCGACATCTACACCACGCTGCACTGCCCCAGCCCCTTCCAGCTGCTGTACAGCTGGGGCCGGCCCGGGGCCGCCACGCCGGCAGCAGCAGCCACCGCCTCGGCCGGCACCGCCACCAAGCCAGCCAGCAGCCGTGCCACCCTGCAGCGGCAGCAGTCGGCGGCAGCGGCTGCCAAGAAGGAACGCCTGACGGCGGAGCTGCGAGAGGCCATCTCAGCCGCAGCAGCAGAGGCAGCAGAGCCCACACCCAGCGGCGGCGGCCGGCGGCAGCAGCAACAGCAGGCGCAGCAGCAGCAGCAGCAGGCGGTGCAGGGAGGGCAGCAGCCAGGGGGCGGCTTCATGGACCTGCTGTACCACGAGGAGGATGCCATGGCCATGGCAGCCACACCCGCACCGGCGGCCCACGCCTTCGCCTTTGCACAGCACCAGCAGGCTGCGGTGGCTGCGGCAGGCATGCCCACGCCAAGATTTGACCAGCAGCCGCCGGCGGCAGTGGCGCTGCAGGCGTTTGAGGCGGCGCAGCAGGTGGCAGCTCCCCCGGCTACAGAGAGGCGGCAGCGGCGAGGCAACGCAGCGGCAGCAGCGCTGGGCGGCGGAGGGGCCAGCCCCGACCAGGCTGCCGGCAATGCTGCGGTGGATGGGCAGGCGGCGGTGACGGATCCCCGCAAGCCGCGCGGCCTGATGGGCCTGCTGCAAACGCCGGCAGAGAAAGCCCCCAAGCCCAAGAAGCAGGCATCGCAGCGCAAGGCCCCCGCCAGCGCCTCACGTGCCAAGGCCAGCGGCAAGAAGCAGGGCGGCAAGAAGGAGGCGGCCGCCGCTGTGCCAATGCCTGCCGCGCTGGGCCCGTTCATGTGGGCTCACATGCACACAGCCCAGCAGCCGCCGCAGCAGGCAATGGCGCAGCAGGCGGCGCCGCACTTGCAGGCGCAGCAGCTGCCTGGCATGGTGCCGGTGCTGCAGCCGCAGCCGCCCGTGCTGCAGCCGCAGGTGCCGCTCCTGCAGCAGCCCTTGCAGCAGCAGCCCATGCAGCAGCAGCCGGCAGCGTTGGCAGGCGTCCCGCTGCAGGCAGCTGGGGAATTGGACTTTGGTGGAGGCGACACACTGCTGCAGTTCTTCGACGCTGCTGCTGCAGCAGGTGCGCCCAGGTTGGATGTGACAGGGGCAGCTGCATGCACCTGGATATGCGGGCTGCGGCCTTCGGATGTGCTCCTTTCCTTCATTTGCTAACCTGAATCTGCAAGCCCGGCTCCCTTGGCAGGCTTCTCTGGCATGCCGCTATTTGAGGGCAGCCCCAGCAAAGTGGAGCAGGCCACTGACGGTGAGCAGGGGTGCAGCTGCCGTGCATTGCAGCAGGCAGTGGCAGCTGACCCGCTTCAGTTGTGGTACCCAATGTGACCGTCCCCTCCCATTCTCCAACTGCCTCCTGCAGTGCCGCCCCTGCCCGGCTCCGGCGGCGACTTCAGCCTGAAGAGCTGGCCCAGCCTGTCGCCGCCCCCCAACTTCCAGCTGCCAGACGGCTTTGAAACCGGGCTGTCGCCGGTGCGCAAGGCCGCGGCCGGCACGCTGACCGGGGGCGCCAAGGCACCGCCGCCGGGCGCCGCTGCGCCATCGGGCGGTGTTCCCTTGGGTCCCACTGACTTCAGCCTGCTGATCGCCGGCTTCAGCAACGACGGCGGGCCCGCCGCGCCGCCCAAGCAGCCGGGAGCAGCAGGCGCACCCTCTGCGCAAGCGCGCCCTCAGCAGGCGCAGCAGCAGGCGCAGCAGCAGCAGCAGCAGCAGCAGGCGCAGCAGCAGCAGCAGCAGCCCACATTGGGTCTGCCCCAGGACACTCTGTTTGGCGGTTTCAGCCTGTTTGGGCCGCCGCAGCCAGCAGGGCAGGCGGGTCAGGGCAGCAGGGCAGCTGCAGGGGCGGCGGGCGGCAGCCTGGCGCCCCTGCCGGACCAGGAGCTCGCTGACCTGACCTTCGACTTTGGCAGCCTGCTGGGCGTTGGGGATGCCGCCCCCAGCTGGATGGGCGGTGCCGGCCTGCAAGCACAGCAGCAGCAGCAGGCACAGCAGCAGGCACAGCAGCAGGCACAGCAGCAGCAGCAGGCGGCGCCGCTTGTGGGTGACCGCCCGTTTGCTGCTCTGTTTGGCAAGTGAGCCCGGCCGGGACGGGCCCTGGATGCATGCAAACCGCCCTAATGCAAGCCGCCCACACCTTGCATTGCATGACCGACTTTGGATGACATGCACTGACACCTGACGCGCCCCCAGGCGCATGTATAGCTGACCCCACCCACTCTTGACCTGCACGCTGTCTACCTGGGTTTTCCTTCCAGCCGCTCTCCATTGCCATGCCATCATTCCCTTACCCTCTCTCTTTCTTCCCAGCCATGAAATGCATGCCACTACCATGGGCCGACACAGGCCGCTACCACAACAGCTGCAACATGCTGAAATTGCACCAAGCCGTGGATGAATGAAGTCTTTACACAGCTGACGGTTGGGAGATGGTGGGCGAGCATGAGTAAGCTGGCTTTCAATCCACTGGCTCGGCAGAGAGCACCGTTACGTCGAAAATCAGCGTGCTGTTGGGCGGCAACGAGACGTCTGTGCGTGCAGCATACGCAAAACCAGGGCGCACCACCAGCGTGGCCCGCTCGCCCACACGCATCAGCTGAATCGGCTCGTCCCAGCCACGAATGACTGCAGCAAGGGTTGTGGTGGCAGGGTGAAGCTTGGCTTTGCAGTCCAGCAGAGCAGGTAAATGAGCACACCAAATCCTGCACAGCGCTACCAACCTTTTCCAAGTTGCACTCACCGTGGCCCTCGCCCAGCACAAAGGCAAACTCATCGTCGCTCTCAATGAAGGTGCCGTTCACGTAGTTCAGTGCGTACGCCGCAGTCACATTCTGTCCGCGCTGGGCCAGGGGGCTGTCGGGCTCTGCAGGGTCTGTCACCACCAGTTCCACGCCCTGCATGAGATGGGGAAGAGAGCAGGGAGGATAGGCATATGCACCAGCAGTGTCGACACACCAACAGCATGCCCGCGCAAACCAGCGTGCCAGGACGCAGCAGCGCCGCCCAGGTGCAGCGCTCACCAGTGCGGGGACTTCCGGTACGGTGATGTTGCCGTCGGCGTCAACAAGCAGGCGGCCGTTGATAACGATGGCAGATACGCCGTTGCTCCACCGGCCGTCAGTGCACGAGATGGCCACGTCCACCTCCCAGGCCTGGCCCTCATCCGCGTCCTGAGGCATGGCAAACAGGCAGGCACAACGTGATATATCCTGCCGTTAGCAGGCTGGACACCGGGATTGCTGTCCTTCCATGGTGCTCTACGTTTGTTGCCCCCGCACCTCAAAGCACGCCTCCATGGTGCTAGCATTGAACCCCCGGCACCCGCCGATGACTGGTGAGTAGGAGGCCTGAGCACTGCCAATGAAGAACTGCGCCACTCGGTCAGCAAACTCTTGAGGTACATCTTCTGGCAGGACTGGCTCCACGCAGCCTGCGGTGCACGAGGGAAAGCCGCCATATCAGGTGCCGCTGGCATGGAAGACATGCTGCCGAGCCTGCTCAGCGAACAACCCGCAAGTGGATAGTGGTGTTGAATAATGGTGCCGCTGGCATGGAAGACGTGCTGCCGAGCGTGCTCAGCGAACACCCCGCAAGTGATGGTGGTGTTGAATAACACCGGTGGGGAAGGAGGAGAGCGGGAGGCGAGAAGGGGATGGGGCGGCTGGCCAGGCCGAGAAGGGAGGGTGCACGCAGCGCTGGTTGCTGAATTAAGCTGTGCCATGCCGCTGGCATGGCGACGGCGGCGGCGAGCTGGGCAGCCTTGCGAATCGGCTTACCGGGTTGTGGAACGGCCCCAAGGGAACTGTTCCGCGCCATACCGAGCAAAGGCAGCGCCGCCAGCAGCAGAGCGCGAAAGAGCAGTGCCGAGTGCTTTCATCCTCTCGTTGGTCTCGGGACGCCAGATACCCCGCCAAACCACGATTAACCGTGATCTAGGGCGTACACAAGCGGGGTTCTCGCTCAGCTCGCATGGGTGGTCTCTCTCGATGAGAGCGGCAGCATGTGCCTCTCCCACACGATGCCCCGAGATGTTGCTTGCTTTCCAGAACACTGTCATTTTGAGCCCCCAAGGCACAGGAGATTATCTGTTTCATGGTATGATTTGCGAATATTAACAGGGCCAGTCAGCTGAGTGCTGGGGCTGACCCTCCGCAGCGACCGCCGCTCTCCAGTGCACTGCAACCCTGGTGCAAGCTTGGTCTTGAGGGGCTGGGCAAAGTAGAACGGGTACCGGTGTGCACTCTATAGTCTCTCTCATGGCCTGGTCTGTGTGTGCCACGGGCGGCAGCCCTTGCTTTGGTGCCTCACGTGCCGGTACACCTCCCAGACTCGTGCGCCTCCTGCTGCTGCCACCAAGCCCCTGCCCTCGTCCGATTCATGTCGGTTACCTTGTGCCTATATAAGATCGTTGACATGCCATGTAGCGCACCAAAAGTCCCACATTATTTTGAGTCAGGACACCCAGCAGGCCAGCCGAGCGGCCAGCCAGCACGGCAGCCGCGAGCCAGGCCCGCCGCCGCTGGCTGCATGGGCGGCGCCGTGCAAACCTGACGACTTGGGCGCCCATCGCACCGCCAGCGAGCAGATCGGCTGCTGGAGCTGAAGGGGGCGCGCCTGGCGTCCCTGCTGCAGCTTGTTGCCGCCGCCGCAGGTGCGCTTGGGCGGGCTGCCAGGCGCACAGCGCCTCCAGCAGCACATTTAGCAGAGTGCAGTTGCGATGCACATGGCTGCCGAGGCCTGCGCGCCGCTGCCAGCCCCCCGCCGCCGGCCGCCGCTCGCCGCTGACGGCCTTTGGTTCGCCCCGGCTCCGCAGGGGGTGGCAGGCATGTTTGTGCCGGCAGGCATGATGTTCTACCCAGGAGGGCCGCAGCTGGCGCAGCCTCCGGCGGCCAAGTACTTTAGCATCGATGTGGAGTGTGTGGCCACTGGGACAGGTGCGTGCGCCTGGCGCCATTTGGTGCGGCGGGCGAGCGGCTGGCGCAGCAGCCTTTGATGCATGGCAGGATGACAGAGCTGCAGCCGGAGTGCAAACGTGCTGGGGCAAAGCCGGCTCCGCGCACCTGTCCATGCCGTGAGCTCAGCTCCCATTTGCTCAGCGGCAAGTTGAAACTTGCCGCCCTCAGTTCACCTCCAAGTGCCGACACTCATCCGTTTGACTTCGGACAACAACAAGTTGCTGCTGCGCCCGCCGCCGCGCCCTGCAGACCACAACGCGCGGGCGGTGGCCCAGATCTCGCTGGTGGACGAGTACGAGCGCGTGCTGGCCAACCTGTACGTCCAGCCCGAGCAGCCGGTGGTGTCCTACCTCACGCCCCTCACCGGTGAGGGCGGGAGGGTGGGCAGGGGGCCAGCGCGGGCTCTGTACTGCTGCCTGCTGGGGGCTAAGAGTGAAGTGGTGGCTTGCAAAGGCGAGGTCGTCAGCCACCTGGGTGCTGCTTTGATGTGCAGTGGGGCCATGTGGCTCGTGCGGCTGGCCGCCCATCGCTTGCTGCCCCGCCCTGCCCCCGCCCCGCAGGCCTCACCCCCGAGCTGCTGGCGCAGCACGGCATGCCACTGGCGCAGGCGGTGGGCATCCTGCAGGCGGCGCTGCCGCCGCACGCGGTGCTGGTGGGGCAGAACATCGCCAAGGATGTGCAGTGGCTGGGCCTGAAGGAGGGGGTGCACTTCGAGCAGGTGAGTGTGTGCGGATGGCGAGGGCAGGGGTGGGATGATTTGAGGTGGCGTGGTGGGCAGAACACCATAGCTGCAATGCGCATGCAATATCAGGTACTTAAGCTGGTGCGCTGGCTGCCGCCGCAGTTGCAGCCTTTTCTACGCTGCTTCTTGCGACCGCTCAACCATCCTGCTCCGCCTGGCAGATGATGGATCTGACGGGCCTGTTCCGCGTGTGGAACCCCCAGTACAAGTCCTACTCCGTGTTTGGGCAGGTGAGGCCGGGCCTGGGGCCACGGTTGCGGCGGTGGCTGGGTCACAAGCATGCGTGGCCCTGTTGGCAAATGAAGGGACAAACGCTTGCGCAGCTGCAGGGTGCGTCAGCAAAAGTATAGCCAGGGGCTGCCCCACTGATGCCCGAATGCTGCTCACTGTACCTAAGCGCTGCCCCTGCAGGACCACCTGGCCAAGGTGCTGCTCAACTGGGACACCGGTGTGGGCGGGCACGACGCAGGTGGGCGGGCGGGGGCACCCAACGGCAGTGACAGGCAGGCTTGTGTGGGGCTGGAGATCGCTGTCTGTCTCGGTCTGTGGCATGCATGCTAGTAGATGTGCACGGCAAGTCTGGGCACGTGGGACAGCGCAGGCATGCGGGCATTGTCGTGCCTCCTCGTCAATGCGGTGCCCTCCCTGCCCCCACTCCTCGCCGCAGTGGGCGACGCCGTCAAGTCCATCCGCCTGTTCAAGCTGCACCAGCAGCTGCAGGCCACGCCGGAGCAGTGGCAGGCGGCGCAGGCCGCGCTGCTGGCCACGCCGCCGCAGCCGTCGTTTGCGCGGCAGAACCCCAGCTTTGAGGGCGTGTGCATGGGCAACCGCAAGACGTGCACTTGTGGCGGCCCCTTCCTGGGCTGAGGCAGCTGCCGGAGCTAAAACTCCGCACTCACTTTTGCCACCCACTCGGCCAGGTGACTTTGCAGCAGGGCCGGTGGGACCCATGTGCTGCCCCAAGTCCCGTGTTCACGCCTCTTGATCGTCCGTCTCACTGCCTCTCTTGCAGCCCGCTCCCCCATTCTTTCCGTTTCTCTCTCCCGCCTGTGTGAAACAGTGAACACTTTCCACCCAGCACCCTCAGTGCCGTGCCTGTGCCCCTCGTTTCGAGATTGCTTATGATCCCCTCTCCCCAGCCGACCCAGCCCGCTTGGTCGCCCTTGCCTCCCCACTGCACCTCTAGCCCGTAAAGAATGACTCCTACTCCCAACTGCCTCGGCTAAACCTCGCTCATGCATATTCTCCCACATAGTCACACGTCTCTCTCCCCCGACAGCTGTTGATCCGCGTGTTGCTTGGCGATGCATGCATAAAACTCAAAAATGCGCTGGCATAGCGGTAACTGCGCTAGCCCGCCTGGGGCCCAGGAGCAGGCTCCCCATCTGTCGCCACCGCTTTGTTCATCTTCACCTCCCAGCCAGCGCTCTGCAGCAGCGACTCCAGGCTGATGGGCTTGTTGGCAGTGGGGATTGCCGCCGCAGCCGTGGTTGCTGGCATTGGTCGGGAGCGAACAGCCGATGCTGCCGCAGTTGCGGCAGCCGCCTGCTGGGCCATCTGCGCCGCGGCCTCAGGCCCGAACATGGCGTTCAGCGCACCAGCTTTGAGGGCGGCCAGGAAGGCTTCCACATTCGCAAACCGCATGTGCTCGCCGGCTGTCCACAGCACCTTCTCCTCTGGCTGCTGCGCCGACCTGCCCACGGGCTTGGTGTGCACGCAGGAGCCGTCCTCGAACACGTCTGCAGTCCAGTGCTTGGCTGTGAAGGTGATGGGGGCCTGCACAGTTGCAAAGTGGGGCAGGGCAGCACGGGTTGGCATGAAGGTGGGCGGCCACCGCCGGCGCCTCCTCCAGCTGTGAGGGGTGGCCGCCCTCCGGCTTAACTGCCCGATTGAAGGAGGCAGAGACGCACAACCCACTTGCATCAATCAAGCAACCCCCTTGCACCTTGGAGTAGGAAATGGAGGGACCCACGCAGGCCAGCGTCTTTTGGCGCTCCCCAATGTCCATCGCCACGCTGCAGTTGCCGGCGGACACCGTGACGTTCAGCTGGGGTCCATGAATGACGGTGTCAACCTTCTTGCCGCGTGTCACGGTGGGTTTGGTGCAAAACCTGTGGGAAGGAAGGGAGTGGAAGTGGGGGACTTGGCTGGGCAGTGAGGTGAGCGTTGGGAGGCAAGACTGCTTACGCAAGTGGGAAGTTTGGTGTTCTCTGTAAACGCCGTGAACAGTGCTGATACCGCTCACATTTCTTCGACCTTCTCTCTCGCAGAGTTGACCAGCTGCAGCAGGTCTGCTAGCGTCGTCTGCACAGCAGGGCGACCAATGGGCTCGAGGCATCAGGCCCCCGCCGCCAGGGGTGCAAGGCAGCACAAGCCCTGCCCTCCCACACCCACTCACCGCGGGAGCCAGGGCTTCTTGCGGCAGGGCAGGGACCAGCTGGCCCACCGAAATTTCTACAGACTCCAGATCCACCAGTGACTGGAGCAGGGGCACCGTGCCAGACGACGGCTGCGCACGGGCGCCGCTCAGGTGGGCGGCCATCAACAGCGCCACCGCGGCGACCACCAGCGGCCGTGCCACCGCCTTTGCCTTCATTTGGACGCGCGGTGGGCGCCCAGACAGCCTGGTAGGGGGCTGGCCCAGGCTCCTACAGGCCTGCCTTGGAGGCCGCGTTGGCAGGGAGGGAAGCAGACACAAGCAGGCTGCGCTGCCTGAGCGACTCTTGTCGAACGCTGGCCGCTACAGGCTATGAAGGGGGTGCGCGTAGCGTGCCTGCATTCCCCAGGGCTCCGCGGAGATGGCGTGCTACGAGTTTGGCATGTGCTGTGCTACAAATCGCGCTATAGCACCGTTTATGTGAAGCCGGTTGTACTTAGAACTCTCGAGTTGCGCCAGAGCCGGCAGCAGAGCGATGGCACGGCCTGCGAGCGGCGGCAAGCCGCGGGTGCGTGGCGCCGCGCCTTGCATTGTTGTGCAAATCGGTGCTGCATCAGTGCATGTTGCGTTGATGGCGCACAGGGCCCAGAAGCTGCGAGTAGCGACGCATGTGCCTCCCATTCTTGCAGGGCCCGCGCCGCCCGTTCAAGGCCAAGCGCCCAGTGAAATTGGAGCCCAAGTAGGTGCCGCCGTGGAGGGCTGCGGCGTATCTGACATGGACCCCGCCGCTGCCGCCGCTGCCGCCGCCACAGGGAGGCTTTTGGCATCGAGTCCTTGCTGCCACTGAATGCTGAGTCGAAATGCGTCTTCATCACGCTGCTGCAGGGAGCAGGTGCTGGCCAAGAAGGCATTCCACCACCTGAAGACCATCAAGAAGGTGCGGCTAGGTACAAGAGGGATGCCCTTGGCACAGCTCTGCCGTGGCCACCGATGATTGCATTGCACCTGCACGCCTGCCCTGCCATCCACTCTCCCCCACTCCACCTGCCTGCTGCAGGAGCTCAAGAAGAGCAAGGAGTTTGAGGTCCGCAAGATCCTGCGCCGCATCAAGCAGGCCAAGGAGGGGGGAGCCAAGGGTGAGTGGCCCTTTTGCTGGGCCAAGTTGTTGCCTGTGCCCAAAACCATTGCTTGTGCATGGTGCAAGACAAGAACCGTAATGTGTCCCTTGCTGGAGTATTTCTCATCTCTCCCACCTCATCCAACCTGCCTGTCCATGCAGGCCCTGCCGCGGCCGCCAGCCTGGAGAAGCTGGAGGCGCAGCTGGCGGCAGCAAAGGCGGCGGATGTGGAGCGGCTGGCGGCGCAGGCAGCCCACGCCTGCGGCCTGCCCCTGCAGCAGCCCGCTGGCAAGCCGCATCAGCAGCAGAAGAGCCAAAAGCAGCAGCAGGCAGGCCAGGATGCCGGCACCCCGCAGCACCCCGATGCTCCCGGGCCGGGCAACGGCGGCGAGCAGCAGGCACAGGGCGCAGGCACGCCGCAGCAGCAGATGGCGGCTGTGGTAGAGGGGCGCATCCTGGCTGCCAAGGCGGTGAAGGACAAGCTGGCCGAGGTGCAGCAGGAGCTGGAGAAGGTGGCAGCTGCAGCAGAGCGGCGCGAGGCGGCGGCGGCGGCCAAGGCGGCAGCACAAGCCGCGGGGGCCCAGGCGGCGGCAGCGGCACCTGCGGCAGAGGCGCCGCCTGCAGCTGGGGGGCAGGCTGGCAAGAAGCGCAAGCAGGGCGAGGGCGAGCAGGGAGAGAGTGAGAGCGATGCCCAGCCACAGGACAGCGAGGAGCCGGGCAGCAGCGAGGCGGCCCAGGACAGTGGCACCCAAGGCGACGAGCAGCCACCGGCGGCCAAGCAGCGGCGGCAGGCGGTGCCGGAGGACGACGAGCCTGTTGAAGGCCCCGCAGCAGCCGCGCTGGCCAAGCTGCTGGGAGCCCGCGGCACCCGCCAGGCAGCAGGCGGCCAGGAGGACAGCAGCGGCAGCGACAGCGAGCAAGAGGACTCTGGCATCTACCTGTCGAGCAGCGAAGACGAGGCGCTGCTGCTGGGCAGCGACGCTGAAACGGGCGGCGGCGGCGGCGGTCTGCGCGGGGCAGAGGGCGAGGGCGATGACGAGGCGGGCAGCGGCAGTGAATCGGACGGCGGCGGCAGCGGGTTTGACAGCGAGGCCTTTGATGATGTCGAGCTGCCGCAGGAGGTGCTGCAACAGGCGGCGGCGGCGGCGGCACAGCGGCAGCAGCCCGAGGGCGGCAAGCAGCAGCAGGCGAAGCAGGCGGTGGGGAAGCAGCAGCAGGCGAAGCAGGCGGCAGGGAAGCAGGAGCAGGCGGGGAAGCAGGGCAAGCAGAAGAAGGCGCCTCCCAAGCCCAAGAACCGGCTGGGCCAGCGAGCGCGGCGCAAGCTGGCGGCACAGATGTATGGCAGCCAGGCGCGGCACGTGCAGGCGGAGCGGCAGGAGTGGGATGCACTGGTGGCGGGCCACAGCAAGCCGGCAGCACAGCTGGACAGCCCTGCGCCGGCAGCAGCAGCAGCAGCGCCGGCAGGGGATGCTGCGGTGCACCCCAGCTGGGCGGCAAAGCAGGCCCAAAAGCAGAAGCTGAAGCTGAGCATCTCTGCTGCTGCGCCCGCTGCCAAGAAGGTGGTATTTGACGATGATGGCCAGCAGCAGCAGCAGCAGCAGCAGGCACTGCGGCAGGAGCAGCGGGGCAGTGGTGGCAGCGGCAGCGGCCCCAAGGCCCACCAGCAGCGGCAGGAGGGCGGCAAGAGCAAGGGCAAGGGGGGCGCGGCTGCGGCGCCGCTGCACCCCAGCTGGGAGGCGCGCAAGCGGGTGCAGGAGCAGCAGAAGCAGATGCTGAAGCCTGCGGGCACCAAGATCACATTTGATGATGACTGATGGATGCGCCTTTTGAATCTGTAATGCTCTGCTCGGTGCTGTTGCTTCGCACTTGTTTACAGGGAGACAGGGCAGCTAGTACACAACGGGCGCTTGGTGCGCAATCAGGTGCCAATGCAGGAATTCTGAGGGAGGAATCAAACGTCAGTCAGGCACATGCCTGTGCAGCTCAGAATGGAAAACTGTTTGTGTGCCTGGCGCACCCCGCTCAACTGGTGCTGCCACCCAGCTGGTGCGCCGGGGCGCCGCTGGGGGCCACGCCTGCTGCACTGCTGCTGCTTTCGCTGCTGCTGCTGCTGCCAGAACCGAGGGTCCAGCGCAGGCTGATGCTGTTTGTGACCACTGCAATGCTGCTCAGCGCCATCATGCCGCCCGCCAGCGAGGGGCTGAGCGCAATGCCGTACTCAGGCAGCAGTGCGCCTGCTGCGATGGGCACACCCACAAAGTTGTAGGCCACTGCACGGGGACGGGGAGGCGGGTGGGTGAAACATTTGTAGGCAAAGCCCAGCACAACATGGCATGCATGGGTGCGCCCCTCAAATCCAGATCACCAGGCATGGAGTCAGCAACCCCTTGCGATCCCAGCCGCTCCCGCTGCGGCCTCACCTGCCCACGCCAGGTTCTGCTTGATCTTGGCCAGCGTGGCGCGCCCCAGCCCCAGCGCCTCGTCCACCTGCTCAGAAAAGGGAGGGAAATCGGCAGTGTTTCGGCGCAGGTTTGCATAGGCGCCAGCCCGGCACTGCACAGCATGCAACTTGGTCAACGAGTGGCTTTGCATCCACTTGCAGCCAAGCACGCTGCAGCAGGTCCCAAGGCATCCAGCGGTGCTCCGGCCTGCAACCCCAGCACGCCAGCCAGCTGTCACTGCCTGCTCACCTGGCCGAGGCGGTCGCCCAGCAGCACCACGCCCGCTGCATCGCCCGCCACCGCAGTGCCGCCGCCCATGGCCACACCCACGTCAGCGCAGGCCAGCGCGGGGGCATCATTCACGCCGTCCCCAACCATGGCCACCCGCCGGCCCTCCGCCCGCAGGCTGCGCACAAACTCGGCCTTCTGCTCGGGCCGCACGCCGGCGCGGGCGTCCTGGGGCGCAATGCCTGCAGCTGCCGCCATGGCCTGCACCGCTTCTGGCCGGTCGCCGCTGAGCAGCATGACGCGCAGGCCTGCCTGCTGCAGCGCTGCCACAGTGGGCGCCGCATCTGGCCGCAGCTGGTCGCTGAGCAGCAGGCGCCCCGCCACGCCCTGCCCCGTCCAGCCCACCCAGACCTCGGTGTCAGAGCTGCGCTCCCGCTGGCTGCTGCTGCTGCTGCTCAGCGCTGCTGCCTGGCCTGCTGCATCGGCCGCGCACCGCTGCTGCACCCACTCGCGCCGGCCCACTGCCACATGCCGGTCGCCCACCACTGCCCACACGCCGTCGCCGGGTGCGGTCTGTGAGCTGCTGGCCTCGGGCACCTCCAGGCCTGGACAGGAGGGCAGGGGGCACAGGGAGCCAACGGCAGTTGAGCAAGGCAAGCAGGCAGCCGAGGTGGGCTGCACAGAGCATGCCTCAATTGCTACAACCCAATCCCAGGCATGTGCAGTGGCATGCATTCCATGATCTCTGCACATTCTCTCCTCCCTGCCTCACCCCTAGCCTCTGCTGCCGCCACTAGCGCATCAGCCAGCGGATGCCGCGTGTTGCGCTCTGCCGCCGCCGCCAGCGCCAGCACTTCGTCCCCGCTCACCCCGCCCTCTGCGTCCACGCTAGCAAGCTGCAGGCGGCCCTCTGCATGGCAGGAAGGGTGGAACAGGAAGGCAACACAGGTAGTTGCTCAGCCGCATAATCCAACAGCAAATAGCATGCAGCCAGCGCAGATAAGCCCACCGCCTGCTAAACGTCCACAGCCGCCGGCACCAAGTCTTCTGAGCAGACCAAACTGGCCAGCGGCACTGACCTGTGAGCGTGCCGGTCTTGTCCAGCACCACTGTGTCCACGCCCGCCAGCGACTCAATCACGTCGCCGCCGCGCAGCAGCAGGCCGCGCCGCGCGCCTGCAGGTAGGATTGCACCCAATGGATGCCCGACAGGTGAGATGCAGTTTCAAAAGCAGCTGCCGTGCATTTACTATGCTGTTTCCAGCTGCACTCCCAACACAACAACCAAGCTTGCTGCCACACAGGCTGCCCGCAGCAAAGCCCCTCCTTGCCTGCCGAGGAGGCGACCAGCACAGCCGTGGGCGTGGCCAGGCCCAGGGCGCAGGGGCAGGCCACCACCAGCACGTCAATGGCCAGCTTCAAGCTCAGCAGCAGCGGCGCCTGCGCGCCCACGGCCTCCACAGCGTCTGCAGCGGGAAGGGTAGAAGGAAGGGTCTTGAGCGGGGCTGAAGGCATGCTTGGCGGCAGCCAGTACGGCATAAGCATCATCCTCAGCGCTTGCACCTCTTGCACGCTGCCCGCTTGAGGCTCACCCAGCGCCTGCGGGAACAGGTTGGTGCCCGCCAGCGACCAGAAGCCAAAGGTGGCGGCGCTGGCTGCCATGACGCCGTAGCAGAACCGCCCCGCCACAACATCCGCCAGCCGCTGCACCGGCGCCTCGCGCGACTGCGCGTCCGCCACCAGCCTGCATGGCATGGTGTGAGCGGTCGTGGAGGGGGAGTTCTGGAGTTGGGACGACCCGCTGGATGGGTGCAGCTAACTAGGATGGCTCCACTTATTGCCAGGCAGCCTGCAAGGGACTGCAGATAAGCACGTCCCCAGCTGGGGCCTCCTGGCTACCCATAAACAAGCTGGCTGCAGGGCACCCTGCGCCGGCTCGCGCCCGCCGCCGCCCACCTGCCAATGCCGGCCAGCGTGGAGGCGGGGCCGGTGGAGGTGGCGCGCAGCGTGAGCGGCGCCTCGTACGCCAGCGTGCCGCCTGTGAGCGGGGAGCCCTCGGCCACAGGCACCAGCCGCGACTCGCCCGTCAGCATGCTCTCGTCCACTGCGCGGGAGGGGTGCAGGGACGCAGTCGTATTGTTTGTTGTCGGTCGGCAGAACCCATTGAGCCAAGCTCACACATTGCTGGGCAGTGCAGTGTCTGGTCTCAAGCACGGCTGCAACAGCACCCACCCAGCCCCACACCACCCAGGCACTGCACCCAACCTCCACCCCTCCACCCACCCGAGGCGGTACCAGACAGCACCATGCCGTCCACGGGGACGCGCTCCCCCGGCAGCACCCGCACCACATCGCCCGCCCGCACAGTGGCGGTGGGCACCAGCACCTCCTCTGCCGCGGGCGCAGCACTGCCGGCGGGCGCACGCGGCGCGGCCCCCGGGTCCAGCACCAGCCGCGTGCTGTCCGGGATGAGGCGGGCCAGAGCTGTGAGGTCTGCAGAGGCGGCTGCCCGCGCACGCGCCTCCAGGCTGCGGCCCAGCAGCACAAAGGCCAGCAGCATGACCGGCTCCTCCAGGAAGGAGGGGTCCAGCACAAAGCCCGGCAGCGCGGCAGAGGCGGCGCCCGCAGCAAACGAGGTGGACGCGCCCAGCGCAATCAGCGAGTTCATGTTAGGGGCGCCGCTGCGCCAGGGGAGGGGGGACGGAGCGGGTGGGTAGGCATCACTAGGCAGGCTGAAACAAATGCAGCAGGTTTTTTTGGCTCAGGCAAACGCAGCACAGCAGCACAAAATGGCCAGGCCGGGCAGTTCAGTTGCTACAGGTGCTATGGCTGCCACTTTGCAGCTGCGGGCCACTCACCGAACCAGCGACAGCGCTCCGTCCACCAGCAGCGGGCGGCCGGGGCCCAGCAGGGCCAGCGCGCCCAGCACGCCGCTGACCCACGGGTTGCCCAGCGCGTGCATGAACTCTGCAGGGTGGTGCAGAAGCGTGCTTGTGTTTGATGGTTGGTGTGGCTGGATCATGCCAAGGCCTAGCCGTCACAAAGTCAAGCACCTTGCCGCTGCTGAAAAGGACTGCAAGTGCGCAGGCTGTGTTGACAACAGCTTTGCTGCTGCAGCTGCCCGCCCTGCACTAGCACCTGCGGCCATGTGCATGGTCAGCCCACCTGTGTGTGCAAACTGGTGCAAGCCCATCGCGTGCAGCATGTGCCCCAGGTGGTGCGTGCAGCAAACCAGCGCCAGGCCCCAGGCAAATGCCAGGTCACGTGTGCTGCAGGCGGGGGGCAGGAGGGGATAGGATTGGCACATCGCGAGGGCAGCAACTAGACATGCCAGCCAAGCCAAGGCGTGCGTTGCAGGCAGGCCAGCCGCCCTCACAGCCTGCCTACCCACCTCTTCTTCAGCTCCTCCTGCTTGCGCTCGCTCAGTGCGGCGGCATCGTCCGCCACCCCCGCCTCCACACCGCGCAGCTGCGCCGGGAAGCCCTTGGACGTGAGCACTGCTGCCGCCGCCGCCGCCAGCTCATCCGGCGACTGCCCCACGCCGCTCTGCTGCACCGCCACCTGAACCACCGCTGTCTCAGTCAGCAGGTTGACAGCGGCGCCCGCAACGCCCGGCTGCTGCAGCAGCATGCGCTTGACGGCCGCGCTGCAGCCGCCGCACTTCATGCCCCGCACATCCAGCACCACCGCCTCGGTGGCAGGGACGTCTGCAGGGAGGTTGGTGCGGCAGGTGTTTCAAGCACAGGCACGCTGCTTGTATGACAAGGCATGTGTGCGAGCGAGCAGCTGGCCTGCCTGCAATGAGCTGCGACGTGCACAGGTTAGGGTTTGTGTACTGACTCTCCGCACCTTCAGGCGCCGCAACGGATGCGGCTGCGGCGTCGGGTGCTGCTGCAGGCGCCTGCTGCTCCTGTACAGTCGATGCTGCATATTGCCGCCACTCTCGCCTGCTGCCGGCTGCAGGGCGCGGCCATGGGCCAACTGCAGGTCGCTGCCAAGCTCCAAGGGTGGGGAGGTGGGCGGCGCCGGCGGCGGCGAGGCCAAGCGGCCCTCTGCAGCGCACAGGCGAGTGCAATAGCCTACTGCCTGCCGCTCCGGCCAGGGGCGCCGCCCGGGCAGCCGCCAGGCGCAGCCCTGCGAGCATACCGACGCTCTGACGGGCCTCCTGGAGCACGGCAGCCGGCGTGGGCCTGCAGGTACGAGCCGGATATCTGCACGAGCTTGCTGGTGAAGCCGCGGAGCCCGTACCTGCCGGGCCAGCAAGATTGGCGGCCTACGTGGCAACATGTGCGCACTGTGGCAGCGCCACGCCAATCGGGGCTGATCATCGCGCATTTCATTGTCAGGACACACGGTCGGGAGGCGCAGCAAGCCCCTCCGAGCACCTTGCCAGCGCGGTCAGGCTGCAAGCTTCCGGGCACAACCCAAACGCCCAGCATGCAGGCCCTTAGCAGGGCAGCCCAGGGCGCCCTTCGAGGCGCCTGCCGCACCCTGGCCACGCTCAGCGAGGCGGCGCCTGGCGGTGCAGCGCGCTGGGGAGGCGCCCTGATGCCGTCTGGCCTTGCCCTGGAGGCGTATAGCAAGCAGGCAGCCACTGGTGCGCGCTGGGCAGCGCTGGGGCAAATTGGCAGTGGCGCCGCTGCCGCTGTTGCCGCCGCTCCCCTTGCCAAACAACCGTGCCTGTTGCTTTGGGAATACGATTGGCTGTTCGTGTATTATGGCATCTTTCACACCGAGCATTTCGCCCTCATAATCTTGCAGGCTTCCCGCAGTGGGCGACCGCGGCAGCAGCAGCAGCAGCCGTCCGGCAGCAGCCGTCCAGCTTGAGCGGCCTCGCAGCAGCGAGCCTGGCGCAGCCCCTGGCCCCTGCTGTGCAGGCCCCCCAGCAGCAGCACGGCATTCTGCGGCAGCTAGAGCAGCTATGGGCGGACAGTGTGCGGCGAAAGCGCAAGAGGTGCGTGCTGCAGAGCCTGTTGGTTTGGTGGGTAGCATGGCTGGAGCTCGGCAGAGCTTGGTGTGCCCAGCAAGGCGGCTCAGCTGCCCGTTGCTGGTGCAGAAGGGCACAACGTAATGAGCACTGCAGCAAGGAGTAAACCCTGGGTGGCAGCTGTGCGAGCTGCTGTATTACTCAGTGGCGTTTATCTCTTCTCATCCATGCTTCTTCTCATCCATGCGATCACCCTCGGCTGACTTGCCCAATCATGCCATGCCTGGTTGCGACGTCCTCCTCCCTCCTCTACCCTTGATGCGCAGGGCCATGAACAAGCACAAGCACCGCAAGCGGCGGAAGCTGAACCGCATGAGCTCCCGGCGGTAGCGCGGCACCCCTGGCAGCTGGCCGCGAGCGCCCGCTGTGGCTGTGGCAGCAACTGGGGCTTGCAACTTGTTACCTTAGATCGACCATCATGGCTTGCAGCTTGTTATCTTAGATCAGGCAAGCAGTAATGGCACTGCAAAGTAGCAGGGCGTGATGTGTGAAACCGAAGGCAAAATCGAGTCGGGTCAGTGCGCAGAAAAGAGCAGTGAACGGGTGGGTACATGGTACAGCTTGTGGACAAACGTGGAGTAAAGGCACAGCCGGCATTGTGGCTGTTGTTACGGCTTCTTCAGGCCTTGGCCTCCTCAACCGCCTCCACCTCCCGCGTCTGGGCGTCAAACCGCAGCTGCGTCTTGCAGTTCTGGCACGGCACAGTGTTCTCCTTCCGGTTGCCTGCAAACAGGGGGGCGGTTTGGGTGAAAGGGGTGCAGTGATTGCACAATGTGGAGCAAGAGCGGCTGGTGGGATTGCCGCTCTAAACATTCAAAAGAGCACGCAGTCAGCAAAATCACCCTGGATTGTGAGGATGTCGCCGAAGTACACGGTGTTCTCTGTGTTGCAGTTGGGGCAGGGCGCCTGCAGAAGTGGATGCGGTGCGCATCGGATGTTAGAAGGGGCGAGAAGCCTCCTTGCCATGCCGGCCGCAGCACGTCTTCCATGCGTGAGCAGGAGCAGCAGCTGCTCCTCGGTGCTGCTCCATGCCGCTCGCCAGCAGCCAAAAGCGCACCTTGAGGATCAGGGCGTCCTTGAAAATGAGGTTCGTAATGCTGGAAGCCAGCACATAGATCGTGGGCAGCAGGAAGCCCCACAGCACGACCTGCGGGACCAGTGGGGCAGGCATGGTTCTCACATTTGGCCGCATGCTGCAGGGCTGCAGGCACCAACCCTGCGCTGTGCTGACGTGCAGGGAGCCAGGCGGTGCATGCAGCTGCAACACCCAGCGGCATCGATGCACCCCGCTCTGGCTAGCTGCTGACCACCCCCACTCACGATGCCCCAAGGGCTGGGCAGCTCGATCAGCTTGGTGATCTCAAACCCGGTCAGGTCGTCAATCGAAAAGACGCCACCCAGCACCTGCAGGGACAGCAGTGCCAGAGTGAGCAGGGCAAGAGTGGCAATGAGTGTACCGGTGGCTGACATGGCAGCTTCAGGGCAAGCAAGCCTCGCCACCTTGGCTGCAAAATGCTGACCGCAAGCCATGACAGCGGTGCACCGACCCCGTCCCACGCACCACGAGCGCAGCGGGCAGGTTGATCAGCGTGAGCTTCAGGTAGTCCACGCTCGCGTCGCTGGTCACCTTACGGCTGCGGATGCTGCAGCGCGGGCCCTGCGCCGTGACCACCGAGTTGGTCTGGCGCAGCTGCACCTTGAGCGCGTCAAAGTCGGCGTCGCTCATGATAGGCTTGCCCGCGTTGTACGCCAGCTGCGCCTCCAGGTACCGCTGCTCATCGCCGCTCAGCACCGCCACCTGCAGGCGCGGCGGGGTCAAGGAAACATTGCTGGGTGTAGGGCAGGGGCAGCAGCAGCAGACGCAAGTGCAGCGGCCAGGCTGGAATGCAGTATTGGTGCCACCTGCTGTGGTGAAGCACAGTGGGTGTGCCACTGCATGCGCTGCATGCGAGGGCGGCTGTGACACGCTTCGGCCTCGCGGCAACTGCCGGCGTCTGCGGCGCACGCCCACCTTGGAGCCGTTCCAGACCAGGTCGTCCTTGAGGTTCGCAAATTCTTCGTCGCTGATCAGCGCCTTGCCGTCGTAGTAGTAGCTGGACAGCGCCTCCAGGAACAGCTGCTCCTTCTGCGCCAGCCCAATGGTGGTTGCGGCGGGGCAGCGCGGTGTTCAGGGACCGCTCGGCGTGGTGCGTCATGCTTGACATGCCATTGGCGTTCTGGCAGACTCAATGCTCCCAACATACGCTTTGCACCTTGTGCACCTCTTCCTAGCCCCCTCCACCCGCCCCAAGGGCTCACCTCGCCCAGCGTCAGCTTGACGCGCTTGCCATCGGGCCCAATGCTGCAATACTCGCTCACACCGCCCTCGTCCACATCGCTGGCTGCAAAAGGGCGGTTGGCCAGGAGGCCGTGCGTTGGGTCAGCTGCTGTTGCTGTTCATGGCAACGTGCAATGCAAGGGGGGACGATTGGATGCAGCCGACGGGGGAGGCTGGCCGCAAGGCCGCCGCGGTGGGAGACTCGCAGGCGGCAGCGGCGGCGGTGAAACCGAGACCAGCGCAAGCCCGCTTGCGCGGCTGCAACAGGTGCTGCCAGTCCCAGGGAGCAGATCCAGCGTGCCGGAGCAGCCTGGCAGCCAGGAGCGCTGCTTTGGCAGCCTTTGCCTCCCGGTTCGCTCACCTACGCCTTTGTCCTTCTCAGCAACGGCAGTGATCACGGCGCGCCGACCACGGAGCCTGACGGCGGCTGCTCGGCTCGCGCCCGTCGGGGCGGCCGGCAGCACACGAGAGTGCGACAGGGCGTGCAGCATTTGCGCTCAGGCCCTGTGTGGAGGTCTTAAGGTACAGCGGGAATGTGTGCGGAAGCAAAGCGCCAGGCCCGTGGGTGCAAGCTGCAAGCGGCGGCATGCCGCGCCGCCACCGCGTCGCGGCGTGCCGTGGGGAGTGTACGCTGCGTGCTCTTGTTGATTGCTCTGGATGAATCCTTTTCTTCTTCCCACTCCATACGCTGCAGTGCGGCAAGGCTTTGCAGGTGCCATGCCATGCATTTGTGTTCGACAATGGCAGTCTAAACGAGCACGACAAGCGGTGGGCCACGTGCCATCTGTGCCATTCTGCGGGCTCTTGTGGACGATTCGCCTGTTTCATCAGCTTTTTCCACACAAAAGCACACTCATCAAGGCAGGGGATCACTGCCAGCCCTCATCTTCGTCAGATGAAGCGGCGTGCTGCCAGCGGCGCCTAGCAGCGGGGCGCGCCTCTGCGCCGACCAGCGGCCGGCCGGAGCGCAGCAGCCCATACTTAATCAGCAGCTCCAAGTCCTCGTCATCAGCATCGTCCTCGCTGTCCCACCCCGAGGGTGCATCCAGAGATGCAGCTGCTCTTCCCGCCTGCTGCGCCTGCTGCTGCTCCTGCTGCTCCTGCTGCACCTGCTGCGCCTGCTGCTGTGCCTGTTGCAGACCTGCTTCAGACGGGCAGGGGGCCACAGCTGTGCCGCTGCTCGCAGCAGCAGGCTGCACAGCTGCTGTGTCGCCCTCTGCTTCCGCCCTGCTCCCCTGCACCATGGGCGGCACACATGGCGCCAGCTGCTCTGGCTGCCACACAGGCGGCGGTGCTTCATGCCCTCATAGAAGCATGCCGCGCTCGCAGCGCGCTCCGCCTCCTCAATCAGCCTGTCGATGGCAGCCTCTGCATCCGTCCAGGCTGGCCGCTGATCCACTGGGCTCCCAGGCACACTCAAATCTGCGGAGCCAGGCCGTGCATAAGTGACCTCTTCTGCCGCCAGCTGCACGGGCACCGGCGGGTCGCCAGTGGGGGAGTTGCCAGTTGCCGCATCCACGTCCGCAGCCGCTTCCAAATCGGCAGTTGGGGCAGCAATGGCCGTGCCAGCCCAGTCTGTTCCTGCAGCAGGCTCCTGAGGCGGCATTGCGTCCTGGTGCTGCTGCTGTGGAGCAGTCTGCATGGGCTGCTCACAGGGCTGGTTCACACTGGCGATGGGAGGCTGGCCTGCCTGCTGCCCCAGCCAAGCCCATGGCGGCAGCCCTGACCAGTACTGGAGAACAGGCGCTGCCGGTGCAGCTGATGCGTGTGGCGGAGTCAGAGCGGCCACCTGCATGCGCAGCAGCAGCACCTGCACCAAGGCATGGCAAGCGGCAGAGGTTGGGGCCCGTCTGCAAGCTTCTCAGGCACCATGGCAGCGCAGACGAAATGCGTAACAAGAAAGAATGCCCTGTGACAACGCACCTCCTGCCGCAACAGCAGCACCTCCTGCTGCAGCAGCATAACATCGCT